>Ga0065721_10005283_pt1 | contig 15772 bp, 14 predicted proteins | sample Mesricmetagenome_FD_59108 | JGI IMG/M metagenome (GOLD analysis project Ga0065721, IMG submission 59108) | Mesophilic microbial community from rice straw/compost enrichment Sample: eDNA_1 v2 (version 2) | ecosystem: Engineered > Solid waste > Grass > Composting > Bioreactor | place: USA: Davis... | reverse complement strand
TCCGATCTTAGGAAAAACCACTAAGGGTTTAACATGAGATAAGATGTTTTTTAAAGGTACTGGCCCCCAATAACGAGAATCCCAACTATCGGGGCTATGGGTGCCAATGAGCCAATAGCCTTTGGTCTTGAGATAAGCTCCTCTGGCAATATAGGGCAGGGGACGATTTTGGCTATCTCTCACCTTAGTTGGGAAGAGGTAATAAGTATCTTTAGTCATCATCCCTTTCATGGTTAAAGTAAGGTTATCTTTCGGGACGGCGTAAATTTGCTTAATCACCGCCTCCGCACCCTGGCAAATATTAGCTTTCCCCAAATAGCCGCGAGCCAGCCCCAACTTTTGAATTTCAGACGGCAAACAGGCTAAAACCAAATCGCCTATTTTTAAATTTAAAGCAGTTGCTTTATCGGTTTTCAGATAAAGGCCGACGGGCATACTGGGGCTAAGATTCAATACTAGAAAATGACTTGCAAGCACCACCAGCAAAAAGGTGATTCCTGCACCATAAAGATAAAAGGGCCGAGCCATACGCATCTTAAGCTTTCTGAGCCGATTTATTTTTCTTATCTATTTTAGTGGCTTGGACAGTTTGCTCTGCTTGCTCTTTTTGCTCTTTTGAAAAAGCCAAATCGCCTTTGATGCGCCAGTCATCGCGGTAGCGTTGTCCATCGTCACGGTGTAAAAGTTCTGCAGCATCTAAAAGCAAACCATAGAGCACTGCATTAGCCTCATTATCCAAGCCTGCTTTTTTAATCAAGCCGCCTAACTGAATTTTGCGGCGGGTATCTTCTTTGCGTTCCAAACTTTTCAGCCTTGCAAGTTTTTGCTCAAGACGGATTGCCTTCTGGTGCACCTTGAGGAGTTTCCTTAAGGTGGGATTTAGGTTTAGTAGGGGCTTTGGAATTTTGAGCAGTTGCAGATTTGCGGCGGTTAGGTTTTTGCTGCTGTTCGATTTCCTCACGCCCGCGTTTCTCCCATGCCTTAACCTGCTCGCTGTTACTCAAGAGTGCTTCTTTAGCTGTGACCAAAAGCCCCATGACGAATTGGTCGGATTGGGTGATAAAGCCATAGCGCTCAATGAGTTTTAAAACTTCCTCACGGCGCTTGGCTAACAGTTTTTCTTTTTCCTGGTTTAGCGCGGCATGACGCTTTTCGATTTCTGCAGTTTTCTCGGCATAGCTTGAAGTCATTTTTTTATTTTCCTGATTTTCTGATTAGACACGATGGGAGGAGAGATGATGAAAGGCCGCGCAAATATCCTCATCGGGTAAGTTTAGAATGTTGTACTGTTCAGCAAAGTCGGCAATTTTTAATTTTCTTTCAAGCAAATATTGCAGCTCATTATTGTTGGAGTTAAAGGAACTATCAAACGCTTGGGATTGTGTGCTTTCCATGTTTTACCTCGTAACGCTGTGTTGATTTAAAAAAATGCAAGGTTTAATCATCTTGCTCAAGCTGTAAAGCACTATAGCAGAAGCGCAGCTTTGCCACAAGTCATTTTGAAAGATATTTCTAAATGCGCACTTACACGTTGCTTCGCAACGTAGTGCTTTTCTGTTAAAGTAGCTTTATGGCTATTTATCATCTTACTGTAAAACCTATTGGACGTCGTCAAGGCAAAAAGGCTGTTGCTTGTGCCGCCTATCGCCGTGCAACTTTGTTAAAGGATGAAGGTAGTGGCCTTAGCTTTGATTACAGAGCAAAGAGAGGGGTAGTGCATACTGAGCTCATTGCTCCCGAGAATGCACCGCAATGGGCAAAGGACTTAGTGCGTTTACATGAGGAAAACAAAGATTCTGCTGCTGAACTACTTTGGAATAAAGTTGAGCAAAGAGAAAAGCGTGTTGATTCTCGTTTAGCGCGCGAGTTTGAATTTTCCTTACCGATTGAATTAACGCAAGAGCAAAGCATTATACTTGCTCGTGAATTTATCAAAGATCAACTCGCAGCTCATGGCATGATCTGTGACTGGAACGTGCATTGGGATGAAGGCAATCCCCATGTTCATGTGCTTGTGACCCTGCGTCATTTAACAGAAGATGGGTTTGGCAAATGTGCGCGTGAGTGGAATGCAACTGATTTCACCGTCAAACTTCGTCGCCATTGGTCGGAATATGCTAACTATCATTTGCTGTTGAATAAACACGACGTGCGTATCGATCATCGTTCTTACAAAGATCAGGGCATTGGTCTTATTCCGAGTGTGCATAAAGGCAAAGCGGTTACAGATATGGAGCGTCGTGGCATCAACACTGAAATACACCAAAAGGCAATTCGTATACAACGTCAAAATCTTGGCATCATCGCTTCGCAGCCGGAAGTTTTACTCAAGAAGGTCAGCAGCACCCAAAGCGCGTTTACAGCGAACCAGATTGTGGATGAACTGGGACGTTACATTGGTGATCGACAAGGATTCAAATCAACGCATAGTGCTTATGAAGCCAATAGTGATAATGCATATTCTCAGCTACATGCCAAAGCATTACTTGCCAAAATGCAAAAAGAAGAAAAAGCAGAAAAGCGTGATCTTGGCACTTTACCGGAAGGGCCATTAACGGCTGAAGTTATTTTAAAAGTGTTACAGGCGGTGGAAAAGAATGAAGCGGTATTTGCCGAGCAAGAACTTGCCAAAGCATTGCTTCCTTACACAGATAACGGGGAGCTGTTCAGTAAGGCGTTATTACAAATCAAAAGTAGTGAAGAGCTGTTGCCTTTAGGGGTAGGTGATGATGGCCGAGAAAAGTATACGACACGCTATATCTTTAAAACTGAAAACGAAGCGCAGCAGATTGCAGAGCAGCTTGGACAGAAAAAGCATACAAAGATTTCGACAAGTGCGATTAAAACTGCCTTAAGCAATTATGCAAAACGTACCGGTAAGCAATTGACGGAAGAGCAGCTTAAAGCGGTCAAGCACATTACGGCAAAACAATCCCTTGCTTGTGTTGTAGGTCATGCAGGCACGGGTAAGAGTTTCTTGTTGGGTGCTGCTAAAGAAATTTGGGAAAGCCAGGGGTTAAAGGTCAGTGGTATTGCCCTTGCGGGGATTGCAGCCGAGGGCTTAAGTCGAGAGGCAGGGATCCCTTCGCGTACGATTGAATCTTTTAAATGGGCTTTAGAAAACAAGAAGCTTGTCTTAACTGAAAAAGATGTGCTGGTGATGGATGAGGCAGGAATGACAGATTTGCATTCGATGCTTACGGTATTAAAAGCCGTGCAGGCTGCCAAAGCCAAGGTGGTATTGGTGGGGGATACTGAACAATTGCAACCGGTGGGACCTGGAGCGATTTTCCGTGCCATTTTAGAACTCTTACCTGCGGCGACCTTAAAGACAGTGTACCGCCAAAAAGTAGAGTGGCAGCGTGAAGCCAGTGTGTTGATGTCGCAGGGTGATATTACAGAGGGTATCGAACGCTATGCCAAACGCGGTCATGTGCATTTTGCCGAAGATGCCGAAGGGGCAATGGTACAACTTGTCGCTCATTGGCAAAAACTTCGTTTAGAAAAGCCTGAAAGCTCTGTTGGGGATTATCTTGTCCTGGCATTTAAGAATGAAGAAGTTGATGCGCTTAATCAGAAATTACGGGAAACACGCATTGCCGCAGGAGAGATTGCGCCTGGCTACAAGGTTTACAGTAAAGCCGGTGTTATAGAGATTGCCAAAGATGATCGACTGTTATTTCTTAAAAATGATTCCAGGTTTGGCGTAAAAAATGGAGATTTTGCAACAATTGAGTCGGTGAATTTTACTGAGACGGGCGAGGTACTAAGTTTTGTCGTGAAGATAGATGGCAAAGAAGAAAGCCTTGCGATTGATCCTGAGCGCTACCGTGATTTCACTTATGGTTATGCAGCTACAGTGCATAAAGCGCAAGGCTTAACGGTTGACCATACACTTTCGTACAAGGGCAATGGTCGATGGAGTCGTTTCCTTGCTTATGTGAGTATGACGCGTCACCGGTACGGGTTAGATATTTTTACCGATAGAAAAACACATCCTGATTTAGATTCCTTAAAACGTTCAATGGGCCGCACTAGCCTTAAAGACAATGTGATGGATTTCCCCTTAGCCTTTGCTGAACGTCGGGGTCTTTACCCACAAGACGACAAACGATTATTAGTTCATCTTGCTCAGCGATTGGGGGGCATTACCAGCAAGCTTGCTTCGCACTATGAGGAGATCGTCCATCCTAAGCGCTATTGGGAGAAAAAGACTCAAGCGGCAGAAAAGTTACAGGCAAAAGAAGCGCAGCAAGCGAGACGCAACTACTCAAAGATTGTGGGCGACTATGCCAATGCTAACTGTGCAGTTGGCATTGCATCTGAAATATTGAAACTAAAACTTGCGGCTTTAGGCTTAGAAAAAATTCCGTATGGCACCTCGGAATTTGAGCTTGTCGCCACCTTGCCTGAATACCAGGATTTACAGAAGAAGCTTGCCGTCAGAGATGCGTTGGCTTTTGCTGTTGATAAAGACCGGAATAATCACCTAAAAGCGCTTGACACTTTAGCGATAGATTTAGGCAAGCTTGAAACTCAAGCGAAATTGCATCAAGTGCATTTAAAGGTCAAAGAGTATCAAGGGTTAGTTCAATCTGAAAAATTTGTCTTAAGAGATCGAGTGGCATTTGAAATGTTAAAAGAAATAAAACGCTATTATCCCGCGCTTAAAAAACAAGGTTTAGCAGAAGGGGTGCAGAGTCAGGGGATAGCCCATCTACGTCGAGAATTGTTTATCAAGCTTACGGCAAAAGAACGTCAATCGTTCAAGGTTGTCGAGCGTTATTTAGAGCTGGGTAAATTGTATGGCGAGCGGATTAAGCCATTGCCGACGGAATTGCTTAAAGATGGCAAAGGCAAAGAGGTCAGTTATTTAAAACTGCGTCATCAGACAGAAGAAAAACTTAAAGATATTCTTAAAGAGCGAGAGCAATTAGCCGCGCTTATTTTGAAAGACAAAATCAAATATCGAAAAGCGCTGGATTTTTACCAGGTGGGTAAAGCCAAACCTCGTTGGGAGGGTGAAGTCATTAGCTCAAAATCCTTACCTTTTATTAAAGAACGTGGACAAAAGCTTTCACAACAATTAGAAATGGTTAAGCGCCAGGAACGCGTTGCCGCTTATCTTCGGGCAAAAGACCAAAATAACGAAAAAGCACAAATACAGCTTGCCAAGCTTTTTATGAGCAATATGTCTCATTATCATGTTGCGATATTCAGAACTGTTCATTCTAAAGATGAGGTTAAAGCATTATGGAAGTCGATACGTCATGATGCTCAAGTTCTAGCCAATAAAGAATATTTCAAGGGATTAACCGAAAAGGGACAAGCGGCCTATTTACAGGTAGAAGCCTATGCTGAAGCACAAAAGGCGTATAGTAATGTTTGGAAAGAAATCTTTAATGCCAAGGGTGAGCAAAAACTAACGGATGTTGAACTTAACGAAAAGCTTAAGCCTTTTGTAGAACCTTATACCCGACTACGCGATCAACTTGCGATGGGGATCAAGCAAGGTGATCTTGATTACCAAGCTACCTTTAAGTTTTTTAGCATTGACAGTGAAAAGCTAGATAAAGCGGCAGTGGCAGGGTTATGTCGTCAAGATGTCGAAAATTATTGTGCAGAAAAGAATCTGTTAGCACGGGCAAAATTTGCCAAAGCGATTACTGCCGACCCGAAAGCGCACTGGGGTGCGATGGTTGAGCAAAACCTTAGCTGGAAGGCAGTTTATAAGGATATTTGGATTGCAGAACGTGCAGAAAAGTATCGCTCTTTAAGTCAGGAAGAAAAGCAGTTATTAAGAGCGGCTAAAGCTTATCGCAAGGTTAATCGCCTGGTGGGTAAAAACTATGGCGTGCTAAAAGGACTTGAGGAAAAATCGGCAGCCTATATTCAGCAGCAAGAAAAGCTTAACCTTTTAAGTGCGCAGAGAGATTATTTAGCCAAGAACTTGATCGACAAAAAAGAGACCGTTGAGTTTTCATTATTATTTGAAGCAGATCCCACCTTCGACTTAAGTGAACTAGAAGTTTTTAAATCACTTAACCGCCAAAAGTTTGATCTTGAAAAGATTGGTAAACAAGCAGAGAAACACAGTGACCGCTTAAAGACTGTTAAAGCCTGGCAGGAAGAAGAATCATTTTCGGTACGGCAATTAAAGAAGCTGATGAGTGCTGATAAAAAAGGAGAAATTCCAAAAGACCTTGAGTTAAATAGCGATGCTTATGAATTTTGGTTAAGTGAAGCGGGAGAATTAAAAAACCTACAGCAGACGATTCTAAAAAATCGTCATAAATATGAGTATGCGCTTAAGGAAGCGGGCAGTTCTGAGCATGCCTTTATCGAGCAGGTTGCAAGCTTAAAGCAGCTTGAGCAAAACCTTGCTTTGCAAAGCAGAATTTCAAGTCAGGGAACGGCAGAAGTTTTAAGCACCCCCAATGAACATCAGCTAGAAAAGATTGCCAAGGCGCGCAAGATTGCAGGAGAGACCAAGCCTATTGCAGGGACAATTGCAGAGCGCTATTTACGTGAAGTTCGAGGTATTAAAGGGCCGCTTCCTGATAGTTATCGTTATCATTCCAGGCTTTATAATCATTTAGCCAAAGGAAAATTCCCAAGTCTTGTGGTGATTGCTCACAATGAAAAATCTCAGGTACAAGCAGTGCAAGCGATTGCCCTAGACCCTGAAACCGCGCAAAAAGCGGTGGGTAAGAATTCCAAGCTAACTTATGGGGTATTAAGCCAAAACAGGCAGTTAGGAGTTTTGGTGAACCGTGGCAAATCAACGCAAAGTATTGTGGTGGCAGAGGGGCCTGAGACTGCCTTGAGTGTGAGAGAGGCATTACCTAATCACAGAATTTATGCAGTTTTAGGGTCAAGTAATTTTGCACGTGTACCCACTTCTAAAAACACCAAGACTATTGTTTTTGCCGCTGATAATGATGGGCTTAATTCAACTTCCAGCAAGAAATTGAAAGAGCTGGCGCAGCAGTTTGCAGAGCAGGGTAAAGATGTTTATCAAGTGATGCCCAAAGGTGAGAAGCAGGATTTTAATGACGTATTGCTTAAAGAAGGGGTTGCGGCGGTTAAAGAAGCCTTTAAAGCACCAGAATTGCTTGCGGAAAAGGTCACACCAAAAGACTTAAAACAAAAGACAAACCGTTATGCAAGAAAAATTGCTGAATCTTATCAAAGTAAAACACCGCCAGAAGACTTAAAAAATTACTGGGCCAAAATTCATATTGAAAGCAAACCCACTAAAGGCACCCTTGCTGAAGCTTACTTAGAAAAGCTTGGCATTGGGGGGCAAAGGTTAAAGGAGGTGAAATACCATCCTGGAGTATGGTGCCAGGAAGCCAAAGCTTATTTACCCGGTCTTGTCTGCCGTGTGGTAGGTTCAGAGGAGACAACTGCACCGGTTAAGGGTATTCATGTTACCTACCTTGATCGCCTAACTGGAGATAAGGCAAAGCTTGAGCATCCGACTAAGTATTTTGGAGAAAAAAGTGGCTTGGTATCACTGCAAGTACCCAAGGAAGGAAAATTTGGTTGGTTTGTTGCACTTGATGTTGAAACTGCGCTTACCTTAACTAAAGTCACAAAGAAACAGGCCGTTTATTTTATGCCAGAGTTAAATGGCATTGAGAAAATGCCATTCAAAGGACAAGAAAAAGCGATGGTGTTGTGTCTTAATGAACAAGTATCCCAAGTCAAGCTTACTAAGACCATTAGTGATTTCAAAGACCACGGTTATCGAGTGTTCTTGTCACAACCTGGAAAACATAAAAACTTGAATGATTTGTATAAAGCAGGTGGTAGAGATGCAGTTGTCAAAGCTTTGAAGGATAGAGTTGATACTGAAGTTAAAGTTTTGGATAAAGTGAAATTAGCCAATGAACTTATCGCTTATATGGATGCTAAAGATTTACAATATGAGTTGACTATTGCAGTACACAGCCAAACATTTGCAAGCCATGAATTAGAAGAAGCGGCTTGGAAAAAAGCGCTTGACCAGGGTAAAGCTGTAAAGAATATGGCAAAGGAAATTGCTGCTACGGTCAAAGATTTTATAGATTTAAGAAAAATCAATCACCACGATTTACCTAAGCTTGAAGACCTAGGTGGTGAAAAAGCCATAAAGAGACGATTGGCGAAGGGCGTAATTCGTGAAAATGATATTAAAACAGTTTTGTTAGAAGTACGTGCTGATGCCAACAAACTATCATTTGCAGAAGCGCAAAAACAAAGCCAGGGTGGAGGCAGAAAAGTTTAAACTATCTTATGAGAACTTTTAACTATGCGAAGTTTCAAGACAAACGCTACAAATTATAGGATAGGGGTCGCTTCAGAAAACAGATTATAAAGTATGCTAAGCTGGTTATAGGGGCTGCGAACATATCCGGCTTCCGCCATCTTTAGACAATAAAGCAATTTTAACTGATTTTTAAGATAATTATCTGGGGAAAAGGCTTGGTATTTAGGCATTTTACAAAATCTTTTGGTAAAACTTTTTAAACAAAGTTATTTTCAAAGATGGCGGATTACGCCGCATATGTCAAAATACCCTAGGTATAAAAAATAAGTCATTTAGTCGTTTACAAGCGGGAATTTCTCAAGATAAATATGCGAGTATTTTCAGGAATAAATGATAAAATTTATTATGAAAATGCCGAAGGAAAGCTTGATTCAATGAAAAGCCTGTCAGAAACTAGTACCTCTCCTGACTCCAAACTTGAAACATCTCTTAAGCTGGATCGAGACTACAAGTTGTTTTTTAATGACCTAAAAAACAGGATAAACAAGACTAGATTTAAAGCTGCCTTAGCGGTCAATCAAGAATTAATCGCCCTGTATTGGCACATCGGGTCAGAGATCTTGAAAAAGCAAGAACGCTCGAATTGGGGAGAAAAGTTTCTTGATGCGCTTTCACAGGATTTAAGACATGCCTTTCCTGAAACTAAAGGCTTTTCTGCCACAAGTTTGAAAAGAATGAGGATGTTTGCCGCTTACTACCCTGCGCTTCAATTTGGGTCACAGTCTGTGACCCAATTGCCTTGGGGACACATTCAGTTGCTTCTGTTTAGGGTAAAAGATGAAAAAATTAGGGATTGGTATGCTACAGAATGTCTGAGTAATGGGTGGTCACGCGTTAGTCTTGAAAAGTATATTACAAACAACTTATATGCTGCCAAGAGCAATATAGCTCAAAAAGCTACTAACTTTCTAGCAAGGTTGCCTGAGCCACAATCCAACCTAGCGCAGGAGATGATAAAAAATCCCTATAACTTTGATTTTCTTGGGCTTCATGATGAAGCACATGAGCGAGAGATAGAACATGCTTCTATTCAGCATATCACCAAGTTTATGCTAGAGCTGGGCAAAGGATTTGCTTTTGTGGGTTCTCAAGTTCCGCTGACGATAAATGACGAAGAATTCTTTATAGATATGCTGTTTTATAATTTACAGCTGCGATGTTTTACCGTCATTGGAATTAAAACCACCAAGTTTAAGCCAGAACATGCCGGCCAGCTCAACTTTTATCTTAGCGCAGTTGATGATCTGATGAAACACCCTACGGATAATCCCAGCATAGGCATACTCTTGTGTAGATCCAGAGATAAACTGGTTGCTGAATATGCCTTGAAAGGGATAGAAACGCCTATTGGAATTTCAGAATATGAATTAACGCGTGCTATACCCGAAAAATTAAAAACCACTTTGCCCACGGTAGAAGAGATCGAGGCAGAACTTAATCCAGTAGTCTTGGATGAATAAGGTAATCAATATAAGCTAGGTACGGCCTACAAGGGTTTAATATCTTGTTTATTATGAGTGAGCGAGAATTTAGTTGCGAGGGAATAAACGATGGAAATGAAACAAAATAGTTATTATCAGAATTCAAGCCAAAAGCAGCCTATTTATTTATATGAAGGTACCATAAGAGAAGGTAATAAAATTAAGATTGAGCGTTTACTGGAGCGAGGCGCCCTCATCGATAGTAAAGATAAACAAGGCAGAACCGCGTTATGGTGGGCAGCTTCAGCGGGAGATATAGAGTTAGTACGCTTTTTACTGAGTAAGGGCGCAAAGAATATTCCTGATAAGAAGGGAGATTTCCCAACTGATAGGGCAGAGGAAATGTGTGGGCGCGCCTATCGTGAACCTGGAGAAACAAACCCTTATCCAGAGGTAATAGAGCTGTTAAAAGTTTTTGAACCAAAGAAAAAAGCTGACCAAGAACTCGGAAATCTAGCTGAAGCTATGAGCAGATTGAACCTATACAATGATAGTACCTATAAAAGCTATCAAGTTCCTCAAACAAGTAGTTATACAAGAAAGCCAGTTTCAGGTGAGCAGAATTCAGAAAAACCAGAAGATAAAAATCTTTGCGTGCTTTTTTAAAATATTTTGAGATTCAATCAAAGAGGATATATACGTGTTTAAAGTTGATAAAATATTGAGCATAGCTCCTGATACTTATAAGTATTTTTTCTCAAACTCAAAAATTAATGAGAAAAGAGCAGCCAGGATTGAGGAAAGAAGAGGGCAATTAAAGGTTGAAGCCGATGACCACCCTCACGTCAAAATAGTCAAAGAAGAACTTCTAGCTTATAAGTCGAACGCATTTACCTTGGATGATCGCTTACTTCAGCTTGAAAGACTACTCGATTGTTTAGATAGTATTAAGCAAACAGATGATGTTTCTGAGTTGATTAGGTTATGTCAATGTATTGCTGAAGAAAATCGTGCATCACAATCTATACTTAGAAATTCATTTTTATTACAACTCGATAAAATTCTTATAAAAGTTGGTAAGCTTCAGGAATCTTCTAAAACAATAGCCCGATTATAAATATATGGTCGTTAAAATTAGGGCTGATTAGTTTTTCTAATACAGAATGAAGGTTAAGCTAAAGTACAAAAAAAGAATTCGTGTAACTTTTTAAAGTCTAAAAGTATTCAGGAGACAAGTAATTTATGGAAAAAGATTCTAAAAATGCTTCTCAAGCTGCTGTAAAAGATTATGTTGAGAAAACCGATGGATGTGGTAACACTTCTCTAATTTTAGCAGCTTCGAACGGCCAACAGGAAAACGTCAGGAGTTTGTTAGCGTCTGGTGCCAACCCTTTTGCTAAAAACGAGGAAGGCTGGACTGCACTTCATTATGCGTGTGCAAATGGTTATTTAAACGTTATCAAACTACTCATTGCACATAATAAACATCTATTAGAAGTGAGAGACAATGAAGGCAGGACAGCTTTTCATAAAGCTTGTAACTATGGACGACTTGACGCTGCCAAGCTACTTGCTGCCTATGGTGCTGACCTTGAAAGTATAGATGATAAAGGTAAAACGCCATTACATGCGGCAGTTTGCTCTGCAAGAGTATTCAATGAAGCATTCGTAAGATGGCTGGTCAAAGATAACAGGGTAAATCTTGAAGCTGAAACTGGGTTAGGTTGGACACCACTACATAGCGCGGCACGGTATGGAAATGAAGAAAATGTAAAACTTTTAATTCAGCTAGGGGCTAATAAAGAAGCACGGAATACCTATGGTGAAACGCCTCTTGTTATGGTGGTTTCCACGGACAGGATGGGCCTTGGGTATAAAATTCCTATTGTAAAAACTCTTTTAGCAGAGGGTTGTTCTGTAGAAGCTGTGGATACCAAAGAAAGAACAGCTTTACATTGGTCATGCATTTTAGGTGAGAGACCGTTAATGGAAATGCTTTTAAGGCATCGAGCGAACATAGATGCAAAAGATGAGGGGGGAAAAACAGCTTTACATTATGCTTCCGAAGGAGGCTTCCTCGAATTAACCCAAATTTTGATAGCTTACAAAAAAAGACTTTCAAGTAGTGCGGAAACAATTTCCAGATCTTCGTTGGCTTTTTATCCTCCTCAAGCTTCTTCACAAAGGAGTAGCTATAATATCAATGAAACAGGAGCAGCTACTTACAGCCAAAGCTTGCCTGAGAGTACCCAAAACCTTAGCGCTTCATCTACACCAGTTTTATTGAAAGAAATACTAGAACTTGTTAAAACTCAAAATATTAAAATCCAAGAATTAGAGCGAAGACAGCAATTGATGCAAGAAGAGATAGATAAGCTCAAAATAGCTAACAGTTTTCTTGTAGCCCAACCCGATACAGGAAGTGTTATCGCTAAAAGAAATAATTAGTTAAAAGCCTGAATATGAAAGCTTGGTTGATAGTGAGTTCATTAAAATGAAAAGTAAGTTTAGCAGGATGTTTGCTTTTATAATTGCTATGTCCGTTTCTTTTGCTTCATATGCAAGCTCAAATCCAACTGGCGAGCGTTTGCTTACAGAGTGTTTAACTGCTGTAAAGTTTATAGATGGGAAACCACATACAGTAGATACGGATAGTTCATATAGCATTGGATGGTGTGTGGGGTTTTTACAAGGTATTGAATCATCAAATACAGGGGATAATGATTGTAAATACAGTATTCCCTCTGATGTAACCATGTATCAAAAAACACTAGTAGTGCTAAAATTTCTTGAGGCAAATCCTAATAAATTATATTTGCCAGCTGTGTCTTTGGTTGAAAATGCATTCTCAGAATCATTCCCCTGCAAAAGTAAAACTAGCTGAAATTTAATTAGTTGAATTCATGGAAACGATAAGAAATGTAAGGCAAGTAATTCGGTGGGTCTACTCACATGGTACCCTTTATATGGCAGCATGACCTAAGAACTTTATCAAGTCTATTACAGATTTATTCAATGAAGTTGATAACGAAGGCTAATGCTTTTTTCGGTAAGCATGGATTGAAGCAAGGAATGGTTTGTTTTCCCATAATTTATCAATACGCGATTTTTTCAAAGGCAAGATATTGCTTAACTGAACTATTGGTGCTGTTAAATCTTGGGAATGCAAATAAAAAAGCGGCATGCCTATTTCTCTAAGCCTTTTAAAGGTTAAAGAGTTAGTGTGCTTTGCAAAACTTGTAATATTAACCCCCCAGCAAGGCTTAATAGGATGGAAGACAATTAAATGCTCCTCTGGACTTAAAAGGCTGAGCTTATTCAGTTGAATATCAATGGCTTCTCCTTGTCCTTTTTTCAATAGAAGTTCTTTAGCTTCAGGAATAGTTATTTTCACATAGCTTCCTTTGCCCGATTTTGCCCAGGTAATCTTGCAAGGATGGAAGTCTATGTAGGGGATAGTTCGATAAACCTGCTTTAGTTTGATAGCACCATAGCCTGATGCGTTAAGTAATCTCCTTACAACTTTCGTCTTAGTCGTATTCAAAAATTTCAAGTAAACGGCTACAGCGTTTTTAAAAACAAGTTTTGCTGAATTAACTTTATCAATAAGCTTAAAGGTTTCTGCTGTGGCCGCAACAACGGCAGGGCAGACATAGGTTTCCTGAGGCGAAAGCTCAGGCCTATGGTCTAGGTGTTTTAAGATGTAGCAAAGCTTATCTCGGTCTGGAACCCAGCTTTCTACCCCATCGAAGACCCAAAGCGGCAGCGCCTTTAGATCATCCAGCACATGCAGGCAAAGCTTATTTAAAGTGGCTATTACCTCTTCAAAGGACGCCACCACTTTTTCTCCATAATCAACGACAGTATCCAATTTTCAACCCCTTACACTCGCATTGCATTATACCATTAACTAGGGCATAACAACTTAAAATCAATGTACCAACCTGCCCAATGTTACGTCGTTTTTAAATCTTAAATAACAAAAGTTTTAACTTAAGAAGGTTGATCTAGCAGGAGGATTGGTGGTACGCCTACGTCTGTGAGATAAGAAGAGAATATGTTTGCTGAAGGGTATTTAGAGCGGAAGGAGGGTGATAAGTCGTTATGCCCTAGTTTAAAGTTCTTAATATAATTGAGTAGCTATTCGTCAGGTAACTTGATTTTATGTAGCTTATAGGCGACAATAGCTTATGAAGTATATACATTCCAAAACCTTACGTTATTACATAACAGAAAATGGCAAAGTCCCATTCTTGAAATGGCTCAAAAGCCATTGTGATGCAACTTTGCAAATGCGTATTAGGCGTAGACTCGATAGGCTAGAAATGGGAAATTACGGTGATTATAAGAGCTTAGGTGATGGGGTTTTCGAATTAAGATTAGCGTTCGGAGCAGGCTATAGAATCTACTTTAGTGAACAGGATAATAAGGTCATTATCTTATTATGTGGCGGTGATAAAAGTAGCCAAAAGGTGGATATTGCAGATGCCAAACGTTACTGGAAAGATTTACAGGAGAGAAGTGATGAATAGCGAAAAACTACTAAAAAACACTGTCAGCTACCATGACGAGTTGATACATTCTTTAAGAAATAGAACACAAGCTTTCGCCTACCTTCAAGTTGCACTAGAAGAGTATCAAGAAGATGGAGACACTAAAGCTTTTTTAACAGCCTTGCGAAATATAGCCGAAGCCCAAGGGGGCATTACTAAACTTGCTGAAGAAACACATTTGAATCGACAAAGTCTATACAAGACATTATCAAATAAAGGTAACCCTCGATTGAACACTTTGGGATCAATACTTAAAGTTTTGGGATTTCAGCTTACTGTACAACCTTTATGATTATCAGCACAAAGATTTAAGGGCTGCTCCTTAGCGATAAATAATGGCTACTAAACTATAAAAGATGGCGGATAACGCCGGATAGGTCAGAAGACCAAGCCCTACCTTTACACTGCCGAGACCACAATTCGATCGGAAATTAGGAAACTTAATTTCAGCAGCAAAATATCTAACAATCAGTACAATGTTTCTGAAGATATTGGTTTAATTTCAATACATTGTAATTTTCTAATGTTTTTGAAATGATCGAATTAATATAACTATTAGTCTTTAATAAAATTATTCTACCACTTATATGATTAATTTCACAAGGAATTTCAATACTACCCTCTATAAATTCCGCTTGCCAATCTCTTAGTTTTTCTGAAATAAAAATGGATGCGGGAATGTCAGGTATGATAAATATATCATATTCTCTATCTAGCCTAATGATAATTTCTTTATTGAATTTATACTTTTTTAAAATTCCATACAATTTAATTTTAACTCCAAGCTTTCGCGCAAGATAGCGCGCTGCTGCAAAATGATGGCTTCCACCGCTATTTGACAAGTAAAGTCGGTTTGACCAGTCAAATTTAATAAAATCTATGTCGTCAAATTCATTATTTGGCTGCAATAACCTTGGAATTTTTTCCCATGCCAAGTTCTCTTGCAGCTTTTCGTTGGTTACTGGGTCAATTAACTCTTGGCTATTTTGTTTAATCATTGCATCCAAACTTTCAAACGCATGTAACTTACTTTTAGATGCACTAAGACCTGTTACCTCTTGTATCTCACAACTCCAGCCTTTCACATATTCTTCAACAACGAGGTTTAATAGATCATGGTTTTCCAAAGGGTATGCATGATAGCCTGAATATCCACATTTCCACTCTACAATATTAGGCAGGTATCGAAACATACCATCCCATCTAACAACTTGTCCAATACATATCGAGGGCGCCTCTAGTATCATTTCCTTATTAAGCTCTGAAATCTTTTTAAGACCTTTATGAAGTTCTGTCTTAAAACCAGAATGTAAAATCGTTAAATCTAAAATAAATCTGATGATTGCAAACATTGTCATGCTCTTATCGCGTTCGTAGTAAAGGATTTTAATTTTGCGATCTTATTGCGCTTTTTTTTAGTTTGTAGCTTTTCCAGCTTCCATTTTAAAGTCTCAATATGTTGTAAAGGCCCAATTTGCAAATTT
>Ga0065721_10051207_pt1 | contig 15774 bp, 17 predicted proteins | sample Mesricmetagenome_FD_59108 | JGI IMG/M metagenome (GOLD analysis project Ga0065721, IMG submission 59108) | Mesophilic microbial community from rice straw/compost enrichment Sample: eDNA_1 v2 (version 2) | ecosystem: Engineered > Solid waste > Grass > Composting > Bioreactor | place: USA: Davis... | reverse complement strand
TTGTGGAGCCTGGTTCAGACCGGCGTGGCCGAGCCCGAGCGGCGCCGGGCAGCCGGTGCCGAGTTCCCTAAATCTCTATTCAAATCTGCGTGATCGTCACGCTGCTGCGCGACGGCCAAGGGTGGTGCTGAAGGTTCGGCCGGCAATCGGGTGGCGGCCGGCGTCTCTTCCGGCTCCGGCGCCGCTTCGGGCACCTGCTCGCCGGCAGGAGCACCAGCCGAGGCGCGGTCCTGCCGGGCCGTCGTCTCGCCGGCCGGCGACGGATGCCCCTCGACCGCGGCGAGGAGACGTTTGCGCACGGTCTCGCCGACCTCGAGCGGCCCGTAGCCCGGCATGCCGCCGGGGGTGTTCCAGTCCCAGTCGTAATCGGCGAGGCCGACGAAGTCGCGGATGCCCGGGTCGCTCACCCACAGGCGGCGCAGCGCCGCCTGGCGCCAGGCCTGCGGCACGTTGCGCCTCAGCCACGGCGTCAGGTCCGTCCCGGGGCCGATGCTCTCGATGGGCGGCAGTTCCTCGAGCGGGACGGGCGCATCGTCTTCCGGGGACGCCACCGCCTGCACCTCGGTCGCGGCGACCGGCGCGGGCGCCTCCTCCGGCGCCGCCTCGGGCGGCGCCACGTCTTCGCTCCGCCGCGCGGCCTCCTTGCGGCGCGACCAGCGGGTGAGGAAGCCTTCGTCGCCGCTCACGGCTCGCCTCCCTCCTTGTCCCGCACCGGCCGCAGCGCCAGGGCGTCGGGATCGGCCCGGTCGCGGCGGCGCTTGATGAAGGCGCGCTCCACATGGTGCTCGGCGACGAAGCGCGCGACGACGCCGGCGACCTCGTCCGGCATCGGCACCGCCTCGACGATGTTGTCGCCCGCTTCCGTATAGGCGGCGCCCTCGTTCGGATCGGCCGTGACGACAAGGATGTCGAGCGGCGGTGTGACGCCCGTCGCATGGGCTGCGATCCACAGCTTCGGCGCCCCGCTTTCGAGATTGTCGCGATAGCCGGCCGTCTCCGCACGATAGAGGTCGACGTCGAAAGCGCCGGCATAGAAGCGCTGCACGCCGGCCTCCTCGCCGAGCAACGTCCACGGCGCTGCCTCCGGCACGCCGGCGATGACGGCGACCGGCAGCCAGGCGTAATCCGCCCAGCGGCTCTTCAACGGGCGGCGTTCGACGACGACGCCGACGCTGAACCTTTCATGCGCCATGATCCGGCCTCCTCAATGCACCGGCTGGTCCGCCGCGAGCGGCAGGCCGGCAATGAGGTTCTGCGGCTTGAAGCGTAGCAGATTGCTCCGGTCCATCGCCATGATGAGATAGACGGGATGGCCACGCACCTCGGGCCGCACCGGCACGGCGGGGTCCAGCGTCAGGCGGAAGAGCGAAAGGACGCGCGACAGGGCATCCTCCTCCACGGCCTCGCCGCGCCAGAGGGCATTGCCGATGGCGGTCGCCTCCGCGTCGAGCCCGATGAACCAGCGCCAGTCGCGATCCTCGATGCGGGGCACCGGCTCGGCGGCGGCGTCCAGCCCCAGCGTCTCACGCAGGAAGGCCTCGATGCAGCGGGCGATGGCCGCCCGGCCGCCCGCCTCGCCACCGAGGTCGAGCACCATGTCGAAGGCATCGCTGCGCTCCTGGTAGCCCGTCTCGCCCGGCTGCAGCACGTCGAGCTCGGTCACCGCCGGCCCGCCGAGCATGGCGAGCAGCGGCGAAGCCTGCCGGTTCTCCTCGTGCATCGCGATGGTCTCGGCATCGGCGAGGAGGAGGTGGCCCTCGTGCACGGTCACCTTCTGCGGGCGGAAGAAGATCTCCCCCGCGCGCAGGACCTCGGCGTCCTCGCAGCCGTCGAGCGCGGCGCGCATCAGCACATGGACGAGCTGGTTGAGGAAGAGCGGCGGAATGCCGCCGACGCCGTCCCTGATCATGCGCACATAGGCCGCCTGCAGCGTCGGCGCGGCCAGAAGCCGGTCGCGGAAGGAGAGAAACGCCCGCCAGTTGTCGCGCGCATCGGCATCGGCAAGCTGCGCCAGCGTCACCGGTGAGACCGCGGCGAAGGGATCGTCCATCAGCCGGGCGTGGAGGGCCCGCTCGGCGGGGCAGGCCTCCTCCGGCGGCATGAGCTCCGGCCGGGCGAGATAGGCCTTCAGGAAGGCGTCGGTCGCGACGAGGCCGCCGTCCTCGCGCCGGTCGAGCAGCACATGGCCGCTCGACAGCCAGAAGTCGCGGTTGGCGGCATCGGTCATGGCTTGTCCTTCATCAGGGCGAGGAGATCGACCTCCTCGGCGGGCTCGTCGTCGGTCTCGAAGAAATCGAAGGCGCGGAAGCCGTCGCGCGGCCGGTCGCCACGCGGGGTGAGCGTGCGGTAGCGCTCGCGGATCTCGCCGTTCTCCATCACGCGCTGCAGGGCGAGGAGCGTGCCGACGGGATGGTCGCAGAGCGAGGCGGCGAAGGCGATTTCCTCCCGCGCCGCCGGCAGGGCGGTGGCGACGTCTGGAGCGCCGAGCCGCTCGACGAAGCGCCGCGCCAGGAGCTCCGTGGCCGCCGCGACCTCACCGTCGCCCGCCTCGCTGACCACGGCGAGGGTGGAGAAGCCGAAACTGTCGATGCCGAGGAAGCCGGAGCGGAAGGCGACGCGTTCCTTGGTCGGCAGCGAGGCGACGTCGGTATCGACGAAGAGGAAGGCACCGGTCACCGCCCATTCGCCCGGCGCGGCGGCATGGGCGAAGACGAAGGTGTCGGAAGCGTCGAGCCGGATGGTGCGCGGCAGCTTCATGGGCGAAGCCTCCCCTCGGCGTCGCGTTCGCCATGGCGCGCGAGCGCCTCGACGAAGAGCCGCCGGCGGCGGTCGCGGCCCGTCGTGACGAGCAGATCGCCGTTCACGTCGACGGAGAAAGACGAGTCGCCGGAATCCCTTGGCGCCAGACGCTCAACGTAATGCAGAACTTGAGAAACGCCCCGATCATCGGAGAAGCCGTGGAGGTTGGCCATGAGATGGCGGGCGAAGCTCTCGACGAGGCCTTCGGCATCGCCCTCGAGGCCTCCGAGCTCATCGATGCCGAGCGCCCCTTCGCCCTCCCCCGGCCCGTCGAGCGTTGCAACGCGCAGGCGCGCGCCGAAGACGAGCCAGTCCGGCACCGCCGCATCGCGCGCACCCTCGGGCCAGGCGAGGCGCCCGTCGCCGACGGGGACCCCGTCGAGGCGGATGCCGTCGGGCCAGTCGAAGGTCAGCGGATGCTCCGGCGCGCAATGAGCCGCGAGGGCATCGGCGAGCGCGTTCATCGCCGGGTAGAAGGCAAGGCGCGCGAGAGCGAGCGGCTCGGCCGGCTCCAGCACCACGGCGCAGTCGATAAGATCGAAGCGGCGCGCCCAGACGAGCGTGCCCGCTCCCGCCTCGCCCGCGACCGCCTGGGCGTGGGCAAAGGCGTCCCCCGCCTCGCGCAGGGTGATGAGCGTGAACGGGGGTGGCAGCACGAGCTCGCGCCGGCCGATTGACGTGATCTTGACCGGAATGGCCTCCTCCCCTTCGCCATTCGATTGGAATTCATCCAATTCGATATAAGCTGACGCGAAATGGCGCGAATGCAAGCGCTGTCGGTATCGATATCGCGGAGGTGAACGCAATGGCTGAAGGCCCCGGTCGCGGCAAGCGCCCCATCGCCAACGGCCCGGTGGTCGAGGCAAAGCCCGTCGCCTTCGTCTGCTCCTGCGAGGGCACGATGCCGCTCGACGAGAAGCTGCTGACGCGGGCCTGTCCGGGCCACGACATGCGCTTCGCCGACCAGCTGTGCCGACGCGAGCTGGAGCGCCTCAAGGCGGCGCTCGCCCCGGAGGCGGACATCCTGGTCGGCTGCACGCAGGAGGCGCCGCTTTTCGAGGAGGTGGCGGGCGAGAACGCGCCGGAAGCGAATCTCACCTTCGTCAACCTGCGCGAGAACGCCGGCTGGTCGGCCGAGGCGGATGCGGCAGGCCCCAAGATGGCGGCGCTGATCGCCGCAGCGCGGATCGCGCCGTCCGAGGCTCCGCTGGTGCCGCTCAAGAGCGAGGGCGTCGCCCTCGTCTACGGCCGCGACGAGACGGCGATCGCGCTCGCCGAGCGGCTCAAGGACGTGCTGGACGTCACCGTGCTGCTGACGCGCCCGGTCGACGTGCCGGCGCCGCGCCGGAGCGACTTTCCCGTGCTCAAGGGCACCATCGCCCAGGCGACCGGCTGGCTCGGCGCCTTCGAGCTGACGGTCAACGACTTCGCGCACCCGGCCCCTGCGTCCCGCGCCAGGCTCACCTTCGGCGCGCCGCGCAACGACGCCGTGTCGCGCTGCGACATCGTCCTCGACGTCAGCGGCGGCGTACCGCTCTTTCCGGCGGGGGAGCTGCGCGCCGGTTACCTGCGAGCGGACCCCGGCGACCCGGCGGCCGTGGCGCGCCTCGCCTTCGAGGCGGCCCAGCTCGTCGGCGAGTTCGACAAGCCCCGCTACGTCACCTTCGATGCGGCGCTGTGCGCCCACTCGCGGTCGAAGAAGACCGGCTGCACGCGCTGCCTCGACCTGTGCCCCACCGGCGCCATCACGCCGGACGGCGACCACGTCGCCATCTCGGCCGAGATCTGCGCCGGCTGCGGCGCCTGTGCCGCCGTCTGCCCGACTGGCGCGGCGACCTATGCCCTGCCGGCGAGCGACACCTTGATGGCGCGGCTGCGCGCCCTCCTCCACACCTATGTCGAGGCCGGTGGCGAGCGGCCGGTGGTGCTCTTCCACGATGAAGACCATGGCGCGGAGCTGATCGATGCCCTCGCCCGCTATGGCGAAGGCCTGCCGGCCCATGTCCTGCCGGTCGCCGTCAACGAGGCGACGCAGCTCGGGCTCGATGCCTTCGCCGCGGCACTCGCCTATGGCGCGGCGGCGATCCGCGTTCTGATGCGGGCCAGGCCGAAGCACGACACCGGCGGCCTCATGCGCAACCTCGCCTATATGGACGCCGTTGCGGCGCCGCTCGGCTTCGGCGAAGGCAGCGTGGCGACGATCGAGACGGACGACCCCGACCAGCTCGCGGCGGCGCTCGCCGGTGTGCCTATGGCGGGCGTGCCGGAGCGGCAGACGGCGAAGTTCCTGCCGCTCGGCCAGGGGCGCGAACTCACCGTGATGGCGCTCAAGGAACTGCGCAATGTCGCGCCGCTTCCCGTCGACGTCCTGCCGCTGCCGGAGCGCGCGCCCTTCGGCACCGCCCACGTCGACGCCGAGGGCTGCACGCTGTGTCATGCCTGCGTCGCCGCCTGCCCGACGGGCGCGCTCGGCGATAATCCCGACAAGCCGATGCTGACCTTCGCCGAGGACCGCTGCGTGCAGTGCGGCCTGTGCGCCGCGACCTGCCCGGAGAAGGTCATCACGCTCGAGCCCCGCATCGACTTCGCCGCCTGGGCCGCCCCGCCGGTGACGAAGAAGGAGGAGGAGCCCTTCCACTGCATCGCCTGCGGCAAGCCCTTCGGCACCCGCTCCACCATCGAGCGGATCGTCTCGCGGCTCGAGGGCCGGCACTGGATGTTCTCGGGCGAGCACGCCCGGCGCATCTCCGTCATCAAGATGTGCGAGGACTGCCGCGTCGAGGCCGTGGTCAACGAGAGCTTCGACCCGCACGGCGCCCCCGCCCGTCCGGCGCCGCGCACGAGCGAGGACTACCTGCGCGAGCGGGAGAAGAAGCAGCACTGACGGGGATCAGCGCGCGTCCTGCGCCGCGGCGGCGATGAGCTCGAAGGACCTGAGCCGCGCGGCATGGTCGTAGACGTCGGAGACGACGATCAGCTCGTCGGCGGCCGTCTCGGCGACGAGCGCGCCGATGCCCTCGCGGACGGTGTCGGGCGAGCCGACGATCGAGCGGGCCAGCATGCGCATGGCCTGCGCCTTCTCCATGGGCGTCCAGTAGGTCTCGATATCGTCGATCGGCGGGCGGCTCAGCCCGCGCGCGCCGCGGAAGATGTTGGCGAAGGACATCTGCTGGGTCGTGGCGAGGCGGCGGGCCTCCGCATCGCTCGGGGCGGCGATGATGTTGACGCCCACCATTGCGTAGGGCCGATCGAGCTGCGCGGACGGCCTGAAGCGGGAGCGATAGGCCTCGAGCGCCGGCAGCAGCATCTCGGGCGCGAAATGCGAGGCGAAGGCATAAGGAAGGCCCAGCTCGGCGGCGAGCATCGCGCCGAACATGCTGGAGCCGAGGATCCAGATCGGCACGTTCGATCCCGCGCCCGGCACGGCGCGGATCACCTGGTCCGGCGCGGGCGGGCCGAGGAGCGCCTGCAGTTCCACGACATCCTGCGGGAAGGTATCGGCGCTGGCCGGGGAACGGCGCAAGGCGCGCAGGGTGCGCTGGTCGGTGCCGGGGGCGCGGCCGACGCCGAGGTCGATGCGGCCGGGGAACAGGGCCTCCAGCGTGCCGAACTGCTCGGCGATGACGAGCGGCGAATGGTTGGGCAGCATGATGCCGCCCGCACCGACGCGAATGGTGCTGGTGCCCGCGGCGATATGGGCGATGACGACCGAGGTCGCCGCGCTCGCGATGCCCGGCATGTTGTGATGCTCGGCCACCCAGATGCGGCGGTAGCCCAGGCCCTCCGCATGGCGCGCAAGGTCGCGGGCGTTGTCGAGCGCGCCGCGCGCATCCGTCTCCTCCGTGATGCGGACGAGATCGAGAATCGAAAGTGCAACCATGTCGTCATCCCCGTCGAGCCGTTGTGCGGCGACGCTGTCCACCCGATGCGCAAGGCACCGACGCAGCCGACCCCAGTTCGGGCTAAATGGGGAGCCCGCGCAGGACCCGGAACCGCCAGAGGCGCCTGCCCGGCCGCCGAGCCATGCGCCCGGTGCACCTTTCCGGGCAGGAGCGCCACAGCGCGGATCGATACGCGCTCACCGCGGCGCCGTGGCCTTCCTCAAAAACTCGACCAGCGCCTGCCGGTCGGCCTCGCTCGTCACCCGCTGCTCGGGCATCTTGGTGCCGGGCAGGTAGGCGTTGGGGCCGATCTCGAAGAGGCGGGCGATGGTCTGGCCCGACCAGACGATATTCATGGCCTTGAGCGCCGGAGAATAGTCGTAGCCGGGAGCGGAGGCGATGCGCCGGCCGAAGATGCCGTAGAGCGTCGGGCCGGCGCGGTTGCCACCATCCGGCGTCAGCGTGTGGCAGGCGGCGCAGGCGCGGAAGACCTCGGCGCCGCGCTCGCCGGAGAAGGCTGCGAGCGGATCCTCCCCCGCCTCGGGAATGACGGCGCCGATGTGCTCGCCGGTGCGTGCGTTCCAGCGGCGCACCATGCGGTCGCCGCCACCGGAGAAGATCTCGGCGCCGTCGGGCGAGAAGGCGAGCGACCACACCGGCAGGCCCGGCCCGACGAGCGTCGCGACCACCGCGCGCGTCCTGCGTTCGACGATGGCGACGTCGCCACGGATGCCGCCGGCGGCGACGCGCGCACCGTCCGGCGACAAGGCGAGGGCGATGAGGGGTGTCGGGCCTACCTCGCGCTCGCCCATCACCTCGCCCGTCGCCGAGACGAAATGCAGCTTGCCGTCCGCACCCGCCACGACGATCTCGCCATCCGGCGCCACGACGACGCCGTTGAGCGGCGTCGGCAAGGTCACGACGACGGGCGGCCGCGAGGGATCCTGCGGCCACAGGCGCAGCGTCGCGTCATAGCCGGAGGTGACGAGCCCGCCTGCGGGCATGAAGGCGACGCCGTTGACGTTGCCCTGATGGCCATGGAGGCGCCGCCGCTCCTCGCCCTGCGGCGACCACAGCGCCGCCGTGCCGTCCCAGGCCGCCGACGCGAGGATCCCGTCCGGACCGGCTGCGAGCGCGGCGATCGGCGCCTCGTGTGCCGCGATGACGCGCTCGGGCGTGCGCCCCGCGGCGGGCCAGACGACGATGCGCCCGTCCTCGCCGCCCGTGGCGAAGCGGCCCTCTGCGAGCGCGACGGCGGCATTGACCGAGCCGTCATGGGCGCGCAGCACCGCCTCCGCGACGCCGGGGCCCAGCCGCCAGCGGATGGCCGAGGTGTCGAAGCTCCCGGTCAGCGCCACCTCTCCGCCGGGATCGACAGCGATCGCCCGCACCGGGCCGCCGTGGCCGCGCAACTCCTGCGCCTGCGGAACACCGGCCAGGGTGAGCGTGAAAGAAAGCGCGGCGAGCCCACGCATTGCCCGGGCGAAGCGGCGCGGTGCATGATCCGGGCGAATCATCGAAGGGATGCCTCCCCATGAGCGACGAGACCAGCAACGACGCGACCGCCGGGCGAAGGCTCGACCTGCGCGGCCTCAAATGTCCCCTGCCCGCCCTTCACACCCGCAAGGCCCTGCGCGGGGTGGCGCCCGGCACCCTCCTCGTCGTCGAATGCACGGACCCCATGGCCGCCATCGACATCCCGAACCTGGTGCGCGAGACAGGGGACGTGCTCGAGGCGCAGGAAAGGCGCGACGAAAGCCTCCTCTTCTCCATCCGCAAGGCCTGATGGAGCAGTCCTGTTCAGTTGATATCGCCGAGGCGCACGCCGCTTGTCGTGAAGGCCACGTCCACCGGCTCCTGCAGGTCGGACAGGACGAAATCGGCAGCCACGGCGACGCCGATGGCGACAACGACAGCCACGATGAATGCGCGCATTGCTCCTCTCCCCCTTTACCCTTCGCCGGATCTTACCGTCCCTTGATCACGTGACGAGGGTGCGTGCGAAATCGGGCCCCGTCAACTCAGGCGTGCGTGAACGAGGATCGCCTCGGCCGCTTCGAGGTCTGCCGGCGCATTGGCATTGAAGAAGACGTCGTAGGGCTCCGTCGGCCATTCCGCGACGGCGAGCGGGAAACGAGCCGTGAAGCGGTCGATCTTGCGCTCGCCCTCGCCGACGAGCGCCCGGCGCAGGTCCTCGCGGATGCCCACCGGCCACAGCCCGATGACGGGGTGGGTGCGCCCGCCCGAGGCGGCGCAGGCGAGCATCGCCCCCTCCTCCCGGCGCGCGGCGTGGAGGCGCTCGACGAGATCGGGCGGCAGGAAGGGCGTGTCCGCGGCGACGCTGACGATCCATTCCGCGTCGCGCCGGCGCACCGCCACGTGGTCGAGCACCGCCAGAATACCGGCGAGCGGGCCGGCGAAGCCGGGCACGTCGTCGGCGACGACCGGCAGGCCGTAGGGCGCAAATCGCGCCGGATCGCCATTGGCATTGACGACGAGGCCGGCGCATTGCGGCGCCATGCGCTCGACGACGTGGTCGAGGATGGGCCGGCCGCCGACGCGGCGCAGCGGCTTGTCGCCGCCGCCCATGCGCCGGGCGAGCCCGCCCGCGAGCAGCGCGCCGATGGTCGGCGGGCAGGCCTCACTCATCTGCGCCTCCCTTGTCGTCCGCACCCTTGTCGCCAGCCCCCTTGCGCCGGTGCTTCGCCGATTCCTCCGCCACATAGGCGAGATCCTGGTCGAAGACGATACGCTCGGCCCCCGACAGAGCGATGAAGCGCTTGCCACGCGCGCGGCCGACGAGCGTCAGCCCCGCCTTGCGGGCAAGCTCGACGCCCCAGGCGGTGAAGCCGGAGCGCGAGACGAGGACGGGAATGCCCATGCGCACGGTCTTGATGACCATCTCCGAGGTGAGCCGCCCCGTCGTGTAGAAGATCTTGTCCGCCGGATCGATGCCGTGCCGGTGCATGTAGCCGGCGACCTTGTCGACGGCATTGTGGCGGCCGACGTCCTCCATGTAGACGAGCGGCCGGTCGCGTTCGCACAGGACGCAGCCGTGGATGGCGCCCGCCTCGAGATAGAGCGAGGGGGTGCGGTTGATCTTGTGGGTGAGCGCGTAGAGCCAGGACGTGCGCAGCTCCGCATGCGGCAGGCGGGCCTCCTCGATCACGTCCATCAGGTCGCCGAAGGCGGTGCCCTGAGCGCAGCCGGAGGTCAGGGTTCGCTTGCGCAGCTTGTCCTCGTAGTTCGTCTTGCGCTCGGTGCGCACCACGACGACGTCCAGTTCGGCATCGTAGTCCACCCCCGTGACGACGTCGTCGGGCTTCAGCATGTTCTGGTTGAGCAGGTAGCCGACGGCGAGATGCTCCGGATGGTCGCCGATCGTCATCATGGTGACGATCTCCTGCGCGTTGAGGTAGAGCGTCAGGGCCCGCTCGGTGACGACGCGGGTCTCGACCGGGGCGCCGCTCTGGTCGACACCGGTCACCGCGATGGCGAGGCGCGGGTCGAGCGGGTCGGGACGCACGAGGTAATCGGCGAGGAAGGCGAGATCCTCGCCCGCGTCGACGCCCGCCGGCTGCGGCAGGCTGCCCGGATGCCCGTTCACGATGTGATCCTCTCGCAGGCGCCTGCGTGTCCCGCCACTTGCGCGAGGCACCAGGCCTCGAGTGGCTCCAGCGACGGCTCGAGCACCTGCCAGTCCTCCCCGGCGAAGGAGCGCCAGGCCGGCAGCAGCGCCTCGCCGACCGCCGTGAGCGTCGGCAGGCCGCGGCCGACCGCAAGCGCGAATTCGTCGCGCAGGCCCCTGCCCTCGGCCTCCGCCTTGCCGAACTTGTTGAGGATGACGAGGTCGACGCCGTCCGCCTCGATGGCCGCCGCCGCGAGGCCGGCCGAGGTCGCAAGGCCCTGCGCGTCGAGCCGGCAGCCGCCCGCTCCCGGTCCGCGCTGCTCGCTGATGAGGACGAGGCGGCCGGTGGCGAGGTCTTCGAGCGCCATGTCCCCGCAGGCGGTGCAGGCATCGTCCTCGTTGTGCTGCACGAGCCCGGCAAGGCGCAGGTCGCGTTGCCTGAGACGCCGGCTCAGCACGACGAGCAGCCCGTCGACAAGATGCTGCGATTGATAGACGACGACGCCGATGGCCGATTGCATGGCACTCTCCCCGGCACCATTCTATTGTGCCGCCTGCCCCCGACAATCTATGCAGTCGGGCGGGGTGAGAAAAGGCTGCCCGTCCGGCCCGCCGGCCGCGGTCTCATCTCGGTCACAGTTGCATGGTGAAGCAGCTGCGCCGATTGATTGCAGGAACCAACGGAAAATGATCGATCTTCGTCGTACCGTCCTCGTCGCCGCCCTTGTCGCGACCGCCGCCACCTCGGCCTTCGCCGCCGAGACGGCTGCCGAGCGCGCGCCTGGACGCATCACCATCGTCGGCGAAGGAACCGTCAACGCGGTGCCCAACATGGCGACGCTCACGTCGGGCGTCGTCACCTCGGCGTCGACCGCGCGCGAGGCGCTCGACGCCAATACGGAGGCCATGGCCGGCGTCATCGAGGCCTTCAAGAAGGCCGGCATCGCCGCCAAGGACATCATGACCGACGGTTTCTCGGTGCAGCCGCGCTACGTCTATCCCGAGCCGAAGGACGGCTCGAGCCAGCCGCCGCGCATCGACGGCTACGAGGTGCGCAACCAGGTGATCGTGCGCGTGCGTGAGCTCGCCAAGCTCGGCACCGTGCTCGACGCCGCCGTCACCACCGGCGCCAACCAGATGGGCGGCCTCTCCTTCGATGTCGCCGAGCCGGCGGCCCTGCTCGACAAGGCCCGCTCCGCCGCCGTGGAGGATGCCAAGCGCAAGGCGGAGCTCTACGTGCAGGCCGCCGGGGCGAAGCTCGGCCGCCTGGTCGAGATCAACGAGACGAGCATGCAGATGCCGCCCCGGCCGATGATGATGGCCCGGTCCATGGACCTTGCCGAGGCCAAGGCCGTGCCGGTGGAAGCCGGCGAGCAGACGCTGCGCGCGCAGGTGCGGCTCACCTGGGAACTGGCGGAGTAAGGAACGACCCGCTTTCCAGCCGTCATGCCCGCGCCTGCCGCGGGTATGCACGCCTTGAAACGTCTTCGGCCCGGAGACGTGGCAGCAGCAACGCGCATGCGCGTTGCGTCCACAAGGCCCGAAGCCCATGCATGAAAAAGCGGCCGGTTCGTCCGGCCGCTTTTTTTCATGCGCTGCCGGGCACGCAATCGGCCGGGGGGGCCGTCGGCCGGCCGGCACCGAAGGCGAGGAGCCCCAGCCGCTCCCGCCGCATCCAGCGCACCAGCATGAGCAGGGCGACGACGGCGAGGCCGGTGGCGAGGCCGATCCAGATGCCGACGCCGTCGAGGCCGCCGCGGAAGGCGAGCGCGGCGCCGAGCGGCAGGCCGATGCCCCAATAGCCGAGCGCCGCATAGACCATGGGCACGCGGGTGTCCTGCAGGCCGCGCAACATGCCCGCGCCCACGGCCTGCGCCCCGTCGAAGATCTGGAAGAGACCGGCGAAGGCCAGGAACGAGACGGCGAGCGCGACCACCTCTGTATTCTCCGGCGCCCGGATATCGAGGAAGGCACTGACGAGCAGGTGCGGCGTCACCAGCATGAAGAAGGCCATCGTCGCCATGAAGGCGATGGCCATGACGAAGCCCGTCCAGCCGGCGACGCGCACGCCCTCGCTGTCCTCGGCGCCGAAGGCGCGGCCGACCCTGACCGTCACCGCCTGCCCGATGCCGAGCGGCACCATGAAGGTGAGCGAGGCGATCTGGATGGCGATGGAATGGGCGGCGAGCGAGGCCGTGCCGATGAGCCCCATGAGGAACACGGCGGCGTTGAAGATGGTGACCTCGAAGGCGAAGGTGGCGCCGATCGGCAGGCCGATGCGCCAGATCTCCATGAAGCGGGACCAGTCCGGCCGCCAGAAGCGCCCGAAAAGGGCATAGCGCCTCAGCCGCCGGTCGAGCGCGATGGCGACGACGAGGCCGGCGAAGAGGAAGAGGCTCGACACCGTCGTCGCCACGCCAGCGCCCGTCAGCCCCAGGGCCGGGAAGCCGAGATTGCCGAAGATGAGGCACCAGTTGGCGAGGATGTTGAAGAGATTGGCCGCGATGCTGACCGCAAGCGCCCACATGGGCCGCTGCAACGCCGAGAGGAACGAGCGCAGCACGACATAGCCGCAGAACGGCAGCACCGCCCATTGCAGGGCGCGCAGATAGGTCCCGGCCGCCGCGGCGAGGTCCGGCTTCTGGCCCATGGCGAGAAGGATCGCCTCCCCCTGCCAGAGGAAGAGCCAGATCGGCAGGGCGATGGCGGCCGACACCCACAGCCCCTGCCGCACGGTGCGGCGCACCTGCCGCACCTCGTAGGAGCGCCGGCCGATCTCGCGCGCGATCATCGGCGCGGTCGCCGTGACGATGCCGATGGCGAAGATGAGCACCGCGAAATAGAGGTTGAAGCCGAGCGCGCCGGCCGCGAGCGACTCGGCCCCCAGCCAGCCCAGCATGATCACGTCCGTCGTGCCCATCGCCGTCTGGGCGAGATTGGTGAGCACGAGCGGCCAGGCGAGCGCCAGGGTGGCACGCCACTCCTTCGCCCACGCGCCGGGCTGCGGGGCGTGCGTTGCGGTGTCGTTCTGCGTCATGGCGGGCAATCTATACGTAAAAGGCTCGCCCGCCCATGCTGCTGCCGCAAAACCGGGCAGTAAAAGCGCCGGTCTATCCTTTCTGCCACACCCGGAGGCAGAAATGACGTCGCCCTTCTCAATAGGCGACGGTAAATCTCATGCGGTGGTGGCGGGGCTGTTCCGCCTCGTCGAGAAGCGCAACCGCGAAATCCTCCATCGAGATGCGCGAGCTGCCGTCCGCACCGACAAGCAGCGTGTCGCCACCGAGGCGATAGCGACCGGTACGGGGGCCCGGCTCGAGCACCGCCGGCGGGCTGAGGTAGGTCCAGTCCGCCACCGTCTCGGCGCGGCAGGCCTCCAGCTGGTCGCAGCAGGCGAGCGCTATGTCGCGCCATGCAGGGGCCACATAGCGCGCGTCGTCGACCACGAGACCACCCGTGTCCGGCACCACCAGGCCACCGGCGCCGCCGACCAGCAGCAGCCGCACTCCGGCACGCCCGACCCCGGAGAGCAGCGCGCGGGCCATGTCGACCAGCACCCGTTCGCTTCCGGGCGCTGGCCGGGTGGCACTAATCGCGATGTCTTGGCCGGCGACGAGCCGCGCCACGGCGTCGGCATCGGTCACGTCGCCGACCTCTCCCCGCACGCCTGCCGGCAGGCGTGCGATGCCGGCCCTGTCACGCAGGACGGCGGTCACCGCATGACCGCGTGAAAGCGCCTCGGTCACCACGCGGCTACCGACAGCCCCGGTCGCCCCGAACACGATGATGCGCATGAATCTGGCTCCTGTCGTAGGCAGGCCGACATCCGGCCTCTTCCCTCCCAGGAGCTAATCTCTTGCCACGGGATTTATAATCCGCGATTCGTTTGCTGGATTGTTTACTGGCGGTGAATAAACATGGATCGACTGACAGCCCTCACCGTCTTTCGCCAGGCCGTGGACCTCGGCAGCTTCGCGGCCGTCGCGCGACGGCTCGGCCTGTCGCCGGCAGCCGTCAGCAAGAACATCGGCGAGCTTGAGGCGCATCTCGGCGTGAGGCTCCTCAACCGCACGACGCGACGCATGAGCCTGACGGAGGCCGGCTCCCTCTACTACGACAGGATTGCCCGCGCGCTCGATGACATCACGGAGGCCGACCTGTCGCTCGGATCGCTGCAGGAGGAGCCGCGCGGCCTCCTGCGCGTCACCGCGCCGGTCACGCTGACGCTGCTGACACCGCTGTCCACCGCCATACCGGAATTCCTGAGGCGCCATCCGGAGCTGACCCTCGACCTGAGGCTCGATGACCGGCAGGTGGACATGGTCGAGGAAGGGTTCGACGTCGCCATACGCGGAAGCGGCACGGTCGCGGATTCGAGCCTCGTCTCACGCAGGCTGCTTTCGACACCCTATGTCGCCTGCGCCGCTCCGTCCTATCTGGCCAGGTCTGGCACCCCGCAGGAACCGGAAGACCTCGGCATCCACAGCTGCATCCTGTTCGCCTTCGCCACCCGGCCCGACGAGTGGGCCTTCCGGCGCGGCGACCGCTCGCTGCGGGTACCGGTTTCGGGCCGCTACAGGGTCGGGTCGAGCCTCGCCATCCGCGATGCGCTCCGCGCGGGCTTCGGCCTTGGCCTCATGCCGCGGATCTACGTGGAGGACGACCTCGCCAATGGCAGGCTACGCGCCGTCCTCGGCGACTGGTCGGCGGGCGAGCTCTCCGTCCAGGCGCTTTATCCATCGCGGCGGCACGTACCCGCCAAGGTGCGGGCCTTCCTCGACTTCGTCGTCGCCGCGTTGAGCGGACGGAGCTGAGCGCTCCTTACCCCACCGCGCCAAGCAACGCCGGCTCGACCGGCTCCGCAGCCGCAGCGCCTTGCGCGAAGACCCGCCCGATGCCGATGACGAGCGGCTGACCCGCGTCGCGGGCGGCGATGCGCGCCGGCAGGTCGGCGAGGCGGCAGCGGGCCAACGCCTCCTCCGGGCGGCCGAGCGCCTCGGCAATCGCCACGGGCGTATCCGCCGCCATGCGATGATCCATGAGCCGGGCCGCGATCTCGGCAGCGGTGCGGCCGCCCATGTAGAAGACGGTGGTGGCGGAAGCATCGGCGATGGCGCGCCAGTCGACGTCCTCCGGCAGGCCGCCGTGGCGCGAATGGCCGGTGACGAAGCGGACGGACTTGGCGTGATCGCGGTGGGTCAGCGACACGCCGAGTGCGGCGGCCATGGCGATGCCGGCGGTGATGCCGGGCACGACATCGAAGGCGATGCCTTCCCGGCGCAGGCTGTCGATCTCCTCCCCCGCCCGGCCGAAGATCATCGGGTCGCCGGACTTGAGGCGCACCACGTGCTTTCCGGCGCGGGCAAGCGTCAGCATCATGGCGTTGATCTCGTCCTGCCTGCAGCTCGGCCGGCCGCCGCGCTTGCCGACGAGGATGCGCTTGGCCTCGCGGCGGGCGAGTTCCAG
>Ga0065721_10051206_pt1 | contig 15778 bp, 17 predicted proteins | sample Mesricmetagenome_FD_59108 | JGI IMG/M metagenome (GOLD analysis project Ga0065721, IMG submission 59108) | Mesophilic microbial community from rice straw/compost enrichment Sample: eDNA_1 v2 (version 2) | ecosystem: Engineered > Solid waste > Grass > Composting > Bioreactor | place: USA: Davis... | reverse complement strand
CGGCCTCTCCTTCGGCCGCCAGGGCGGAGAGGGAGGCCAGAGACACCGAGCCGACCAGGCCGAGCCACAGTGTCGTCTTGCGCAGGCTAAGCATTCCGATGCTCCTCGTCTTCAGGCGGGCGATCACGAATCGTCCCATGGGTTATCTCCGAGAGGCGTGACGAGACGCACCCGCCAAGCTGTCAACGCCGAAAGGGCTCAAGCGGCTTCATCGCCAAGCCCAAGTTCCTTCAATTTTCGGTAAAGGGTGGAGCGGCCGATCCCGAGGCGGCGGGAAATGGCCGACATCTGCCCGCCGTAATGGGACAGCGCGAACCGGATGACCTCCGCCTCGAGTTCCGCAAGGGTGCGCAGCTCCCCGCCGTCGCCCATCAGCGACAGGGTGCCGGGATCGCGCAGGCCGGAAAGGAGTGGGACGGGAGGGAGCGGCGATGCGGCCCCGTCCTCCCGGAACGGCGGGATTTCGATGCGCTGCCCGCCCGTGCGGGCGGCGATCTGCGGGAATTCGGCCGCCGTCAGGACCTCGCCTTCCGCCAGGGCGACGGCACGGAACACGGCGTTCTCGAGCTGGCGCAGATTGCCCGGCCAGTCGTAGCGGGCGAGGAGATCGAGCGCATCGGGCGCCAGTCCCGTAAGGGCCTTGCCCTCCTCCCGGGCGAAGAAGCGCATGAAGGCGCGGGCCCATTCGCCGGCGAGCCCCGGCTCGGCCCGGAGCGGCCGCATGGCGATAGGCTGGATCTGGAGACGGTAATAGAGATCCTCGCGGAACAGGCCCCGGCGCACCGCCTCGGTCAGGGTGAAACCCGCCGTCGCGATGATCCGCGCGTCCGGGCGCAGCGCGCGGCGCGTACCCTCCTGTGGGGAAAGAATTTCCAGGAGGAGCGCCTGCGCACCCGGCGGGAGGTGCTCCACAGTCTCGATGCACAGGGTCCCGCCCTGGGCCTCCCGGAGCCGGTCTACCAGAATCGTCTCGGCGGCATCGCTCCCGGCGGGAGCCTCGGTGCGCAGGATCACGAAGGGTCGGCTCTTCCGCTCGCCGGTTCCGTGGATGGCGCGGGCGAGCGCGGTCGCGCCGCTGCCCGGCTCGGCCTCGATCAGCACCGGAAACGCCCCGCGGGCCGCCCGGTCGGCAAGGCGAATGGTGCGCAGGCCTTCGGGATGCGTCACGTGCCCGGCCATTCCCTGGCGCAGGGCTCTGATGTCGTCTGCAAAGATCTGGCGAAGGGGCATGAAAAAGGGATCAAGTATGGCGAAAGGCGCCGCGATGCTGCGCGACAAGAGTAAACCGGCTCTTAATGAAGAAGGGCTCGGGGCGCGCCGTCCCCAGGCAATGCGGGTTGATCCGGCGGGACAGACGGCCAATATGGTGAAGATCGGCTCACCTATCCGTTCCCGAAAGGTTTTTCCTTGAAACGCCAGAATGTTTCCCCGTCTTATGCCGCGTCCTCTGCCATGTCCACGGCCGGCGCCAGGCAGGCCGAACTCGGCGCCCTGCCCGAATGGAATCTCACGGATCTCTATCCGGCCATGGACAGCGAGGCGTTCCGGAACGATCTCGCCAGGGCCGAGACGGAGTGTCGGGATTTCGCGGAGGCCTATCGCGGCAAGCTCGATTCGCTGGCGCGGGGCGAGGAGGCGGCCACGACCCTCGGGGAGGCCGTGAAACGCTATGAGGCAATCGAGGATCTCCTCGGGCGGCTCATGTCCTATGCGGGTCTCGTCTATTCGGGCGACACCACCGATCCGGTGCGGGCGAAGTTCTACGGCGACACCCAGGAGCGGCTGACCGCCGCCTCGAGCGACCTGCTCTTCTTCGGCCTGGAGCTCAACCGCATCGACGACGCCGTGATGGACACGGCGATGGCCGAGGAGCCGCTCGCCCATTACCGGCCCTGGATCGAGGATCTGCGCAAGGACAAGCCCTACCAGCTCGACGACAAGACCGAGAAGCTCTTCCACGAGAAGTCCGTCACCGGGCGCGCCGCCTGGAACCGGCTCTTCGACGAGACCATCGCGTCCCTGCGGTTCGACGTTCGCGGCGAGGAATTGCCCATCGAGCCGACTCTCAACAAGCTGCAGGATCCGGACGAGAGCGTGCGCAAGGACGCCTCCGAGGCCCTCGCCAAGACCCTGAAGGCGAACCTTCGCACCTTCACGCTCATCACCAATACGCTCGCCAAGGACAAGGAAATCTCGGACCGCTGGCGCGGCTTCGAGGACGTGGCGGATTCCCGCCATCTGGCGAACCGGGTCGAGCGGGAAGTCGTGGAGGCGCTGGTTTCTGCCGTGCGCGAGGCCTATCCACGCCTGTCGCACCGCTATTATGCCCTCAAGGCCAGGTGGTTCGGCAAGGATCGCCTCGACCATTGGGACCGCAACGCGCCCCTGCCGAAGGTCGAGCAGCGGACGATCGCCTGGGACGAGGCGCGGGACACGGTGCTCTCCGCCTATTCGGCCTTCTCGCCCCGCATGGCCGAAATTGCCCAACGCTTCTTCGACGAGCGCTGGATCGACGCGCCGACCCGGCCCGGCAAGGCGCCGGGCGCCTTCGCGCATCCGACCGTGCCGTCGGCACACCCCTACGTGCTCCTGAACTACCAGGGCAAGCCGCGGGACGTGATGACCCTGGCGCACGAGCTGGGGCATGGGGTCCATCAGGTGCTCGCAGCGCCCAACGGCGCATTGATGGCGCCGACGCCCCTGACGCTGGCCGAGACCGCCTCCGTCTTCGGCGAGATGCTGACCTTCCGCAGGCTCCTCGATCAGACGACCGATCCGGCGCAGCGCAAGGCGATGCTGGCCGCGAAGGTGGAGGACATGATCAACACGGTCGTGCGCCAGATCGCCTTCTACTCCTTCGAGCGCAAGGTCCATGTGGAGCGCCGCAACGGCGAGCTGACGTCCGAGAAGCTGTGCGAGTTGTGGATGTCCGTGCAGGACGAGTCGCTCGGCCCGGCGATCCGCCTCGGTCCGGGCTATGATTCGTTCTGGACCTATATTCCGCACTTCATCCACTCGCCGTTCTACGTCTATGCCTATGCATTCGGCGACTGCCTGGTGAATTCGCTCTACGGCATCTACGAGCGTTCGAGCGACGGCTTCGTGGACCGCTATTTCGCGCTCCTGTCGGCGGGCGGCACCAAGCATTATTCCGAGCTCCTGGCGCCCTTCGGGCTCAATGCCCGCGACCCGTCCTTCTGGCAGATCGGCCTGTCCATGATCGAGCGCCTGATCGGCGAGCTCGAGTCGATGGAAAAGGCGGCCTGAGGCCCATGCCCGACGGTCCCGACCGCGATCCGGAAGCCAACCGCCTCTCGGCCCGCGCGGCGCGCTATGCGCGGGTGGGCGCCAATATGGGAGGCGTAGCCGCCCGCATGGCCGGCGCGCGGCTGTTCGGCCGCGACGGGCTGAACGCCTCCAACGCGGCCGCCCTGGCCCAGGCGCTCGGGGGACTCAAGGGTCCGATCATGAAGGTGGCGCAGCTCCTCGCCACCATCCCGGACCTCATCCCGCCCGAATATGCGGCGGAACTGCAGAAGCTCCAGAGCGAGGCCCCGCCTATGGGAGCGGCCTTCGTGAAGCGGCGCATGCAGGCGGAGCTCGGGCCGGACTGGCAGAGTCGCTTCGGGACCTTCGACCTGAAACCGGCCGCGGCCGCCTCCCTCGGCCAGGTCCATCGCGCGACCACGCGGGACGGCGCGCCGCTCGCCTGCAAGCTGCAATATCCGGACATGCAATCCGCCGTGGAGGCGGACCTGTCCCAGCTCGAACTGGTGTTCTCCCTTCATCGGCGCATGGATCCGGCCATCGACACCCGCGAGATCGCCAAGGAGATCGGCGAGCGGGTGCGGGAGGAGCTGGATTACGAGCGCGAGGCCCGGCATGCCGCGCTCTATGCCAGGACCCTGGCGGACATTCCCGAGGTGCGGGTGCCGAATGTGCATCTCGACCTCTCGACGCGGCGGCTCCTGTCCCTCGAATGGCTCGAGGGCGACCGGATCCTCAATTACGTCGAGGCGGATGTGGGCGTCCGCAACCGGCTCGCCGTCGCGATGTTCAAGGCTTGGTGGCATCCTTTCAGCCATGCGGCCGTGATCCACGGGGATCCGCATCTCGGCAATTACACGGTGTTCTCGGAAGGCGGCGAGCCTGCCGGGATCAACCTGCTCGATTACGGCTGCGTCCGGATCTTCCATCCGCGCTTCGTGGGCGGTGTGGTGGATCTCTATCGGGGGCTCCAGAACGAGGACCGGGACCGGATCGTCCACGCCTACGAGACCTGGGGGTTCAAGAACCTGTCCCGGGAGCTCATCGACATCCTCAACATCTGGGCGCGGTTCATCTACGGGCCGCTCCTCGACGACCGCATCCGCACGGTCGCGGACGGGGTGAAGCCCGGCGATTACGGCCGCCGGCAGGCCTTCGAGGTGCACAAGGCCCTCAAGGAGAAGGGGCCCGTTACGGTCCCGCGGGAATTCGTCTTCATGGATCGCGCGGCCGTGGGGCTCGGCGCGGTCTTCCTGCACCTACGGGCGGAGTTGAACTACCACAGGCTGTTCGAGGCGGAGGTCGAGACCTTTTCCCTCGACACCCTGGCGAAGCACCAGGAGGAGGCGCTTGCCGCCTCGGGCCTGCCCCGGCCGCAATAGTCGTCAGGAATATGTAATGGAGTTGCGCTTCCGGCCGTCCCGCCGTAGATGGGGAGTGACGGGACGTCAGGGGAGGCCATGAGGTTCGTTTTCGTCCATCAGAATTTTCCGGGCCAGTTCGGCCGGATCGCGCAGGCGCTCGTGCAGGACGGGCACGAGGTCGTGGCCTTGGGCATGACCAAGGACTGCGCCATTCCGGGCGTCCGCTATGTGCCTTACGAGGCCGCGCCGGGGCCGGACGACGCGCCTTTCCAGAACCGCTATTCGCCGGTCGTGCCGCGACTGCGGCGCGCCTACGGGGTTGCCCACCGGGCGCGCCAGATGGCCCAGCAGGGCTTTCATCCGGACGTGGTGGTGGTGAACACGGGCTGGGGCGAGAACCTCTTCCTCAAGGACGTATGGCCCGGGGCCCGGCACGTGGCCTATTTCGAATATTATTACGCCGCCAAGGGCCAGGATCTCGACTTCGATCCCGAATTCCCGGTCACGAATCCGGAGGTCGTCTGGCGGCTCAGGGCGAAGAACGCCATGCAGCTCGGGGCGCTCGACGCCGCGGACCTGGCCGTCGCCCCGACCATGTACCAGCGCGACACGTTCCCGGCCTATCTGCGCGACCGCATCGCCGTGATCCACGACGGCATCGATGCCCAGGGCCTGAAGCCGAATCCCTCCGTGAGCCTGCGCCTGGGGCCGAACGGGCCGCGCCTGAGCCGGGACATCCCGGTCGTGACCTATGTGAGCCGGAACATCGAGCCCATGCGCGGCTCCCATGTGATGTTCCGCAGCCTGCCGGGCCTGCTCGCGATCGATCCGCGTCTGCGGGTGGTGATCGTCGGCGGCAAGGGCACGAGCTATTCCGGGCAGGCGCCGGGCGGGAAGACCTGGTTCGAGGTCTTCCGCGAGCGAATCGACCAGGAGGTGGACTGGTCCCGCGTGCATTTCGTCGGAAACCTGCCCTACGACCAGTTCGTGAAGGTGCTCCAGGTCTCGTCGGCGCATCTCTACATGACCTATCCGTTCGTCCTGTCCTGGTCCTCCATCGAGGCCATGGCGCTGGAATGCCGCCTCGTCGCGTCCGACACCGCCCCGGTCCGGGAGATCGTCGAGGAGGGGGTGAACGGTCGGTTGTTCGACTTCTTCGACCATAAGGCCCTGGTGGAGCGGGTGCGCGAGACGCTCGCCGACAAGGCGCACTCCGCCGAGATGGCCCGGGAGGGCCGGCGAATCGCCCTGGAACGCTACGACTTCCAGAGCGTCTGCCTTCCGAAGTGGCGGGCATTCCTCGGGGTCGGGTGAGGCGGGGCTACAAATTTGGCCGTTTGCCGGAAGCGAAGCGTTGCGGCGTCTCACCGCATGGGGTAAACGCAGCCCAAAGAACTGTTGCAGAACAAGGCATGGATCATGGCCGATACAAAACATGCACCCTTTGGGGGATATAGCCCGGAGATGGACGGGCCGACTCACGAGGCGACCTACAACGGCTTCGTCCGCTTCGTGGAAATCGCCACCGCCGTGGTGATCTGCCATGTGCTGGCGCTCGCGGTCGGCGGTGTTCACCATGCCTGGCTGACGGCGATCTTCGGGGTCATCGTCTCGCTCGCGGCCGGTGCCGTCGGCGCCGTTGCGCCGGCGATCGGCGTCCGCGCCCCGGCCGTGGTCGCGGTGCTGCTGCTCCTGGCGCTCTTTTTCTATTGACATGACGCGAAGGGGATAAAAGTCTCCTTCGCGCGACAATAAGGGCAGACGGCAAGGGTTGCCCGAGGCGGGGGGTTGCATGCGGATCGCTGTTCTCTCGGAATCCGATCAGGCGGAGGCGCGCGTCGCCGCCACCCCCGAGACCGTCAAGAAATACAAGGCCCTGGGGGCCGAGGTCGCCGTGCAGGCGGGAGCGGGCGGGCGCGCCGGCTTCCCGGACGCGGAATACGAGGCCGCGGGCGCCACGGTGGCGGCCACCGCCGAGGAGGCCGCGAAGGACGCCGACATCGTCCTGAAGGTCCGCCGGCCCGAAACTTCCGAGCTTTCCGCCCTCAAGCCCGGCGCTCTCCTCATCGCCATCATGGACCCTTACGGCCAGGACGCCGCCCTCAAGGCGCTGGCCGACGCCAAGGTCTCGGCCTTCTCCATGGAGCTGATGCCGCGCATCACCCGGGCGCAGGTGATGGACGTGCTCTCTTCTCAGGCCAACCTCGCGGGCTACCGCGCCGTGATCGACGCGACCGCCGAATACGGGCGCGCCATGCCGATGATGATGACCGCCGCCGGCACGGTGCCGGCGGCCCGGGTCTTCGTCATGGGCGCGGGCGTCGCGGGCCTCCAGGCCATCGCCACCGCCCGCCGCCTGGGCGCGGTGGTCACGGCCACCGACGTGCGCCCCGCCGCCAAGGAGCAGGTGGAGAGCCTGGGCGCCAAGTTCATCGCGGTCGAGGACGAGGAATTCAAGCAGGCCGAGACGGCCGGCGGCTACGCCAAGGAAATGTCGGCCGAGTACCGGGCCAAGCAGGCCGCGCTCGTCGCCTCCCACATCGCCAAGCAGGACATCGTCATCACCACGGCCCTCATCCCGGGCCGCCCGGCGCCGAAGCTCGTGACGCGCGAGATGGTGGAATCGATGAAGCCCGGCTCCGTCATCGTCGATCTGGCGGTGGAGCGGGGCGGCAACGTGGAGCTCGCCGAGCCGGGCCGGGTGGCGGAGCACAACGGCGTGAAGATCGTCGGCCACCTCAACGTGCCGGGCCGCCTCGCGGCGACCGCCTCGAGCCTCTACGCCCGGAACCTCTACGCCTTCGTCGAGACGCTGGTCGACAAGGCAACGAAGACGCTGGCCGTCAAATGGGACGACGAGCTCGTGAAGGCGACCTGCCTGACCCGCGACGGCGCGATCGTCCACACGGCCTTCCAGCCGACAGCGTAAGGGGCAAAAACCATGGCTGTACTCACACCCGAACAGGCAGTCGAACAGTCCCGGGCGGCGGCCGATGCTGCTCAGCGCGCGGCCGAGACGGCCCAGGCCATCGCCGACCAGGTGGCGGCGGCCGCAAGCGCCGCGACCCACGGGGCGGTCGACCCCACGGTGTTCCGCCTCGCGATCTTCGTGCTGGCCATCTTCGTGGGCTATTACGTGGTCTGGTCGGTCACGCCGGCCCTGCACACCCCGCTCATGTCGGTCACCAACGCCATCTCGTCGGTGATCGTGGTGGGCGCGGTCCTGGCCGTGGGCGTCAACGTGGCGCCGGCCCTCGGGGACGGGCCGGTCTGGGCACGGGCCCTCGGCTTCATCGCCCTCATCCTCGCGTCCATCAACATTTTCGGCGGCTTCCTGGTGACCCAGCGAATGCTCGCCATGTACCGCAAGAAGGGTTGAGGCGATGTCGGCGAATCTGGCCTCGATCCTGTATCTCGTCTCCGGCGTCCTGTTCATCCTGGCCCTGCGCGGCCTGTCCCATCCCACCACCTCCCGGCAGGGCAACCTCTACGGCATGGTCGGCATGGGGATCGCCATCGTCACGACCCTGCTCGTGTCCCCGCCGAGTGGCTTCGGCGGCTGGGTGCTGGTGATCGCGGGCCTCGCCATCGGCGGCGGCATCGGTGCTGTGGTGGCCAAGCGCGTGCCGATGACCGCCATGCCGCAGCTCGTGGCGGCCTTCCACTCCCTGGTGGGCATGGCGGCCGTGCTGGTGGCGGCCGGCGCGCTCTACGCGCCCCAGGCCTTCGGCATCGGCTCGGTCGGCACCATCCATGGCGGCTCGCTCTTCGAGATGGCGCTCGGCGTCGCCATCGGGGCCGTCACGTTCACGGGTTCGGTCATCGCCTTCCTGAAGCTCGATGGCCGCATGTCCGGCAAGCCGATCCTCCTGCCGCAACGTCACCTGCTCAATATCGCGCTCGGCGTGCTGCTCCTCGTCCTGCTCGTCGCCTTCATCCGCACGGAGAGCCACACGCTGTTCTGGCTGATCGTGCTGGTGTCCTTCGTGCTCGGCGTGACGCTCATCATCCCCATCGGCGGCGCCGACATGCCCGTCGTGGTGTCGATGCTCAACTCCTATTCGGGCTGGGCCGCGGCCGGCATCGGCTTCACGCTGGGTAATCTCGCGCTCATCATCACGGGCGCCCTAGTGGGCTCCTCGGGCGCGATCCTGTCCTACATCATGTGCAAGGGCATGAACCGCTCCTTTATCTCGGTGATCCTCGGCGGCTTCGGGGGCGAGACGGCCGCCGCTGCCGGCGGCGCCACCGAGGCGCGGCCCGTGAAGCAGGGCTCGGCGGACGATGCGGCCTTCATCCTCAAGAACGCCGCCAAGGTCATCATCGTGCCGGGCTACGGCATGGCGGTGGCGCAGGCGCAGCACGCCCTGCGCGAGATGGCCGACCAGCTCAAGGCCGAGGGCGTCGAGGTGAAATACGCCATCCATCCGGTGGCGGGCCGCATGCCCGGCCACATGAACGTGCTGCTCGCCGAGGCGAACGTGCCCTATGACGAGGTGTTCGAACTCGAGGACATCAACGGCGAGTTCGCGCAGGCCGACGTGGCCTTCGTGATCGGCGCCAACGACGTGACGAACCCGGCCGCCAAGACCGATCCGGCCTCGCCGATCTTCGGTATGCCGGTGCTCGACGTGGAGAAGGCCAAGACCGTGCTCTTCGTGAAGCGCAGCATGGGCTCCGGCTATGCGGGCGTCGAGAACGAGCTGTTCTTCCGGGACAACACCATGATGCTCTTCGGCGACGCCAAGAAGGTCGTGGACGAGATCCTGAAGAACCTGGACTGACGGATTCCGAAGGGATCCTCGCCAATCCCGGGGGCGCCGCAGGCGCGCGCCTCCGGCTCATGGAGCCGCGCATGGGCGTGACGTTACGGATGGCGGGCCCCGCCGACCGGAGTGCCGTCATCGAGCTGATCCACAAGCTCAATGTCTTCGAAGCGGATCTCACCGGAGACCGCCGCCGGGACCATGGCGCCGCCCGGGATTACTACAACGAACTCCTCCAGCGGCTCGCCGGGCGGCAGGGCCGCATCGTGCTGGCCGAGGCGGACGGCCTCGTGGTCGCCGCCATGGGCTTCTCGGTCGACCAGGATGCGGCTTACGTCACCGACGACGTGCGCCGGCACGGCACCGTGACGGACCTGATCGTGCATGAGGAGTGGCGTGGCCGCGGCATTGGCCAGATGCTGCTCAAGGAGGCCGAGCGCCTCACCCGCGAGGCGGGACTCCGGCGCCTGATGATCGGCGCCCTGGTGGCGAACGGACGGGCCGAGCGCACCTACCGGGATTTCGGCTTCGAGCCCTACGTGTCCTACATGGTCAAGGCGCTGTAGCGGACCCGGCCGACGCTTCGGCGAAGGTCAGCTTCGGCCAGCGCTTGGGCCAGTCCTTGCCGGCGAGCCGCTGCCGGTAAACGTCCATTTTCCCGCGGAAGGCCGGCGTCGGCCTCACGGCTAGGCCGAGCAGGTCGTCGATTCCGTGCGGAGCCAGAATCTGCACCCGGCCGGCCGTGAGCCGCGCGGCGATTGCCGTGGCGGTCTCGGGCCAGCGGGAGATCGCGTCCGCCGTATCGCGATAGGGCCGGTCGCCGTTGCGCAGATGCATCCGGGCCTGGTTCTTCACCTGCCAGTTCGGGCCGGCACAGAGGCGCTGCAGCTCATCCTGGAGAGCCTCGTCCCGCCCGGAATCGGTGTCGGAAGGATCGAAGTACACCACATCCACGTCGTCGAGGGAGGCGGGGTCGAAGGCGCGTCCGTGCAGCGCGTCCCAGACGGCGTTGCGCACGAAGCCTGCGCCGATCCAGCTATCGGGCAGGGCGAGGGAGGCCACGACGGCAAGAAGCCCACGCATGGGGGCGTGGGCTTCGATCAGGCTCGCGATATCCGCCAGGCTGCGCAGGGGCGGGGCCATGCGGCCTCGTCCTTACAGGCGCGAGTTGCCCTGGCGCGCCACCGTGTTGGAATTGTCGATGGACAGGGCCCGCTGGAAGCTCTCGGCAGCTTGGCTCTTCTTGCCCTGGCGCTCGAAGGCCACGCCGCGCCAAGCCCAGGAATCAGCGTCGCGGGCATTCACGTTGAGGGCGGCGTTGAAATCCTCGATGGCCTTGTCGTACTGCCCGGTCGCCACGAGGCTCTGGCCGCGGGCCGCATAGGGCGCGGCCACGAAGGGGTTGCGGTCGATGGTGGCGTCGAAATCCAGGATCGCCTGCGGATGCATGCCCTGGCGCTGGTAGAGCAGGCCGCGGGCATGAAGCGCCTCGGCCGATTCAGGCAGCAGGCGGATCGCCACGTTTAGGTCGTTGAGGGCTTCCTGGAACTGGTTCTGGGCCCGGAGCAGGTTGCCGCGCCCGATATAGGCCGGGCCGTAATTCGGATCGGCCTGGATGGCGCGGGTGAAGTCCGCGAGCGCCTGGTCGTTCCGTCCGGTCTGCCGCAGGGCCAGGGCCCGGTTGGTATAGGCCGGGGCGTAGTTGGGATCGAGCTGGACCGCCTTGGAGAAATCCGCGATGGCGTCGCTGTAGCGGCCGACCCGCGCATAGGCGGCGCCGCGGGTATTGTAGGCGCTCGGATCGGCCGGGTTGCGCTCGATCACCTCGGACAGGGAGGCGATGTTCACCTTGCTGGTGCCCTGGGTATCCTCCTCGACCACGGCGATGCGGCGGGTGACACCCCCGCCGGTGGTCTCGCAGCCCGCAAGGGCAAGGGCCACGAAGGTCAGGGTCAGGGGCGCAAAACGGCGAATCGATGAGTCGAGCACCTTCGTCTCCAGCTCAATGAATGGGATGGCTCACCCTTAACGGGTAAACCTTAACAGCCATGAAATAAAGCAGCACAGACGGGGAGGGTGGCCCTGAAAAGCAATCGGCGCCCGGTCTTTCCAGACGGGCGCCGCTCACAATCGAGAGACCAAATTCTTGATGCTCTGAAAGAGCTTAGCGGGCCGGGCGGCCCGGCGCGGCGGTGCGCGGCTTGGACGGCAGGAGGCCTTCGCGCTGCATGCGCTTGCGGATCAGCTTGCGGGCGCGGCGAACGGCCTCGGCCTTCTCACGGGCCTTCTTCTCGGACGGCTTCTCGTAGTGGCCGCGAAGCTTCATCTCGCGGAAGATACCCTCACGCTGCATCTTCTTCTTGAGAGCGCGGAGCGCCTGGTCGACGTTGTTATCCCGGACAAGAACCTGCACGCGAATTCCTCGTATTGATCCGTTTCGATTGTGACAAAAACAAACGAGGCGCGTCCTGCGCACCTCTATCTGACCGGCGTGACTAGCAGAGGAGGCCCCGATTGTCCAGGGTTTCCACCAAGAAAAGCGCCGGTGAGGCAACGGCCGTTTCTGAGAACGCCGGAGGGCCAAAAAGGTTTCATTCCCCTTCCGGGAAGATTCGGGTCACGTGCCCCATCTTGCGGCCGGGCCTCGCCTCGGCCTTGCCGTAGAGCTGGAGGTGCGCTCCCGGCTCGGCGAGGAGGCGCTCCCAAGCCTGCACGTCGTCGCCGATCAGGTTCTGCATCTCGACCCGGCCGAGTCGGGCCGTGGCGCCGAGCGGCCAGCCGCAGACCGCCCTCACGTGCTGTTCGAACTGGGAGGTCGCGGCGCCCCCGAGAGTCCAGTGGCCGGAATTGTGGACGCGGGGCGCGATCTCGTTGACCACCAGGCGCTCCCCGCCCTCGTCCGTCACGAGAAACAGCTCGACCGCGAGGACGCCCACATAGTCCAGCGCCTCGGCGATGGACCGGGCGATCGCGAAGGCCGCCTCCTCGGTCCGTCGCGAGACCCCTGCCGGAACCCGGGTCGTCGCCAGGATGTGGTGGCGATGCTCGTTGGCGCAGAGATCGTAGGCCGCGAAGGCGCCCGCGGCCGTGCGCGCGGCCACCACCGACACCTCCCGCTCGAAGGGCACGAAGCCTTCGAGGATGGCCGGGGCCCGGCCGATGGCCGCGAAGGCGGCGTCCGGGTCGGTCTCCGGGCGGATCATCGCCTGGCCCTTGCCGTCATAGCCGAAGCGCCGGGTCTTGAGCACGGCGGGCCGGCCGATCCGCTCAAGCGCGGCCGCAAGCTCCGCCTCGTCGGACACGGCCGCGAAGGGCGCCGTCGGAATGCCGAGGCCGGACACGAAGGTCTTCTCGCTCAACCTGTCCTGGGACACCGACAGGGCATGCGCATTGGGCGCGAGAGGCGCATGGGCGCTCAGGATCGCCGCGGTGGCGCCCGGGACGTTCTCGAACTCGTAGGTGACCACATCGACCGCCTTGGCGAAGCGCACCAGGGCCGCCTCGTCCTCATAGGCCGCGACCGTATGCTCGGCGGCGACCGCGAAGGCGGGGCTGTCCCGCTCCGGGGCATAGATGTGGGTGCGCAGGCCGAGCTCGGCGGCCGCCATGGCCATCATACGGCCGAGCTGGCCGCCGCCGAGGATGCCGAGGGTGCAGCCGGGACGGATCATGGCCGTCATTCCTCCGTGGCGGGGCGTTCGGCCACGCTCTCGCTCTGGCGGGCGCGCCAGGCGTCGAGGCGCCGGGCGAGGGCCTCGTCGTGCAGGGCGAGGACCGCCGCCGCCAGGAGCGCGGCGTTCACGGCGCCCGCCCGCCCGATCGCGAGGGTGCCGACCGGAATGCCGGCGGGCATCTGGACGATGGACAGGAGGCTGTCCTGCCCGGACAGGGCCTTCGATTCCACCGGCACGCCGAAAACCGGGAGGGACGTCATGGCGGCCGTCATGCCCGGCAGGTGCGCGGCTCCGCCCGCGCCCGCGATGACGACCTGGAAGCCCGCCGCCTTCGCGCCTTTGGCGAAGGATACCAGCCGGTCCGGCGTCCGGTGAGCGGAGACGATCCGGGCGTCGTAGGGGATTTCCAGGAGGTCGAGGGTCTCGGCGGCATGGCGCATGGTCGCCCAGTCGGACTGACTGCCCATGATGATGGCAACGGGGATTCCCGCCATGTTCCGGCTCCGGCTCTGGCCAATGCGTCAGGCGGGCATAACGAAGGCTTTCCGGCCAAGCAAGGCCGTTGCGTCTCAGGCTTCGGGTTTTCGGCCCGCCCCTGCCTCCCGCCGGAGGGGCGTCAGGCGATGATGTCGGGCGTGATCTGGTCCTCGATCTGCATGATGCGGTCCTTGAGGACGAGCTTGCGCTTCTTGAGACGCTGGACCTGGAGCTGGTCGCCCGCGATCATCTGCTCCAGCGCGTCGATAGCCATGTCCAGATCCCGGTGCTCCTGCTTCAGCCGCGAGAGTTCCGTTTCGAGTTCAGCCAGATCGTGCATCGAACAGCCCAGATGGCGCGTCGCCCGAAAGGGCGCGCGAGAGGGCGAAATTATGCGCCCGGCCCTGTCCGAGAGCAAGGTCAAACCCTGTGGGCGCTTCGCTCTCGGTGCCGCAATTCGGCATGTTTTGCCTTCGACTCGCCACTTTCTATGTGTCACACTCCCGTCGTCAGACATCGAACAGGAGGTTGCTGACATGCCGCTGCAGAATCATCTTGTGGAACTTGAACGGAGGCACCAGGCGCTCGAACGCGAGATCCAGGATGCTCTCAACCACCCCTCCATGGATGACACCAGGCTGGCGGAACTGAAGCGCAGAAAGCTTCAGCTCAAGGATCAGATCACCCGCCTCAAGAGCTCTCACGCAGTGGTGCACTGACGGGCGCTCTTTACAGACTGACTCCCCATCGGAAAGCTGTCGCTGTCCTTCCGGAGAGCGGCAGCTTTTCCATGATGGAGCCTCACAGGAGCGCCCGCGCTCCGTCGATCACGAGCTTCGCGCCCACCAGGATCAGCAGGCCGTAGACGAGAGTGTAGAACCGGTCCCCCGAGACCCGGCGCACCAGCAGCACGCCCATCCAGGTAGCGGCGATCGCCACCGGGAACAAAGCCGCGGCCGTGACGAGGTTTTCGTCCGTAAACTGGCCGAGGGCGATATAAGGCGGCACCTTGATCCAGTTGCTGAGGGCGAAGAACACCGCACCCGTGCCGACGAACACGTCTCGCGGCAGCCGCTGGGGCATCACGTAGATCTGGAAGGGCGGGCCGCCCGCATGGGCGATCATGCTGGTAAAGCCCGTGATGCAGCCCCAGAACAGGCCGCGGGGCACGTCGGCCTTTGCGGGAGCCGGCGGCGTCTTGCGCCGTTCCAGGATCAGCCGCCGGACCGCGAAGGCGAGCGAGATCGTTCCCACCGCGAGCGTCACCGCGGCGTCCGAGACCCGCGCGGCCAGGAGATAGCCGGACACGATGCCGGCGATGCCGCTCGGCAGGAGGATCATGAGATTGCGACGGTCCCAGGTGTGCCGGTAGGCCCAGACGGTCACCACGTCCTGGACGATCAGGATCGGCAGCATGATGGCGGCCGACTGGACCGGCGAGACCACCAGGGCCATGAGCGGCAGGGACAGGAGCCCCAGGCCCGAGAAGCCCCCCTTGGCGAGGCCCATCAGGACGACCGCCGGAATGGCGGCGGCATAGAACAGGGGATCGGTGATCATGAAAAACTGGCCGAAAGTCGCCGCTGACCGCGGCTCCGCCGCCTGCTACCACGGTATGGCCGTGAAGTCTCATGCGGCGGACACATTGGGGGAAGGTCATGACATCGACCCAAGTGACATCGTCCCATCCGGCTCCGGCGGACCGGAGCCGCTATCCAGAGGTCTATGAGCGCTGGCGTTCCGATCCGGAGCTGTTCTGGGCAGAGGCGGCGCGGGAGATCGACTGGTTCGCGCCCGCCGAAAAGATCTTCGATCCGTCCGCCGGCATCTATGGGCACTGGTTCGTCGGGGCCGAGTGCAACGCCTGCTACAATGCGGTCGACCGCCATGTGGAGCGCGGCCGCGCCGGCCAGGCGGCCCTCATCTACGACAGCCCGGTCACCGGCACGATCCGCACCTTCACGTACCATGAGCTGAGGGACGAAGTCGCGACCCTCGCGGCGGTCCTGCAGGACATGGGCGTCGAGAAGGGCGACCGGGTGGTCCTCTACATGCCCATGGTGCCCGAGGCGGTGTTCGCCATGCTGGCCTGCGCGCGGATCGGCGCGGTGCATTCCGTGGTTTTCGGCGGCTTCGCGGCGCGGGAACTCGCGACCCGGCTCGAGGACGCCACTCCGAGGCTCGTCCTTTCGGCCTCCTGCGGCATCGAGGTGGCCCGGGTCGTGCCCTA
>Ga0065721_10051205_pt1 | contig 15782 bp, 9 predicted proteins | sample Mesricmetagenome_FD_59108 | JGI IMG/M metagenome (GOLD analysis project Ga0065721, IMG submission 59108) | Mesophilic microbial community from rice straw/compost enrichment Sample: eDNA_1 v2 (version 2) | ecosystem: Engineered > Solid waste > Grass > Composting > Bioreactor | place: USA: Davis... | reverse complement strand
GCGGCCGCGGCCGCCAAAATCGCGCTGGCGGCGGTGCTGATCGCTTCATTATGGACAGGGACAGGAACGGGACTTCGCAAGGCGGAAGCACACGTCGCCATTGCGGGGGACGGCGGAAGCTGGAGCTTCGAGAGCGACGCGCCGAATCAGGTTCCGGTCGGCTGGACGACTAGCGCGAACGGCAGTGCGCTTGTCGCGAGCGATCCCTTGGACGCGGCTAACCGGGCGATGAAGTTGGACAAGCTGCCGACGGCGGGCGCGTTTACGGCGGTGGCTGTGCTCGATGTAAATTTGAAAGCGATTACAGTCAAGGCGAGGGTGCTTCCATCCCAGATTGCCGGAACGAATGCGGCTTTGTACGCTCCTTATTTAAAGGATGCTTCGGGCGCTACGTTTATTTCCTTGAACTGGTATCCCGACGGCCGCGTCGCGATCAACCATTCGGGCAGCGTTGAAAACCTGGCGACGGTGGATGTGCAGCAGTGGCAGGAGATCGCCGTGACGGCGGACTTCGAGGCGGCTTCGTTCGCTGTGTATGTGAACGGGCAGCAGGTGAAAAGCGGCGCGCCGTTCCGAACGAACGCCGAAGAGGCGGCGCAGCTGCTGTTCGGCATGTCGGGATCGCTGTCCGGCGCCGCCTACGTGGACGACGTCGAGGTGTACGGCTTCGACCTGTACGATACGGCGATCTCGGACCGGTTCGACTCGTCGCCGCTCGACCAGACGCCTGCCGGCTGGAGCGCGAACGCCTATGGAAGCGCGCTGGTTCGGCAGGACGGAGCAGGGCTTCGCAGCCTCCGGCTGGAGGCGAGCGCTCCCACTTCTTCTTACCTGGCGACCCGATCGTTCCCGGAGGAGCGCGGAGAGCTGATCGTGCATGCCCGGCTCAAGCCCGGCGCATGGACGGGAGCGGGAGGAGCATTCTACGGTCCGTATCTGAAGGATGGAACCGGAACGACATTCGCCTCCGTGAATTGGACGACGGCGGGAACGATCGCGATCAATCATGGTTCATCCGTGGAGACGGTGGCGACTTATTCCGCCGCGGAATGGTACGACGTGGATGTAGTGCTCGATACGGAGGCGCGGGTGTTCGATCTGTACGTCAACGGTGCGCTGCTCCGGTCCGGAACGCCTTTCCGCGCGCCGGTGAACGCGTTGGGGTCGATCGTGTTCGGCTCGTATACGGGAACCTCCGGAGCCGCGGACGTTGCTGAGGTGACGGTCGTGCGCAAGCGCCCGTACCGTGCCGAGGTAACCGGCGTCGAGCTGGATCGGACGTCTCTGACGCTGAATGCGCTGGGGAGGACGTCTCTGACGGCGGAAGTATTGCCGGGAGACGCCATTAACCGCAAGCTGATTTGGAGTTCAAGCGATCCGGCGGTCGTGGACGTTCGGCCGGCGGCGGAAGGGGCAACGGCCGAGCTTCACGCGGGGCCGTCTCCGGGCACGGCTACGGTAACGGTCACGACGGTGGAAGGAAGCTTTCAGGCTTCCGCCGCGGTTACCGTGCAGGCAAGACCGGTACAGGCGTCCTTCTACGTGTCCCCGGGCGGAGACGATCAAAACCCGGGCACGGAGGCGCTGCCGTTCCGGACGCTGGAACGCGCCAGAGACGCCGTGCGGGGAATCAACGCCGACATGACCGGGGATATTGCGGTCTGGCTTCGCGGCGGGACGTATCAGCTGGCGGAGACGCTGAAGCTGGACGAGCGGGACGGCGGCACGAACGGGTTCGACGTCGCTTATCGGGCGTACCCGGGAGAAACGCCGGTCGTCAGCGGAGGCCGATTCATCGAAGGCTGGACGCTCCACAATGCCGGAATGAACATCTATAAAGCCGAGGCCGGAGACGATCTCGAGACCCGGCAATTGTACGTCAACGGGGAACGCGCCGTGCGGGCCAGAAGCGAGTCCGGCTTGCCCGGACACGTCCTCTACAGGACGACGAGCGCGACGCATCCGTACCGCGATCCTTCCGGTCTCGTCAAGCTGGGCCACAAGACGACTTGGACGGACATGGCGACATGGGGCAACCCGCAGGATATCGAGCTGGTCTATAAGGCGATCTGGACGAATCCGCGGGTCGGCGTTCAGTCGATCACGATCGGCGGGGACGGATTGGCGGCAATCGAGATGAAGCAGCCGGGCTACTTCTACGCAACGAACAAAGGCGCGACGTCGGCCCAGACCCCGTGGTACGTGGAGAACGCGTACGAGCTGCTGGACGAAGAGGGCGAATGGTACTTGGACCGTACGACCGATACGTTTTACTACAAGCCCCGCGCGGGCGAAGACATGAGCTCCGCCGAAGTCGTCGCTCCGGTTCTGGAGACGCTGCTGCAGCTGGAGGGAGCCGGTCTGGACGAGCCGGTCGAGCATATCCGGTTCGAAGGACTGCATTTCCGGCACGCGACCTGGCTGCGTCCGAACACGTCCAGCGGACATTCGGACGCGCAGAACAACGTGATCCGGGAGCGCTTCACAGTGGGCGGCTCGCCTTCGTTCGACGACTATCCCAAGTACCCGGAATGGATCGACGGTCAGGCGGCGGTCGTGCTGCGCACGGCGGCCCGCCATATCGAGTTCGAACGGAACGTGTTCTCCCAGCTGGGCCATATCGGCATTTTGATGCTGCGGGGCAGCCAGCATAATTTGGTGCGCGGCAACACGTTCGTCGACATCTCGGCTCAAGGCGTTCAGATCGGCGGCGACGATTACGACCGGGGCGTGCCGGACCTTTTTTATCCGGACGACGAACGCAAGCTGCTGCGCAACAACGACGTGCTGCATAACTATTTCGAGCAGGTGGCGGTCGAATACCGCTCCGCGGCGGCCATTGGAGCCTCCTATCCGGTCGATACGAACATCGAGAACAATACGATGGTCGATCTTCCGTACAGCGGCATTCATGCGGGCTGGGGCTGGTCCTACATCGGCGGGCCGAACCAGGGGCAGACCGGTTCGGTGCCCAGTGCCGATCCGCCTCCGACGGGCGGCAACAGCATTCGCTTTAACCGGATCGAGAACGTGATGCAAGAGCTGGTGGACGGGGGAGCGATCTATACGCTTGGCCGCCAATCGTCGACTTCCTACATTACGGACAACTATATTTACGGCCAGAGGAACGAATACGGCGCGATCTATCCGGATGAAGGCAGCAATCTCTACGCGATTCGGGACAACGTCATCGAGGATTCCGTTCGCTGGCTGCATATTCACACGGGGTCGATTCAAGACAACCGGATTACGGGCAATTTCACCGATACGGGCCGAATTACGTTTAACGGAACGAACAACGAACTGAGCGGCAATACGGTCGTTACCGGGGGGAATTGGCCGCAGAGGGCGATCGGCATCCGGGAGGCGTCGGGCGTCGGTCCGGGCTACGCCGATATCGTCCCTTGAGCTTACTCCTGAAATCATGTGATTTTTCGAGAAGCTCGTGAAGGAATTCAAGGTGCGAAACAACAAACCGGGATAAGGTGGGAAGGAGCGATCGCAAGGAAGGAGAAATGACGAATTGGCCTACGAGGAACGATACCTGGAAGCCTTGCGGCCGTGGCTCCCGGCGCTGGAGAGGGAGCTGTACCGCTGTCCGGACAGACCGGAGCTGGTCTGCTACGGCACGGGCTATAACGGCTGGGGAGTCCAGACGCATCAGAAGGCGTTCGCCGCCGCGGCCGTTCTGGCCGCGAGCGGATCGACGGAAGGGAAGTCCGGCGAGCTGCGGGAGACCGCGCTTGCCATGCTGCGCTTTAATCTGGAGACGCATGCGAGCGGCGGCTACCGGTGCACGGACGGCACGAAATGGGGACATACATGGATCAGCGCGCTGGGCATCGAACGGATGATGCACGGCGTCGAGGCGATCAGGGAAAGCTTGACGGAGACGGATGCGGCGAGTGTGCGCAGAGTGCTGCTGTCCGAAGCGGACTGGCTGCTGGATCATTATTCGGTGGTCGGCGGCCTCTACGACAAGCTGGACGGACAAAGCCGGAACAAGCCGGAAAGCAATCTGTGGAACGGGGCGCTGCTCCACCGCGCGGCGGCGCTGTACCCCGATGCCGCCAGAGCGGAGGAGTATCGGGACAAGGGGACGCGTTTTCTGCTCAACGGCGTCTCGGTTCCCGACGACGCGCTGTCGGAGCGGATCGTCGCGGGCAAGCCGCTGTCACAATGGCACGAGGGGGCCAACTTCTTTCCCACCTACGCCTTGAACCATCATAACTATTTGAATGTAGGCTACATGGTGATCTGCCTGTCCAATATCGCCATGCTGCATTTTTATGGCATGCAGGCGAAGCTGCCGGCGCCGGAGGCGCTGTATCATCGCGCCGAAGCGCTGTGGTCGCTCGTGAAGGAGCTGACGTTCCCCGACGGGCGGCTGCTGCGCATCGGAGGCGATACCCGCGTGCCGTATTGTTACTGCCAAGATTACGCGATTCCGATGTGGCTGCTCGCGGAGGATGTCTTCGGAGCGGATTGTTCGGGATTCGAGGAGGGCTGGCTCGCGCAGGTTCGGACGGAAGCCGGGGATAATCCGGACGGGGGTTACTTGTCCGGACGGCTGAAGGAGCTGGAGCATCGTTCGCCGATGTATTACACCCGGCTGGAGTCCGACCGGGCGGCCGCGCTGTCGATGGGGGCATGCTGGCGGCCCCTGGCCAAGCAAAGAACGAAGGCGGGGGACGGAGCGGAAAGCCCCGGTCGCGAACGGATAGAAGCAGAGCCCGCCCAGTTCTTCTGGTCGGACGAAGCTCATGGCGCGTCCTTGCTGCGGTCGCGGCGCAGAATCGTCTCGTGGGTGTGGCAGGCCGCGGACAGGCCGACGGGCTTATGCTTGCCCCCGTCGGCCAGTCATCTGGCGGAATGGCGGTGGAATCTGGCCGGTCGCATCGCCGGCATCGGGGCGCGCAACGTCAACGAGATTCGGGGCTGGCGCATGGATGCGTTCACCGGAGGCTTCGCTACGATCGGAGCGATGGAGACGGTCTCCTCCGGCTTCGTCGCGGAGGGGCAAGCCGCGGAGACCATCGCCGACCACAGGATCGCCTTCGTCGCGCTGCCGGACGATCGGACCGCGGCGGTCATGCAGCTGGCGACAGCCGTGCCGCGAGCCTACGTCGCAGAGCTGCGAGGCTTGCACCTGCAAGTGCCCAACGACGCGTATAACGGATACGAGCGCCGCTATGCCGCACAGCGCGGAGTATGGACGGAAGACGGGCGCGATCCGGAGGAGAGGCACGAACCGCTGGAAGGCGGCTGGCTGAACGTGGACGGGAAGCTTGGCGTCGTTCGGGCATACGGTCCGCAGCTGGGGCTGTACTTTCCGGGCGGGCGCAACGTTCATCTGAAGCAGTATCCGTGGACCGACAAGTCGACGGACATCGGGCTGCTGCGCACGGAGCAGGTCGTCCAGGAATTCGTTCGCGGCCGTCGCGTCTACGATTCCGGCGAGCGAATGCTGGACAACGGTTTTTGCGTACTCTCCGGGACTGGAGCCGAGGAGACGCGTCAAGCGGCGGCGCGAACAGGGGCGGTCCCGATCGAGACACAGGGCGAAGCGGTGCGCGCTCTGCGAGCGTCCGGAGCCGACGGGACGGACTATCTGCTGATCGTCAACTTCGGGGACGAAGCCGCGGAGGCGGAGCTGCGCTGCGGGCTGCTCCCCGAGCCGATCGGCGTGAAGGGACAGCGGCAGGAAGCGACGCGGACGGGAGCGCGGTACGAGCTGGAGCCGCTCAGCATCGGGGTATACAAATGGCGGGAAGCGGGAGAGGAGAACACGCAATGACGGCAGGAAGAACGGAGAGGGAGCTGCATCTTCTGATGGACAAGCTTCTCGAAGGCATGATAGAAATGAAGGGAGACCGGGAGGAGACCTGTCCAATCGGCATCATTTCCATGAACAATTGGGAATGGCCGCAGGGCGTCGGCTTGTTCGCCGCCTATTTGTATTATCGAGAGACAAGGGACGCCAAGCTGCTGAGCTTTCTTCAGGCCTGGTATGCGGATCGTTTCCGCGAGGGGCTCCCTTCCAAAAACGTCAACACGATGTGCCCGATGCTGACGCTCGCGTTCCTCTACGAAGAGACCGGGGAAGCGGCCTACCTGCCGTATTTGCGGGAATGGGCCGCCTACGCGCTGACGGATATGCCGAGAACCGGAGAAGGGGCGCTTCAGCACGTCGTCTCCGGGGAAGAGAACGAAGGCCAGATTTGGGACGATACGCTGTATATGACGGTTTTGTTTATGGCGAAAATGGGACTGATCGAACGGGACGATCGGTACGTGCAGGAGAGCGTCCGGCAGTTCATCGTTCACTTGAAATATTTGACCGATCCGGTCAGCGGCTTGTTTTTTCACGGTTGGACGTTCAAGGAAAAGCACCACTTCGCAAAAGCGCTGTGGGCGCGCGGCAATTCCTGGTACACGGCGGGTCTTGTCGATTACATCGAGATGGTCGAACTGCCGGACGGCGTGCTGAGCGCGCTGTTGTCCGCGCTCGAACGGCAGGCCGAGGCGCTGGCAGAGCTGCAGGCGGCCAACGGCTTGTGGCATACGCTGCTGGACGATCCTGCTTCCTATACGGAGACGTCGGCCGCCGCCGCGTTCGGCTACGGGCTGCTTAAGGCGGTGCGCAAGGGCTATCTTCCCGGGCGCTATCGGGAAGTCGGCATGCGGGCGCTGGACGCGGTCATCGGCCGGATCGACGGGAACGGCATCGTACAGGGCGTCTCGTACGGAACGGGCATGGGAAGGACGCTGCAGGAGTACCGGGACATTCCGGTGTGCCCGATGCCGTACGGTCAATCGATGGCCATGCTGCTGCTGGCGGAAGCCGTCAAACACATCCGGCAATAACGACACGATGGGAAAGGAGGCGGCAGGATGCTTGCGCGGACTATCCGTTCATACAAGGACATTCGGATCAGCTTCAAGACGAAATTCATCGCCGGGTTGTCCGTCATCATTCTGCTCTCTTTCCTGTTCTCGGGTTTTCTGTCCTACCGGCTTCATCTGCGCACGTTCGAGCGCGAGGTCGGCGGACAGTTTTCCCAGACGGTCGACCAGGTGCTGGCGCGGATCGATCTGCGGGCCGAGAGTATTTTCCGGTTGTCCAACGAAGTGATGCTCAACCCGTTCGTGCAGTCGTATATCGGAGAGAGAAACGCCGGCGGAGACGGAAGGTTCGCCGGCTATACGGCGTTTAACCAGTTTTTGAACCAATCGCTGCAGAACACCTCTCATCTGTTGAGCGTCGTTCTGCATGATCTGCGGGAAGCGGAGTATCGTCCGACCAATGCCGCCGTATTTACGCCGCTGAGCGGAGAAGCGATGAGCCGGATCGACGAAGCGCTGGCTTCGACGGACGGAGAGCTGATCTGGCTCCGGTTGCCTTTCTCGATGGTGAGCGGGCAGGCGGATTCCGCCAAAAAAATCGTGGTGGCCGCCCGCTGGGCGAAAAACGAACGGCTGGAAACCTACGGCAAGCTGATCATTCTGCTGAACGATTCCTTTTTCTCCAACGATCTGAACGAGGTTCCGCAGGGCAATGACGGCCGCCTTTATTTGATCTCCAAGGAAGGGAGCCTGCTGTACACGAATGCCGGGCCGGAGGAACCGGCCGCTCCCCCGCCGGGCCAATCCGGCGTCGTCCGCATGGACGAACGCTGGAGGTTGCTGGCGCATTCGGAGTCGCTGCGCACCGGCTTTCGCCTGACGAGCCATATTTCCATGTCGGACATTCGCAGCAACAGCCAGACGATTCTGAGAACTGCGCTGCTCACCGGACTGGGCAGCGCGGTGCTGTCGGGTCTGCTGTCGGCGCTGCTGAGCCACCGGATTACGCAGCCGCTGCGGCAGCTGATGGTCGGAATGCGCAGAGTCAGGGAGGGCCGCTTCGATACGAAAATCCGCGTGCGCACGCGGGACGAGCTGAACGATATCGGAGAAAGCTTCAACGCGATGACGGAGCGGATCAATTATTTGGTGTCGCAGGTGTACGAGAAGCAGCTGCTTCAGAAGGAGACGGAGCTGGCGGCGCTTCAGGCGCAGATCAATCCGCATTTTCTGTACAATTCGCTCGACATGCTGTATTGGCGGCTGTACTTGCAGGAGGATATGGACAACGCCAGGCTTGTCGTCAGCCTGTCGTCCATTCTGCGCTATGCGCTGGAGCCGTCCTCCACGGAGACGACGCTGGAGGAAGAACTGGAGCAAGTCAAGATGTACTTGAACATTCAGCAGGCGCGGTTCGAAGAGGGGCTGGAGCTCGACATCGACGTCGACGATTCCGTGCTTCGATGCGGCATTATCCGCTTGCTGCTGCAGCCTCTCGTGGAGAATGCGTTCGTTCACGGCTTCAAGGACAAAGCAGGCATGAAGCGGCTGGCGATCCGGGCTTTCCCGGAGGGAGACAAGCTGCGCATCGACGTTGAAGATAACGGCTGCGGCATGGACGCCGGGCTCATCGGAAGACTGCGGGCGGAAACGGGAAGAGACGGCGGAGAGACGACAGGGCGGGGAATCGGCCTGCGCTCCGTCATCCGGAGAATTTCGCTGTACTACGGAGAGCCCTATGGGCTGCGCGCCGAGTCGGACGGCGGCGGAACGCGGTTCGAGCTGACGCTGCCTCTGAACGATGCGAGGGCGAACAAGGCTGAAGGAGGGGAACGGGCATGATCGCGAAATTGATGCTGGTGGACGACGAATCGTATATCCGCAAAGGGCTGCGCAAGCTGGTCGAGACGCATCTGCCGCAATGGACTTGCGTTGGCGAGGCCGGCAACGGCGAGGAAGCGATCGCTCTGATCGAGCGGCAGATGCCGGATTTGATTCTGACGGACATCCGGATGCCGCTCTGCGATGGCATTCGGCTGGCGGAGATCGCGCACGTCCGGAAGTGGCCTGCCCGCGTCATCATTCTGACCGGCTATCGCGACTTCGAGTACGCCCAGGCGGCTTTGCGCTACGGGGTGCTGGATTTTCTGCTGAAGCCTTGTCCGGAGGAGAAGGTGCTCGACATTCTGGAGCGCGCGTACGAGGCGATCCGGGAAGAGCGGAATCGGGAGCGGACGGAGCGGGCCCGGCGCGAGGAAGAGGCGATTCGCGCGCGGTTCCTGAAGCTGCCCGCGCCGGCCGTCCCTGGCGGAGAAAGCGGACTCCCCGACGCTTGCGCCGGGAAAACGCTCGTCTTCCTGCGGGTGAAACATTACTTCTCAGAGCATAAGCGCTTCTCGGAGCGGGATCTGCCGCTCGTCCAGTTCGCGCTGATGAATGTCGTCAAGGAGCTGATGGACGATTATCGGTCGGGCGGCATGCTGATTCCGCTCGGCGACCATCTGTTCGCTCTGCTGCTTCAGCCGGGCTCGGAGGAAGAGGAGAAGGCGTTCGTCCAACAGGCTGGACGGGAGCTCGAACGATTGCTCGGCGTGGAAGCCGAATGGCTTCCATCCGGCGTAATCGGCCCGCAGGACGCGCTTCATGCGCGGCTTCCGCTTCCTTCCGCGCCGCTTCGCGATGGCGAAACGGAAGGGGACGAGGCGGAGAGGGACGGTGAGCGGATCGACTCCTTGCGCTTGAAGTCGCGGGAGATGGAACGGCAATTGCTGCACCGGATCGAAGCCGGACAGACGGAAGCCTGGACGGAGATCGTCGCCGCATGGGTGAGGGAGCTGGACGCCGCGGACGTGCGCCAAGCGCGTATGGAGACGCTGGCGATCGCGGCTTCTCTTCATTTCGTCGCCAAGCGGGTGCTCGGAGGCCAGCCCCAGGCGGAGACGCTCTGGCAGCAGACCCGCGAGCTCGGTGCGCTAGGGAGCGCCGCCGAGGTGAAGCGGTGGGCAGAGGAACTGGCCGAACGGTTCGTCGGTTTGATCAAGGAGCATTTCGAGCGAACGAGCCGCAACGCCGTCGCCCAAGCGAAGGCGTATATCGAGCGGCGCTGCGGCGAGCCGATCAGCCTGGGCGAGGTGGCGGCTTCGGTCTTTTTGAACGCGAATTATTTCAGTTGGCTGTTTCGCAAGGAAACCGGCTACAGCTTCGTGCACTATGTAACGAAAATCCGCATGGAACGCGCCGTCGCCCTGCTGATGAACACGGACATGAAGGTCGCCGAAATCGCGGCAGAGATCGGTTATGACGACCCCAACTATTTTACGACCGTCTTTCGCAAAACGTATCAGGAGTCTCCTCTGCAATACCGCAAGCAGCGGCGACGGACGGACATCTGAACTTCTTCCAGTTTGAGCTGAATATAATCAAGGCCGGGCGCCCGTCCGTTTTCTACAATAAAGATGCAAGAGGAACCAACAAGCGAGAGGGGTTAACTGCATGAACAAGCATCGACTGAAAATCGGAACGGCCGCGCTGCTGATAGCGCTCGTGACGGCGGGCTGCGGCGGCAACGGACCTGCGGCATCCCCGTCGTCCTCCCCGGCGGGATCTCCGACAGAAACGGCTGCAGCAAGCTCCGCGGCTCCATCCGCGCCGGTCAAGCTGAGCCTGATGCACGGTTGGACGGGAGAGGTGCCGATGGCCAAGGCGTTCGAGCCGGCAATCGAGCGCTACGCAGCCGCTCATCCGGAGGTCAATCTGGAGGTCATTACCCAAGCGGGCAACGCGATCAAGGAGAAGCTGGTCATCGATATGGCCGCCAACCAGCCTCCCGACGTGTTTCTGCACTGGGGACTCAGCGTCACGGAACCCTACGTCAAGAACGGCAAAGTCGCCGACCTGACCGACTTGATCTCCGCGAACGGAGAGCTGGCGGGCCGCTACGTCGACGGCTCGCTTAACCCGGTGACGCTCGGGGGCAAAGTGTACGGGCTTCCGATCGAGACGTACATGCACGTGTTTCTCGTCAATCAGGCTTTGTTCGACGAGCACGGCGTGAAGGTGCCGGCCACGTTCGAAGAGCTGAAGACGGCCGTCTCCGCCTTCAAGGGCAAGGGTCTGATTCCGATCGCCGCCAACGGCACGAGCGCTCGGTACCTGATCGAGGCAATGCACAGCCAAGCCGTGGACAACAACGAACTGATGGACATGTTTGCCGGCAAGAAAGCGTTCGATGCCCGGTTGACCGACGCTTCCGCCAAGCTGGTGGAGCTGAGCGGAATGGGCGCGTTCCCGAAAGGAGTCGAAACGCTGCAGACGCTTCAGGCGCTCGCTTTCTTTAACGAGAAGCAGGCCCCGATGTATTACCAGAGCAGTTGGACGATCGGCAACCTGGTTCCGGAAGTGGTCGGAGACGCGAAGGTCGTTCCGTTCCCGCTCGTATCGGATCAGGCGGTGCCTACGATGACGGCCGGCGCGGGTTATTTCGTCTACATGTCCCAGGCGGCCTATGAGAACGAAGAGAAGCGGCAGGCGGCGTGGGAGCTGATGCAGTATTTGGCCGGCCCCGAGGTCGCCAAGGATCTGATCGAGCTGGCGGCCAATCCGAGCCCGGTCAAGGTGAGCTTCGACGAATCGAAGGTGTCCGCCCCGTTCGCACAGGTGCAGCAGCTGCAGCAGTCGATCGACAAGACGTTCGAGTCGTATCAGGAGCTCGTCGGCGACAAGACGGTATACCAAGAGCTGGCGAACCGCGTGCTGCTCGGCGATCTGACGCCGGAGGGCTTCGCCGAAGAGATGAACAAGCTGGTCAAGGAGCATCCGAATTCGGTGCTGGCCCAGTAAATCGACATTAGCGATGGGAGGGGTTATCGGAACGATTCGATAACCCCTCCCGGCATCTGGAGGGACTTACATGACTCGCCGCAAAATCGGCGTCGTAACGCTGTTCTCGCTGCCCGCCGTCCTCCTGTACGCCTGGTTTTTCGTCAGCCCGATCGGGGAGACGCTGTTTTACAGCCTGTACGACTGGGATGCGATTTCGCCGCGGCATTGGATCGGACTGGGCAATTACGGAGAACTGCTGACCGACCGTGTTTTCTATAAAGCTCTGGGACATACGCTGTACTTGACCGCGCTGTTGTTCGCAGTGCAAATTCCGCTCGGGTTTATGCTCGCCTATGTACTGTTCCAGCAGGTGAGAGGCTACAAGCTGCTGAGGGCGGTCTATTTTATGCCGGTCATTACTTCGTCGGTCGCCATCGCTCTTATTTTCTACTTTATCTACGACCCCAACTTCGGCATGCTGAACACGATTCTGGAGCGAGTCGGCCTGGATCGATGGGGCAAGGTGTGGTTGTCCGATCCATCGACGGCAATGACGGCCGTGTCGCTGCCGCTCGTATGGAAATACGTCGGCCTGATGATGATCGTGATTTTCGCCGGCCTCCAGAGCATTCCGTCCGAGACGCTGGAGGCGGCCGAGCTGGACGGGGCGAGCGGTTTCCAGAAGATGACGAAAATCGTCATTCCGATGATCAGCGGAGTGCTTCAGGTCTGCTTCGTGCTCGCTCTTACATCGGCGTTTAAGCAGTTCGACTTTGTGCTTATTCTGACGCAGGGCGGTCCGATTCACCGGACCGAAGTGACGGGCACTTACATGTATAAAATGGGTTTCAGCGATATGCGCTACGGATTCGGCAGCGCCGTCGCCGCCGCAATCATGCTCATTACGCTGCTGCTGATGCTGGTCATGCGGCTCGTTACCGGGAAGGGGGACAAAGCATGAGCGCCTCGATCAGAAGATGGTCGTTCGCCGCCGTCAAGTACGTGTTCGTCTGGGGCTTCGCGGCGCTGGCGCTCGGCCTGTTCCTGTGGGTCTTCGTCAACTCGTTCAAAAACAACAACGCCATCTTCGCCGATCCGTTCAGTCTCCCGGCGAAATGGAGCTTCGACAACTACGTCAGAGCGTGGAACAGCGCGAACATCAGCCGCTATTTCTGGAACAGCCTGTTCGTCTCGCTCATTACCGTCGCTTTTACGCTGTTTCTGACCGCGACCGTATCGTTCGCGATCGCCCGGTTCTCGTTCCGGGGCAATGCGGTATTGTACGCCTTTTTCGCGCTTGGCCTCTCGATTCCGATGCAGGCGCTGCTGCTGCCTACTTTCCTGAAGATGAGCGGTCTGCAGCTCCTCGATAAGCACGCGGCGCTCATTCTCGTCTACACGGTGTTCGCCCTGCCGAAATCGGTATTTTTGCTGGTCGCTTATATGAAAGGAATTCCGAAGGACATCGAGGAAGCCGGCATTATCGACGGCTGCGGCTACTGGACGCTGTTCAGCAGAGTCATCCTGCCGATCAGCAAGCCGGGACTCGCCACGATCGCGATTCTGGAATTTATCGGCGCGTGGAACGAGTACATCTACGCGACCGTTCTCATATCGAACAAGAGCATCCGCACGCTCCCGCTCGGTCTCGCCAACTTCCAGGGCGAATACGCCAGCGAATACGGTCTGATCTGCGCGGGCATCGTCATCACGATCGTCCCGGTCATCGCCATCTGCGCTCTGTTCCAGGAGCAGATCGTTAAGGGAATGACGGCGGGTTCGGTTAAGGGGTAGTTGTTGGCGCAGGGGGATTCATAGAAGAATAGGGTGAATGAGACAGGAAGACGGGGCGTTGCCTTGGTCTTTCTGTTTTTTATCTAGTATAGAATCGAATAGATTCCGTGAGCCTGTTGGCTCATAATGAGACTTGGGTCTGTTACGTGGACTTTGTCTGAAGAATTATTGCTTGTAAAGTATTTCATTACACTAGAAACCATTAAATTCTTAGTTGATTCCGGTCAGATTAGCTATAAGTTTAATAGTATGACGCAATATATCATGAGCTATGATATAACCGTCAGCAAGGATGGAAAAAAGCATTATCAGAGTTAAAGGATCAGCTAAAAGCTCTTGATTCAATACACTTACAGCCGATTAAACCTCGTGGTGGTCATTTGCAATAATTAAATAGTCTCTCGGAATTAAAGTTGTCCCAAGTATGCCGAAAGATTATTTTAGCAACAGGAGGAATGACAATGCAAATAATTTTTATTACTTTAATTGCTATTGGCTGTAATTTAGGGATGTGGTATCGGCTTCACTTCATAATGAGGTGTTCAAAAAGAGAAACTCTAGCTGCGCATATATCAGTAAACCTTATAATGCTCAGTGCCTTTTTTATTGAAGATCAATTTGCCATATACCTCATCATAGGTATTTGGGGATTGGTAGGGATCATACTCGCATTTATAAACGAGTTTAAGAAAAAAACTTAAATAGAACCTTTCACTATTCGTTGACAGAATCCCTTTCTCCAACGCTTAGAAAGGCTGTAAGCTGCCCTGCGGCTCATGAATCAACAGCGGGCAAGCCGTTTGTTCCATTCGGTTCGGGCTCAAGGCAATTGGTTGTCACCGTCAGGTACGACATAAAACCTTCCGCCTTCGGCGCTAAGTAATCGATTTAAAGACCTTCCCCCTCCCCGGTTTTTGATTTGTAATGCTTCGAAGGAAGAATCACTGAAATTCCTTAGTGAGGAAGCTATTCGTATTCGTGATTCGGGTGGACCACGTAGTAGTCAAAATTACAACAGGATTAATAGCCCTGGAGCGAGATACCTGTATGAACAAGAAGAACAAAGGAGAAGATGACCTTGAATAATGACAGGGATGGATTCAAATTTGCTTCAGGTCCTCTTAATAGGAATGTCATTATAATTGAAGATCAAAGAATTGACGATTATGTCAATTACATCAACCAGAATGATATAAGATCGATTTATTTTAATTCCGGATACTATCATTTGGATAATGTTGACTGTCTGGAAAGACTACAGAACATTGAAACTATAAATATTGGAGCAGCGATATCAAATTTTGATGGTTTATACAGATCAAACGAAGGTATTAAGATACTATTGCTAGGCGATATCACAGGGCCAATTGATCTCATACGTATGAAGTCTGTGGAAGAAATGGCTATCGAGATGAATAAGCACATACTGAATTTGGAGAAGTGTACGCAGCTAAAAGAACTACGTATATGGAAGTATAAGAAAAATAATCTCATAGAATTGTCAGGCCTTGCAAATCTAAATTCAATAGCAATAACTCAAAGTTCACTTGTATCATTAGATGGTTGTAATCGAATGAATGGTTTGGAACAGGTCGAATTAAATTACATGAGCAAGCTTGAAGATCTCAATCAACTAGCCGAGTTAGTGGACACGCTAAAGGTGCTCCGAATTGAATCATGTAAAAAGATTGATTTTGATTTTTTACATCGGCTAAAAAATTTAGAGAAACTTTCATTAATTGATAGTGGTTCGATTCCAAACTTGAGTTTCGTGAAAAATCTACCCAAGTTGAAGTTTCTTGTATTCTCTAAGACTAATGTAATCGATGGCGACCTCTCCTACTGTGAAGGAATAGAATATGTGGCTTTTGATAACAAAAAGCATTACACCCATAAGTCAAAGGACTTTGGATCCCAAGTACAAACTTAAGCCTCAGACTTGCGGCAGCATAAAATTCTAATCCTAACCTAATGGCCAGAGCAAACAGCTTGCCCACAAGTTGATTACCCCACAGGAGTGGCTTGCAGCCCGTCTATTGATTTCTTCTCTCCAACGTTTAGAAAGGCTGTAAGCCGCCCTGCGGCCAACGAATCAACACCGGGCAAGCTGTTTGCTTCCATCTGGTTCGGGTTCAGGACATTGGTTGTCACCGTAAGGTACGATCTTAAAACCTTCCACCCTCTGCGTTAAGCCTCATCTTCCGCGCATAACTCGGAAGCGAAAATTGATTTTTAAAGGATTTCTTCGTTCACGTGTCGAATGAGAAAGAGACCGTATTACTCGACAAGGGGATTTCCAATTTGTTTAACCAGATGAGTCA
>Ga0065721_10007634_pt1 | contig 15782 bp, 14 predicted proteins | sample Mesricmetagenome_FD_59108 | JGI IMG/M metagenome (GOLD analysis project Ga0065721, IMG submission 59108) | Mesophilic microbial community from rice straw/compost enrichment Sample: eDNA_1 v2 (version 2) | ecosystem: Engineered > Solid waste > Grass > Composting > Bioreactor | place: USA: Davis... | reverse complement strand
GGTCGTTTCATCCAGACAATCATCGACTTTACTATCGTTGCCTTCGCCATCTTTATGGTAGTGAAAGGTATCAATCGCCTCAAACGCAAAGAAGAAGCCGCACCTGAGCCCGCACCAGCACCGGCGGAACCTACCAAAGAAGAAGTATTGTTGACAGAAATTCGCGATCTTTTACGGGACAGACAATAAAACGCTGAGAAGCAGCGCGCCAGTTTCTGGCGCGCTGGAATAGAACATATTAAAGGCTTCCGGTTTGCTGGTTGGAACTCCGTGCAAGATGTTCGTCAAGAAAAGCATCGATTGCGCGGAAGGTAGCCAGCCGGTTGTCATTGTTGGTGAGGTAATGGTCTTCGTTAGCCAGCTCCAGAAATGTGACTTTCTTACCGGCCTTCTGTAAGGCATCGCGCATCTGGATACTGTGCTTGATATCCACCTGGCGATCACTGTCGCCGTGGATGAGTAACACCGGTATCTTGATCTTATCGGCATGGTTTACCGGAGATATCGCGCGCAGGTGTTTGTTGTCATTACCGATTTGCTCATCAACAACATTGTATCCACGCCAGTATGCACGGTTATCTTTCACCAGATCAAAGACATTGCTGACGCCTGCCACACTCACGGCACAGCGATATAAATCCGGTGTCTTCACTGCCCCCATCAATGCGGCATAACCGCCGTAACTGGCTCCGAAGATGCAGATGGATTGTGGATCACTGATTCCATCAGCGATCAGTTTACGCACGCCGTCTTCAACATCATCCTGCATTTCCTGACCCCAGTTTTTCAATCCCGCGTTGCGGAATTCCAGCCCCTGGCCGGAAGAACCGCGAAAGTTCATCTGCAGGACCGCAAAACCTTTATTCGCAAAAAACTGGCTCCAGTAATTAAACGAGTCGTCATTGCGTGAGATAGGCCCGCCGTGCGGAAAAATTATTGTGGGTAATTTTTTGTCGGCGCCGTGACGNGGCAGAGTGAGATAGGCTTCTATCGCCAGACCATCCCGCGCCTTGTANTCATANCGTTTGACTGGCGACATAAGATCCGGNGTGAGGTGCTTGTAGCGGTATGCCACCGCGTCCAGCTTCGCCGGATTNCGCTGGCCAAGGTAGTAGGTGCCGGAGTCAGTGCTGCTCTGAGAGAGCANCACATAAGTCTGCATGTTTTTCGANAACGCGATAATCCTGTTGCGTGTCTCAGGCAAGGCTTTATCAATACCGGCCTGCAGCCGGTTCAGATCTGGATCGAAGAAGGTATATACCCCGGACCGCCAATCTCCGATACCAACGACATCCCGCGTAACCGGCGAGTAAATCAGCGTTCCACTCACATCGTAATTCGGATCCGCATAAACCAGTTCGCGCTTTAATTGTGGATCATTCAGATTCACGCGGAACACCGCCATGAAACCCTCGTGATAAGCGCGAATGTAAAGCACCATGGGATCGGCGCCGAACCCCAGAGGATGCACTTCATCTTCTGAAAAAATTTTGTATGGCCATAACTCCATCCAGCCTTTTGTGTCAGGCTTGTTAACCAACACTTTATTGAGTCCATCTTTATCGTGATAATGCCCAAGGCGCACGCGATGTTGCTGGTCGGTCATCCAGCTGTAAACGTGATGCTCGGAGCTTTGGACCTGCTGGACCGTCTGCTTGCGGATATTCACTTTGTAAACACCCGTGTAACTGATATCGACCAGGGATTGGTTGGTGGGCAGCTCCATCAGGATATGTTCCGGATCATCGGGAAGCATATCGATGACCCGATCGCGCTGGGTCGGCGCAATCTTGTATTTCTTCAGGAAGGATTTCTTGAATGGTGTGCTGACATCACCGCTCTGGGTATCCACAATCAGCAGGCTGGTCTCACGGGTTTTAAATACTGCCCTACTGAGCCCGAGCCACGTATTACGGCTGGACGGATAAATCACACCGACCAGCAAAGTACGATTATCTTTCCACTCCACCCAATACACATCGTACTTACGATTGTCCGTAAACAGGACAAGATTTTTATCTCCGGAAGCCAGGTCAACCACCTGCACTGCCATCCCCGACTTACCCTCGGCATCAATACGAATGACAGAAGACAGTTTTTTTCCATCAGGCGACAAGCCGAGCAGGCTTACGTCCGGCAGGTTGGCAAAATGTTCCAGCGACAGGGGCTGAGCAAAGAGGTTTACACTGAAGAGCAGGCAGAGGAGCAACACGATCCCTTTCATAAGCTTTCCTTTAACTTTTATTATGGATGGTGAGAATGCTTTAACGCATTCTCACCGGGTCAAACCGTCAAACGAACTACACCACCATCACACCATCGGCTTCAATTACCGCACCTTTCGGTAACTGGTTCACGCCAATGGCTGCACGGGCAGGGTATGGCTGGCTGAAATATTCCGCCATCACTTCGTTAACAATGGCAAAGTTAGCCAGGTCAGTTAAATAGATATTGAGCTTTACAATATCCGCCAGACTCCCATTGGCCGCTTCGCAGACCGCGCGCAGATTCTTGAAGACCTGGTGCGCCTGGGCAGCAAAGTCACCATCGACCAGCGTCATGCTCTGCGGATCCAGAGGAATCTGGCCGGACAGATACACGGTGTTGTTGACTTTGATCGCCTGGGAGTAAGTGCCGATAGCCGCTGGGGCATTAGTGGTATGAATTACAGCTTTGTTTGTCATGATGAGCCTGTTGCGTTTAAAGGCACGCGCCGCGTGCGTTATTAACGGAATATCCAGTAAAACAGAAAGTCCTGCTTTAACGGAACCTACCGACTAAACAGAAAAATACCGGATGAACGGATAAGCACCGACTGTACGGAAAGTGCTCGAGTATAAACGGGAGAGGCGCCCAGGGCTATACGATCTCCCGACAGGAGCCTGGGGAATACGGCGAAGGCCAAAGCCTGGGAGTTAATTCTTGCTGCGACTGATACGGATCACAAAGCTCATGTTGCGGATACGCCGCATGATGTTGGCCAGATGCACCCGGTTATGTACCCCGATGCACAGGTTGATCACGCTGTTGTGCGCGTCCCGCTCCTGAACGTTGATGTGCTCAATGCTGCCGCCCTGTTCAGTTACCCGGGTCGCCAGGGTAGCGATGATGCCCCGCTCCGATTCCACTTCTACCCGCACATCCACCAGGAATTCACCGCTGACCGTCGGTGCCCAGTTCACATGGCTGATCTTTTCGGGATTGCTGCGGATCTCCACAATGTTGCGGCAGGTGTCCTGGTGAATGACCAGGCCTTTTCCGGAACTTACGTGCCCGATGATCGGATCGCCCGGGATGGGACGACAGCAACGGGCAAAGGTGATCAGCATACCCTCAGAAGAATCGATGGTGAGCGGCGAATAAATGCTGGGACCACGGCTTTTCACCTCTGCATCCGGCTGCAGCAGCTTGGCAACGGCAAAGGCCACCCGATTGCCCAGGCCGATTTCTTCAAGGAGCGTGTCCAGTGAATCCACCTGGGCGGCCTGCAGCAGCTGGCTGAGCTGGGCTTCAGTCAGGTTATCCAGGTCCATGTGCATATCCGTCAGGGCGCGGCTCAGCATCCGGCGACCCAGGGCCACAGACTGGTGATGACGCTGATTCTTGAGGAAGTGACGGATGCCGCTGCGCGCCTTGCCTGACACGGTGAAGTTCAGCCAGTTAGGGTTGGGCTGGGCTCCCGGCGCGGTGATGATGGTGACTTTCTGGCCGCTCTGCAGCGGTTGTGACAAAGGCGCCAGGCGACCATTGATGCGACAGGCCACACAGGCATTGCCGATGTCGGTATGGACCGCATAGGCAAAGTCCACTGCGGTGGCTCCGTGAGGCAGCTCTACAATCTTGCCTTTGGGGGTAAAGACATAAACCTCGTCCGGGAAGAGGTCGATCTTCACGTTCTCAATAAACTCGAGCGAATCCCCCGCACGCCGCTGCATCTCCAGCAGTCCCTGCACCCACTGGCGGGCGCGGCTGTGGCTGCTGTTGATACTTTCGTCGCTGTTGGACTTGTACAGGAAGTGGGCGGCGATACCGTTGTTCGCCATTTCGTCCATCTCGCGGGTGCGGATCTGAACTTCGATGGGTACCCCGTGCATCCCCACCAGCACCGTGTGCAACGACTGGTAGCCGTTGGCTTTGGGGATGGCGATGTAATCCTTGAACTCACCGGCAACCGGTTTGTAGAGGTTATGGATCACCCCCAGCACCCGATAGCAGGTGTCCACGCTGTCCACAATGATGCGGAACGCGTACACATCCATGATTTCTTTGAAGTANTTTTTCTTCTGCCGCATCTTTTCATAGATGCTGAAGAGATGCTTCTCGCGGCCGATCACTTCCGCCAGGATTTTCTCGCGGATCAGGCGTTTTTCAATGGAGGTCTGGATCTGCTCCACCAGCTCCTTGCGATTACCGCGCGCAGTCTTGAGCGCGGCCTGCAGGCGGGTGGCGCGCAGCGGATACATGGCATAGAAGCCGCGATCCTCGAATTCCAGACGCATGTCGTTCATACCCAGACGGTGGGCGATAGGCGCGTAGATTTCGAGGGTTTCTTTGGCGATGCGGCGCTTTTTGTCAGGCGGCATGGCGCCCAGGGTGCGCATGTTGTGCAGTCGGTCAGCCAGTTTAACCAGGATCACACGCAGGTCGTTCGCCATGGCCAGCGCCATCTTCTGGAAGTTCTCGGCCTGTTTTTCCGCGTGGGATTCAAATTCAATCTGCGTGAGCTTGCTCACCCCATCCACCAGGTCAGCGACGGACTCACCAAACTGCTTGGCGATGGCTTTTTTGCTGATGCCGGTATCTTCAATCACATCGTGCAGCATGGCCGCCATCAGACTCTGATGGTCCATATGCATGTGCGCGAGGATATCCGCTACCGCGAGCGGGTGGGTAATGTAGGCTTCGCCACTGCGACGTTTCTGGCCATCGTGCGCTTGCTCAGCGTAGAAATAAGCCCGTTTCACCAAATTGATTTGGGAAGTATCCAGATATGACGAAAGCCTGTGACTTAAGGCTTCTATTGTCTGCAACGTCGTTCTCCAGAGACTGAAAAGCCGCTGCACACGCAGCGGCTGGGGATGATCTTGCCTGGCTTACATTTCCTGTTCGTAGTTGCGCTCAGGCTTAGGCGCCGGCGCCACGTCTTTTTCGAGCAGGATGCTGGCATCCACAAACCCTTCTTCGATCTCGCGCAGGGCGATAACGGTGGGTTTGTCGTTCTCCGGCGGAACATGAGGTTCCTTGCCGCCGATAGCCAACTGGCGAGCGCGCTTGCTGCCTACCATCACCAGCTCGAAACGGTTATCAACGTGATCTAAACAATCTTCAACAGTAATTGCGTGCCATAAAATTTCCGTGCCTGAACTAAGTAAATCGCAGCCGAAATGCTGCTTTTACAAGGGTGTCTATTATGCGTGAGATAGGTGCCGGCCGCCAGTCGCACAGCCGGGGATTGTTCGCAAATTGTACACTTGCGTGAGCCTGGCAACAAAATTCCCAGATCAGGCCAGCAGTTCGTTTAACAGTGCCGCGTGTTTTTCCGCCTGCCGGGCCAGACGCAGATGCTGGCTGGTGATCAGCGCCTGGAACTGGGCCAGCGCTGTGGTGAAGTCATCGTTGATGATCAGGTAATCCGCCTCGACGTAATGAGACATCTCGCTGATGGCCTCATTCATCCGCGCTTCAATTACGCTGCTGTCGTCCTGGCCACGCCCGGTAAGGCGTTGACGCAGTGAGGCGAGGGACGGCGGCAGTATAAATACGCTGATCGTGTCCGGCAGTTGTCGACGCACCTGAGCCGCACCCTGCCAGTCGATCTCCAGGATCACGTCCATGCCCTGNTGCAGGGTTTCAACCACCCANTGCTGGGAAGTACCGTACAGGTTGTTGAACACCTGCGCATGCTCCAGAAATGCGCCTTCGCTGAGCATNTTTTCAAAGGTGGGGTGATCAACGAAATGATAGTTCACCCCNTCTTCCTCACCCGGCCGCATGGGCCGTGTNGTATGAGAGATAGAGACACAGACCTCGGGATTGGATTTCACCANCGCCGCCACCAGACTGGTTTTACCTGCGCCCGAGGGTGCAGAGACGGTATACAGCGTGCCGCGATTGCTCATGCAAGACTGCCTTAATTCTTGTAGGGTAAAGGAGATCTGGCCACCTGAGCGGCCGTGGGAATTCACGAATTATGGCACAGGATTGCGGCAGGGTCAGGGGTGTCCGGTGTCTGCGGGCTATTCAGTGGTATAGTGTGGCTCATTGAAGCCGCTGGCTGACATCCACCCTCTCAACGTCAGATTCCCTTTATGCTGCAACAGTTGCTGTCCATCACCCAAGCTGCCGAACGCCTGCGGGTCCGCCCTTCTTATGTGCGCGAACTGGTCGCCAAGGGGCGTCTGACGTTTGTTCACGGCGAACAGCTGAATGCGACAGAGGTGGAACAGCTGGCCAAGTTAATGGATAAACTCCGTCATGAGGGCCTGGCGACCCTCGTTCAGATCAGCGGTGAAAATAATCCCTGAGCTATTCCCGTCTCACGCCCTCCATCAGGGTAGAAGTCCGTTCAACAGGGCTTTGTGAAACAGCTGGGGAGCCTGGATATGGGGCGAGTGGCCCAGATCGGGGAAATTCACCAGCTTGGCGCCGGGGATCTGCCCCGCAATCTCCCGCCCGAGTTTCTTGTAGTTACCCAATATCTTCTGCACCGCCGGTGGTGCTGCGTCTTTGCCCAGCGCGGTATTGTCGAGTTCACCGATCAACATCAGGACCGGCACTTTAATAGAAGGAAGTTCATATACGACGGGTTGGGACATGATCATGTCCGCCGTCAGCGCTGAGTTCCAGGCCACCAGCTCCCGTCCCTCACCCCGGAACATCCCAGCCTGCATATCCACCCAGCGATCAAACTCGGGGCGCCAGGTGTTCGCATAGTAGGTCGTCAGCTGGTACTGGCGGATAGCCTCGGCGGTTGTCTTCAGGTCCCGGGCGTACCATTCATCAACACTGCGATAAGGCACCCCCAGCGCCTTCCAGTCTTCCAGGCCAATGGGATTCACCATGACCAGTTGCTCGGTCCGGTCGGGATACATCAGTGCAAAGCGCGTCGCCAGCATACCGCCCATGGAGTGCCCCATGACCGTGACCTTGCCGATGTCGAGTGAATCCAGCAGCGCCCGGGTGTTACTGGCCAGCTGCTGGAAACTGAACTGGTATTGCCTGGGCTTGGTGGACTTACAGAAGCCGATCTGATCCGGTGCAATCACGCGATAGCCCCGGTCAACCAGCACCTTGATGGTGTCCTCCCAGGTTGCCGCACAGAAATTCTTGCCATGCGTCAGCACCACGGTGCGCCCGTTTTTCTCTTCCGGCTGCACATCCAGATACACCATCTCCATGGATTGCTGCTGGGATGAAAAGCTGAAGGTCCGTGTGGGATAGGGATATTCAAAACCTTCGAGCCGGGGACCATAGGCAGGTGGTTCGGCAGCAGCGGATGAGACGGAGACGAGCAGCAACAAGAGGGCAAACCAGGNCTTCATANANGNTTCCTTCGCATTTTTCATCGTAATTTCAAGATGGGNTTCTGAGTGCCATCGCTGAGAAAAGTTTCGCAGTATCTTATCCCTAACTTANGGTAAAAATAGGCCGTTACTGACGCCCCTCAGCCCTCTGTATCAACNTCAGGCGTGACGCTATACTCCGCCGTTTCATACCCACCTCATCACTGGACTGTTCTATGTCGACCTCCCATTCCTGGTGTTTTTCACGCATTGGCGGTTTTGATCAGGCGTTGCTGACCAGCGCCGATGATCTGCTTCATCTGGACGAACTGGACCCGAAGCTCTGGGCGGCGCTGGCCTGCCCCACTACGGGACTGCATTTCGATAACAAGACCCTGCAGTTGATCGACACCGACAACGATGGCCGGGTTCGCCTGCCGGAAGTCCTGGAGGCCGTGCGCTGGTGTAACCGGGTGTTGCGCGACCCGGCACTGTTGCTGGACCCTGTCGACTCCCTGCCCCTTGATCAGCTCAATGTCGACACACCGGAAGGGGCAGCCCTGCACAGCGCAGCCCGGCGCCTGCTCAGCATGCTTAACAAAGATACTGCCGACAGCATCACCCTGGCCGATGTGACCATCCAGCAGGATGCGCTGGCCAGCGCGCGCTTCAATGGCGATGGCATCATCTCCCCCGGCATTACTGATGATCCAGACCTCCGCGCATTGATCGACACTATACTGGCCAGCGTCACCCCGGCGGTCGACGCCTTTGGTGAACAGGGTCTGGACGAGGCCGCCGTCAATGCATTTTTTGAAGCGGTTCAGGTCCGCACCGACTGGCTCGCCCGCGCCGAATCATCCTGGTTGCCTGAGGGCGTCGATGGCAGCGCGGTGGCCAGCTCCCTGAATGCAGTACGCGCCAAGATCGACGATTATTTCAGCCGCTGCCGTGCGAGCCAGTATGATCCGCGCGCAGCAGAACATCTGAACCGTGCCGCCGAGGACTGGGCAGTCCTGAAGGACGGCGTGCTGTCGGCCGAGGGTGCCGAGATGGTGGACTTCCCGCTGGCCCTGATCCGTCCCGAAGCCGAGCTGCCCCTGAACGAGGGCCTGAACCCGGCCTGGGAAAGCCGAATTCACCAGCTGAACAAAGCTGTCATCCAGCCCGTCTTCGGCGACCTGGCAACGCTGAGCTACGCTCGCTGGCAGGAATTAAAAGCACGCTTTGACGACTACCAGACCTGGCTGAATGAAGAAGCTGGCCAATCCGTCGCCCATCTGGAAGTGGCTCAACTTCAGGCGCTGCTTAACGGTGAGGGAAAAGACCAGCTGCTCGCCCTGATTGCGGAAGACCTGTCGGTCAAGCCGGAAGTCGAAAGCCTGGCACAGGTAGAAGCCCTGCTGCGTTACCGCCTGCACCTGAAGACTCTCCTCAACAACTTCCTCAACCTGACCGACTTTTATTCGTCGGATCGTCGCGCCATCTTCGAAGCCGGCACCCTGTATCTGGACGGTCGCGCCTGTGAGCTGTGCATTGAGGTTCACGATGCCGCCAAGCATGCGGCGCTGGCTGGCCTGAGTAAGTGCTTCCTCGCCTACTGCGACTGCACCCGCAAGGACGGCGCCAAAAAAACCATCGTGGCCGCCTTTACCGGTGGCTCCCAGGATTACCTGATGGTGGGACGCAACGGGGTCTTCTACGACCGCGAGGGTCAGGACTGGGATGCCACCATCACCAAGCTGGTGGAGAACCCCATCGGCATTGCTCAAGCCTTCTTTTCGCCCTACAAACGCCTGATCCGCTTTGTAGAAGAACAGGCCGCGAAGAATGCCGCTGCAGCCGAAGCCTCCGGGCAGGCCGCGCTGGAAAGCAAGGCTACCGAAACCCTGGAACACCGCGACACCGCGCCAAAACCCGCCGCCAAACCCAAGTTCGACCTGAGCATCATCGCTGCCATGGGTGTTGCCGTGGGCGGTATCGCTACGGCGATGGGCATGTTGCTGCAGGCTTTCTTCGGCCTCGGCTGGCTGATGCCGGTAGGACTGCTCGGACTGCTGTTACTGATCAGCGGGCCGTCGGTATTCATCGCCTGGCTGAAACTGCGTCAACGCAACCTGGGACCGATCCTCGATGCCTCCGGCTGGGCCGTCAACGGCCGGGTCAAGATCAACACGCCCTTCGGCAGCAAACTGACCCAGGTCGCCAAACTGCCAAACGGCTCCCGCCGCAGCCTGCGCGACCCCTACCAGACCAAGCCGGTCTGGCCCAAAGTCCTCGGTATTGTGGTACTGGTGGCTGCACTGGCAGGCGGGTACTGGGCATGGAAGGAGCGGGTGGTTACCCCGCTCCAGCCCGATGTTGAGGTGACGGAGCCGGTGCAAGAGGGGCTGGAACCCTGATCAGAGATGTGCCCGCGGCAAATGGTCACATCAGTTTCTGCTCAATAGCCTGATAGACCGTTCTTATATCAGGCTTGAAACCCAGGCGGCGGGCCAAAGATCCGTCGACATGGAAACGCCAGGGTGCCGCCAGAGGTTCGGAAGAAGGATCAAGCGGCTCACCCACCAGGCTGGTCAGCTCGTAGACTGAGGTGGGCGCTTCATCGGTGATATTGACGATACGGTCATCGAAGGCGCCCTTCAGAGCCAGTCCGATGGCGGTGGCAATATCGCGATGATGGATCGTACTGAGCCGTGTCGCCGGGTGAAGTTTGTGTGCGGCCGCTAATCCAGGCAATCCTTCAAGATGACCATCGCCATCACCGTAAACAAACGGAAAACGAAGGATCGTCCAGTTGAGTCCGCTTTCGCGCAGCGCTTTCTCTGCAGCGACCTTGCTGGCTGGATAGTCCTGCTGTGGTTCCAGCTCATCGTCCTCGCGCCCCGGATGCGAGCCCGCTTCGTAGACCGTGCTGGTGCTGGAAAAGATAAACCGCGCGCCCGGTGCATGCGCTTTCACGGCGGTTATCAGGTTCAGCGTTCCTTCCAGATTAGTCTTCCAGATGAGATCGGTGTCCTGGGTACGAAAGACAGCGGCCAGGTGAATGATGTCTGTTATGCCGTCCACCGCCTCAGCAAGAGATGATGGGTCAAAGAGATCACCTTCAACACGTGTTACTCCGGCAGGCACCTCCTTGCCCGCACGGACAAGCGCACGGCAATCCATACCTGCTTCCACCAAGCGTGGCAGCAGCCGCGCACCTACCAGTCCGGTTACACCGGTTACCAAAATAGTCATACCTCACTCTCCGTACAGAATTAAAAAGTTCTGGCCCATGATGGCGGAACCAGCTGTATGTGCAGTGACAGTATGGCCTGGGAGAGCCGGACCATCTACAATAGAAAGTCCGCATTACTTGTTCATTCGTCCACAATGTCCGATCCTCTTGCACAAATCGTTACCCTCCTGCGGCCCACGGCGCCTTTCTCAAAAAGGGGCAGCGGCGCTGGCCGCTGGCGCGTCCGTCGCACAGAAGCTGGCAGACCGTTTTATTGCGCAGTACTTGAGGGCTCCTGTCGTCTGGAAGCGGACGGGCACGACGAGATAAAACTGAGGGAAGGGGATTTCGTACTGATTCCCTCAGCTTATAACTTCACGATGTCGAGTGTTCTGCCCGCGAGTGAGGAGCACGTTATCTCCATGCCGTTAATACTCCCCAATGGTGAGCACAGGCTGGGCAGCCCGGATGAGCCACCTGATGTGCGCCTGCTGGTGGGGTACTGCGTCTTTCGGTCTCCTGATGCGGCCTTACTTGCTTCGCTGTTGCCGCAGCTTGTACATATCAAGGGTGTCGATCGACTGGCTACGCTCATGCAACTCGTCAACGATGAGTCGCGTGCAGCACGCCCCGCCCGCGATGTGGTTCTAGAGCGCTTGCTGGAGGTTCTGCTTATCGAAGCACTTCGGTCCCATGGGGAAACAGCCACATCGCCCGGACTGGTCCGTGGCCTTGCAGACGAACGCCTGGCCGTGGCGCTCCGTCGGATGCATGAAAGCCCCCACCGGCCGTGGACGGTTGCGCAGCTGGCAAAAGAGGCCGGATTATCGCGCTCCGCGTTTTACGAACGATTCGGCATTGCTGTGGGGATTGCACCAATGGAATACCTGCTCACCTGGCGCATGGCGCTGGCTAAGGATCTACTGCGCAGAAAAGAAATCAGTGTCGCTGAGATTGCCGAGCAGGTCGGGTATAGCTCCGCAAGCACATTCAGCGTAGCTTTCACCCGCCATGCAGGACTTCCACCAGCTCGCTATGCCCGAAGCAGTGCTAACGATGAAATAGGAATCTGACATCTTAACGCGGGCATTACTCGCTCTAAAGGAAGCGACGGGGATGGCTTCCTTGAGCGGACGCAATCGGTAACCGGTTGACGCAAGCTAACGTGAAATTGCAGAGCAAACAGGCATTGCACTCGGTGCTTTAGGAAAGGTCTTAAAGAGTTTTGCAGCCGCTGGTTTTTTAACTGATCGGGGAAAGGTGGAAAGCGCCAGCTTATTAATCGCCACAAGTTATTGGATCGCAGGAACGAAACTTACCCTGAAACTCGCGATACGATTTTGCACTATGGTTATGAAGCCGCAGATGCGCCAAAAAAAGATGCAAAAGATATCGCGTATCTACTTACGACCTATGAAAACGTTCCCACTATTTCAGATCAGTTATACCGCGAATCAATACTCATAGAACGTGTTTAAGGTAAGTGTCGAACCCCCAAGAACATCACTCAATATTCTGCACCTGTTCCCGCATCTGCTCGATCAACACCTTTAACTCCACTGCAGCCTGCGTCGTTTCGCTGACGATGGATTTTGAGGAGAGGGTGTTGGCTTCGCGATTGAGTTCCTGCATCAGGAAATCCAGACGGCGGCCGAGGGAGTCGGTTTGTTTCAGGCTGCGTTTAACCTCGATGACGTGAGTGTCCAGGCGATCCAGTTCTTCATCCACATCTGCCTTCTGTGCCAGCAGGGCAATTTCCTGTTCAAGACGTTCGGGGTCGAGTTCTACCTGTAAGCTGGCGATCTTTGTCTGCAGTTTCTCGCGCTGGCTTTGCAGGATTTCCGGCAGGCGCGCACGCACGGCGACAACCTGGGCTGATACGGCGTCGAGCCGCTGAAGGATGAATTGTTCCAGTTCCGCGCCTTCACGGGTACGGTGTTCGACCAGCTGCTTCAGTGCTTCTTCAAACAGATTGAGCACTGCCTGCTGCATGGCTTCGCGATCCATCTCCTGTTTTTGCATCACTCCCGGCCATTTGAGGACATCCAGCGGATTAACCGGCGCGGCCAGATCGCCCAGCTGCTCGGTAATCTGGCGGGCCGCGCCGGCGAGCTGATTGACCCGGCTCAGGTTGATGCCCAGTTCGGCGTCGCTCTCCTGTTCCCATTGGATGCTGAGTGCCGCCTCGACCTTGCCACGCTGCAAGGCTTTACGGATCAATTCGCGCAGCCCCGGTTCTATCTCGCGGAAGTCTTCCGGCAGGCGGAAAGCCGGCTCGAGATAACGATGATTGACACTGCGGATTTCCCAGATCACGGTGCCCCAGGGAAGTTTGGCTTCGCGGCGGGCAAATCCAGTCATACTGCGTGGCATGGGTGATATTCTCCTAATCTAAGATCTGTGTTGTTACCGCGATGGACAAGAGCTGGTAGAGTTCGGCCCTGGCAGGCTGGCTCACCACCGCTCAATTGACGGATGGTATCACAGTCATCCGAGTCCGCTTCTCCATCCGCTTTTATTAAAGGAACAGGTTATGCAACGCCCCAGTGGCCGTCAGGCTGATCAACTGCGCAACATCCGCCTCACCCGTCATTACACCAAGCACGCTGAAGGCTCGGTACTGGTTGAGTTCGGCGATACCAAAGTGATTTGCACTGCCAGCGTTCAGAGCGGCGTACCCAGTTTTCTTCGTGGCCAGGGTCAGGGCTGGCTGACCGCCGAGTACGGCATGTTGCCGCGCTCCACCGGCACCCGTATGGACCGTGAGGCAGCGCGGGGCAAACAGACAGGCCGAACGGTGGAGATCCAGCGCCTGATCGGTCGCTCTCTGCGCGCGGCTGTAGATCTTTCGACCATCGGCGAAAATACCATCCATGTCGACTGCGATGTAATCCAGGCGGACGGCGGCACCCGGACGGCCTCCATTACCGGCGCCTGGGTGGCCCTGGCTGATGCCATCACCTTCCTCAAACGCGAGAACCAGGTGAAAGGCGAGCCGTTAAAGCGTGCCATTGCCTCCGTGTCAGTGGGAATTTATGAAGGTCAGCCCGTGCTGGATCTGGATTATCCTGAGGATTCAACGGCAGATACGGACATGAACGTGGTGATGGGTGATGACGGCGGCATCATCGAGATCCAGGGTACTGCAGAGGCAGAACCTTTCAGCGAAACAGAGTTTGCTGCAATGCTGGGGCTGGCCAAGCAGGGCATTGCACAGCTACACCAGTTACAGAAACAGGCGCTGTTGGCGGATCAGGTTANGCTGGGGGAAAATCCGGCAGGATAAGTCAGACAGGTGCAGACTCAACTCTGCACCTGTCACTTGTGGCACTCAGGAATCACCGTAGATTCTTGCGGGATTCCTAGAACTGTTCCAGCTCAATGTCGTAGTCAATGATCACCGGCAGGTGACTGGAGAACTGCTGCATCTTATAGATAGTCGCGTACTCCACCTTCGGTCCAATGCTGTTGGACACCACTTGGAAATCCGTCCGCCAGCCATCACCTTCATCTATCTTGCCGCTGGGCCACCAGCTGTACTCATCCGGGTCACGATTGGCCCGACGAAACGCATCCACATAGCCCAACTGGTTGAACAGCTGACTCAGCCACTGCCGCTCGTGAGGCAGGAAGCCGGAGTTATGCTGGTTCTCGCTACTGTTGGTGACATCGCGGGCGGTGTGAGCCATGGCCCAGTTACCGCAGAAGATATACTCGCGACGCTTGCGGGTAATCTTGTCCAGGTGAGCCTGCAGGTCGTCAAAGAATTTAATTTTGACTTCCTGGGACTCCAGCTCGGACGTTGCGCTGGGCGCAAGGAGGGAACCAATGCTCAGATGCTCATAATCCACCTGCAGGTAACGGCCTTCCATATCAACCCCGGAGGAAAAGCCCAGACCATAGATCAAGGCCTTGGGCTGCACCCGGGTATAGATAGCCACACCGTTGTAGTGTTTGGTACCTGAGTCGAAGAAATAAGCAAAGTAACCATCGAGCTGGAAATTGGGTTTGTCCAGCTCATACTCCAGTGCACGTAAGTCTTGCAAGCAGATCAAATCTGCATCTTGATTTGCCAGCCAATCGTACAGGCCGCGTTGCGCCGCTTGAAAAATACCATCGACGCTAAGACTGATAACTCTCATGTTAGCCCCTTGATTACGGACTGTGTATGATACCCGAGCTTTATAGAATTGTGTTACCGCAATGACCGGGCGTGGCGATGTTTGATACTTTTTTTCACATCTTTGCTGTCAAACTGATAGAAGCTTCGGTCAGGATTAAGTTCAGTGACTCATCCATCCGGTTATTATTCTTAGACCTATAGAAGTTAGATCATACACAGGAATTTTGCATGGAAAAGTATCAACACGAATTCATTCAGCTGGCGATCAAACACCAGGCGCTGGGCTTTGGTGAATTCACGCTCAAATCCGGTCGCATCAGTCCATACTTCTTTAATGCAGGCAAATTTCAGACCGGAAGTGCACTGGCGGAGCTGGGGCGCTATTACGCAGCTGCCATCACCGCTGCCGGTATTTCTTTTGACGTCGTATTCGGTCCGGCTTATAAAGGTATTCCATTGGCGACCACCACAGCCGTTGCCCTGTCAGATCATTATCAGCGGGACATGCCTTTCTGTTATAACCGGAAGGAAGCCAAGGACCATGGCGAGGGCGGTATCCTTGTGGGCGCACCATTGAAGGGCAAGGTGCTGATCGTCGATGATGTCATTACTGCCGGCACAGCCGTGCGCGAAGTCATGGGTCTCATCAAAGATGCTGGTGCCGAACCTGCCGCCGTGTTGATCGGCCTTGATCGGCAGGAACGTGGGCAGGGCCAGTTGTCCGCCATTCAGGAAGTGGAGCAGAATTTCGGTATCCCCGTGGTGAGCATCATTAATCTCAACCACATCATTGGTTATCTGGAAAATCAAAGCGGTCAGGGAGCGATGCTCGAAGAGATCAAGCGTTATCGCGCTACCTACGGTGTCGATGCGCCCTGAACAATGAAGGCAACCCGATGAAAAAAGGTTTGATACAACATATTACCCTCCTCACGAC
>Ga0065721_10005692_pt1 | contig 15785 bp, 14 predicted proteins | sample Mesricmetagenome_FD_59108 | JGI IMG/M metagenome (GOLD analysis project Ga0065721, IMG submission 59108) | Mesophilic microbial community from rice straw/compost enrichment Sample: eDNA_1 v2 (version 2) | ecosystem: Engineered > Solid waste > Grass > Composting > Bioreactor | place: USA: Davis... | reverse complement strand
CCCACGGTCTCGAACAACACAACCTCCATCGCATTCTTGGCGTCCATTCCGGACCACACGACGAACTGGAAGGCCTGGAAGTAGCTCTCGCAGGCGTCGAGCGCACTGGACAACAGAACCTCTACCTGCTGGCTCGTGGGCTCGGCCCCGCCAGCGAGCAACAGCGATTGACGGAAGATGACCACATCCTCCTGTCGCCACAGGTCGAAATGCCCCATCAACACCTGCCCGTTGATGTGTGACAGCAGGCGGATCACCTCGTTGACCCTTGCGTCGGGGATCCTTATGTCGAAGGCGCAGGCAAGATGAAGGGCTTCGAACTCCTCCATCCACGAAAAGGAGACATGATAATCTGCCCAGCGGCCCTCAACCGTCATGGCAATCTCGTCTTCGCCCGAGCGCTCGAACGCCCAGTCGTTCGATGCCGCGACGACCTCGATCATGTCGACGGGATTGGACTGGCGACCGAATTCAAATTCCATGAGGCTCATGCAGCACCTTTTCGACCGGAGTGAATCTGACGTTCGTGAAGGACGCGAGACGCAGGACACACCACCGGAAACAACAATTCTGATGATCGTCCGACACCGACAAGTATAGGGCCGCGAACCTGCCCGTAGCTTACGGGCCGTTTCGAATCATCATGTAAAATCAGTGTATAGTTGCCGAGTCCGGCTGCCAGCCCCCGAGGGCGATTTTGACGTGGACGGAGTGCTGGAGCGGTTGCTGCACGGCTTCAGCCGGGAGTCATAAGCGACTCTGGGGATTGTCTTTTTTGGACCTGTCCACAGGACCGAAATTTTCTTCGTTTTTTAACGATCTATCGGCCGCGGCGTGATCCCGCGACCGTGAGCCGTCGACGGCGCCTAAGTTGCGCGGAAGGCGTCACCCCTGCGTCGCGAGCTTTGCCTCGAGTGCCTCGATGCGCGCCTTCAGCGCCTCGTTCTCATCGCGCGCCCGTGCCGCCATTTCCCGCACCGCCTCGAACTCCTCGCGCTTGACCACATCCATGTTGTTGAGGAAGCGCTCCGCCTGGGCCTGGAAGGCCGTTTCCGCCTCTCGCCGCAGTCCCTGGGCCGCCCCGGCTGCGTCGGTCATCAACTTGGCGAAATCGTCTAGAATTCGGTTCGTGCCGTTGGACATGGTCATGAGCTCCCGTGGTTGCGGCCAGCGCCGTGCTGGTGAAGTAGGGTTTTGCGCCTTCTCTTGCAAGCCGATAGAGAGCCCGGAGATTGGCCTTGACCGCTGTCGGGGCTGCCGCCATGTTCCGCCCCTGTCGCATCCGTGGGAAGGCACGCCTTGTTGGAAGTTCTGAATACGCTCGCCGTCATGCCGTTTCCGGACATCGATCCTGTTGCGTTTGCGATCGGACCCGTCGCGGTTCACTGGTATGGGCTGGCCTATGTCGCCGGCATCCTCTGCGGCTGGCTCTATGCCCGACGTCTGGCAGCGAATGATTCACTGTGGCCGCAGGACCGCTCTCCCCTGACCGCGGCGCATCTGGATGACTTCCTGCTCTGGGTAGCGGTCGGCATCGTTCTGGGCGGCCGCATCGGCTATGTGCTCTTCTACGATCTGGCCGCCGTCTCGCAGGATCCGCTGCGGGCGTTCGAGATCTGGAACGGCGGCATGTCCTTCCACGGCGGCTTTCTGGGCGCGACGCTGGCGATGATCCTCTTTGCCCGCCGCAACGGCATACCGGTCCTCAGCATGTTCGACACGATTGCCGCAGTCGTTCCCTTCGGCTTGTTATTCGGGCGCATCGCCAACTTCATCAATGGCGAATTGTGGGGGCGGATCAGCGATGTCCCGTGGGCGGTCGTCTTCCCGACGGGCGGACCTTTCTCTCGTCATCCTAGCCAGTTGTACGAGGCGGGCCTTGAAGGCCTCCTCCTTCTGGCCGTCCTCGCCTTTCTTGTTCTGCGCTTGAAGGCGCTGAAATGGCCGGGCTTCGTGGCGGGCGCCTTTGTCTGTGGCTATGGCCTCTCCCGGATTTTCGTGGAATTCTTCCGCGAGCCGGACGCCCAGCTCGGCTATCTTGCGTCTGGCTGGTTGACGATGGGGATGGTGCTGTCGCTGCCAATGGTCGCCCTGGGCGTTTGGCTGATGCTGCGGGTTCGAAAGAGCGCCGCCTGAACGGAGACTTTGGGTACCATGAGCACGCCGCTCGCCGCAAAGATCAAGAGGCTGATCCGGGCGACCGGCCCCATGAGTGTGGGCGATTACTTCGCCATGTGTCTTGCCGATCCGGAGCACGGCTATTACCGTACAAGGGAGCCGTTCGGGACAGCGGGAGACTTCATAACCGCGCCCGAGATCAGCCAGCTCTTCGGGGAGATCCTCGGGATCTTCATGGTTCATGCCTGGCAGCAGCACGGTTCACCCGCAGACGTCCGGTTGGTGGAGATAGGCCCGGGCCGAGGCACCATGATGGCGGACATGCTCCGGGTCATCAGCCGTCTCGCGCCACGCCTGTCCGACGGGATGAGCATTCATCTGGTGGAAACGAGCGAGCGCCTGCGCGGCCTGCAGCGGATAACGCTGGAATCGCATTCCCGCCGGATCACCTGGCATGCTGGTCTCGAGGAGGTGCCGCCGGGCCCTGCTTTGATCGTGGCGAACGAGCTCTTCGACGCGATTCCTATCCGTCAGTTCGTCAAGACGCCGCAGGGGTTTCGCGAACGCGTCGTGACACTCGAAGACGACGATCGGTTGTCCTTCTCGCTTGGTGTCGCCGGACTTGATCCGGCGCTTCTCCCTTCGCCGGCCGAGTCTGTGCCGGATGGAACCATATTCGAGGTCGCCCCGGCCCGGCAGTCGGTGATGTCGACCTTGTGCGACCGGCTGAAGGCGATGGGCGGCACCGCGCTGATCATCGACTACGGCCACATGGTTACCGGCTTTGGCGACACGCTACAGGCCCTTCGCGGTCACGCTTATGATCCGCCACTGGCACATCCGGGTGAAGCCGATCTCACGAGCCACGTGGATTTCGAGGACCTGGCACGGATAGCACTTGGTTGTGGTGTCCACCTCAATGGCGGCATGAGGCAAGGAGATTTTCTTCGCGGCCTCGGGCTCTCCGAGCGGGCCGCAGCACTCGCCGGCGGCAAGAGCGCAGTTGATCAGAAGCTCATCGCCGCCGCCGTCGACAGGCTCGCTGGCGAGGGAGCGGGCAAGATGGGCGAGCTTTTCAAGGTGATTGCAGTATCCTCCCCGGCGCTTGATCTTGCACCGTTTCGTCCGGTGGCGTGACGAACATGGAGATTGACAGCCCAGCCACGGTCGCGCCAACATCGCCGCCGACGAAGCAGCACAACCTGCGCATCGGCCCCTGGCCTTACCCCTCCAGACATGAGAGACAGCCTGCCCATGACGGAAAAGTCTTCGCCGAGGCCCATCGAAAGCCCGCTCCTCAATGAGAACGGCGGCAGCCGCGTGCGCCATGGCTACTTCACCCGCCAGGGCGGCGTTTCCGAAGGAATCTATGCCGGGCTGAATGTAGGGGTGGGCTCCAACGACGAGACTCACAAGGTCAGGGAAAACCGTGACCGGGTGGCTGCATGGTTCGGCCTTCCACTCGACCGGCTCGCCACCGTGCATCAGGTCCACTCCCCGGACGTGGTGGTGGTAGACGCGCAATACGGAGGAGAGCGGCCGAAGGCGGACGCGCTGGTGACGGCAACCCCGGGCGTGATACTGGGCGTCTTGACGGCGGACTGCGGCCCTGTCCTGTTCTGCGACGGAGACAACGGCGTCATTGGAGCTGCCCATGCGGGCTGGAAGGGAGCATTGGGCGGCGTCTTGGAAAACACCGTCGAGGCGATGGTCAGCATTGGTGCCGATCGCGACGCAATCATTGCATGCCTCGGCCCCTCGATCGGGCCGGAGAGCTACGAAGTCGGACCCGAGTTCATCGAACGATTCCTTCAGTTCAATGATGGCTACGACGCATTCTTCACCCCGGCGCCGAAGCAGGGGCACGCATATTTCGACCTGCAGGCCCTGACCCTGCACCGGCTGAAAGCGGCTGGCATCCGTGCCACGCATCTGGGAATCGACACCTATGCCGACGAAACGAGGTTCTATTCCTATCGCCGCACCACGCACCGGGGCGAGCCGGATTACGGTCGCCAGATTTCCGCAATAGCGATGACGGAGAGGTAATATGGCGCTGCATTTCGAACGCGAGGAATATGCCGCCCGGCTCGAGCGCCTTGTCGAGAAGATGCGCGAGGAGAAGCTGGAAGCCCTGCTGCTCTTTGCCCAGGAAAGCATGTACTGGCTTACCGGCTACGACAGCTTCGGCTACTGCTTCTTCCAGACCCTCGTGGTCAAGGCGGACGGAACGATGACGCTCCTGACCCGCTCGGCCGACCTCCGGCAGGCCCGCCACACGTCGATCATCGAGAATGTGGTCGTCTGGGTCGACCGTGTGAACGCCGACCCCACCCTCGACCTGAAGAACCTCCTGAGCGACTTCGATCTGCTGGGCGCCCGCATCGGCATCGAATTCGACACGCACGGCATGACGGGACGGGTGGCGCGCCTCCTGGACAATCAGCTCGCCTCGTTCGGCCAGATCATCGACGCCTCATACCTGGTCAGCGGGCTTCGCCTCGTCAAAAGTCCCGCCGAAGTCGCCCATGTCAGGCGTGCGGCCGAACTGGCAGATGATGCATTGGATGCGGCTCTTCCCCTCATCAAGGCGGGAGGAAGCGAGGCCGATATCCTCGCCGCCATGCAGGGTGCCGTCTTCAGCGGCGGCGGCGACTACCCGGCGAACGAATTCATCATAGGTTCGGGCCCAGACGCCCTGCTCTGCCGCTACAAGGCCGGCCGGCGGACGCTCGAAGTCAGCGACCAACTCACGCTCGAATGGGCAGGCGTCAGTGCCCACTACCACGCCGCCATGATGCGCACCGTGGTGATCGGAGAGCCAAGCGCTCGTCACCGGGAACTCTACAAGGCGTGCCTCGAGGCCATCAAAGGAATCGAGGACATGCTTCGCCCGGGCAATACGTTCGGGGACGTCTTCGATACCCATGCGGAGATATTCGACGAGCGCGGACTGACGCGCCATAGGCTCAACGCCTGCGGCTACTCTCTCGGCGCCCGCTTCTCCCCCTCATGGATGGAGCACCAGATGTTCCATGTCGGCAACCCGCAGGAAATCCTGCCGAACATGACGCTGTTCACGCACATGATCATCATGGATTCCGACACCGGTACCGCCATGACTCTCGGCCACACCTATCTCACCACGGAAGACGCTCCTGAACCGTTGTCGCGCCACGGCCTCGATCTCATCCTGAGATGAGGCACCCACAAGCGGATTTGACAGGCCGGAAACCGAGCTTCTAAGTTCGGCGCGGGCGGACCGGGCGACGGAGGCGGCATGCGGTTGGTGATAGCAGGACTGGTCGTCGCATTGTCTTCGGCAATTTTGGCTGGTTGCACGACCGACGCTCTGACGCCGCCCGCCGATGTTGGTGGAGGGCTGCGGCCGTCGACACCGGTGACGCAGGCCGAGGCCGACCGGCTTGCGCGGACGCCCGATCCGCAGGAATACGGCTCCGACACCTACAGCCAACAGCCCCGACAGTACCCGCCGCAGAACACGCTTGAGGCGCAGGCCCAGGCTCTGCAATCCGGCGCTTCCCCAGCGGCTCCCTCGCCGCCCGTCCAACAGCGCCAGCAGGTAGAGCCAGCGGCCGCACCGGCACAGCACGCCCCACAGGCTATACCGACGCGAGGTTCTATCCGCTTCCTACCCATCATCGGCGCGCCCCTGCAGGCGGTAACGCCGCTTTCGCGCCAGCTTGGAACACAGGCACGTGCGAGCGGGCTGACGATCCGGGCCTCAGGCGACAGCACGACGGATCACATCCTCAAGGGATATTTCTCCGCCTTCGCCGACGGCGAAGCCGTCACCGTCGTATATGTCTGGGACATCCTCGACAACAGTGGAGGCCGGCTGCACCGCGTACAGGGTCAGGAGCGGATCGCGGCCTCTCCGCGCGGCGATCCGTGGTCGGCCGTTCCCACTGCCACCATGGAGACGATCGCCACCAAGACGATCAACGAATATGTGGCCTGGAAGAGTGCACGTCCCGGCTGAGGGACGTCACGGTTTATTCACAAAATTAGGGGAGCCGGACCGAACGCTCTTGCATTCGGCTAGTGCAACGGTAAAAGGCGCGCATCCAGCGTCAGAACGGGCGGACCGAAATGAAGGTTTTCGCAGGCAATTCGAACCGGCAGCTTGCCGATGCGATCTGCAGCTATCTCAATGTACCAGTCGGAAAAGCCAGCGTCAGACGCTTTGCGGACCAGGAAATCTTCGTAGAGATACAGGAAAACGTGCGAGGCGAGGATGTCTTCGTCATCCAGTCCACGTCGTTCCCTGCCAATGACCACCTGATGGAACTCCTGATCATGATCGACGCCTTCCGTCGGTCCTCTGCCAAGCGCATCACTGCGGTCCTCCCCTATTTCGGCTATGCCCGCCAGGACCGCAAGGCCGGCCCCCGCACGCCGATCTCCGCCAAGCTCGTCGCCAACCTGATCACCGAGGCGGGCGCCGACCGCGTCCTGACACTCGATCTTCATGCAGGCCAGATCCAGGGCTTCTTCGACATCCCGACCGACAATCTCTTCGCCGTGCCGATCCTCGCCCGCGACGTGAAGGACAACTACGACGTCAGGAACGTCATGGTCGTTTCACCCGATGTCGGCGGCGTCGTGCGCGCCCGCTCGCTCGCCAAGCGGATCGATTGTCCGCTTGCCATCGTCGACAAGCGCCGCGAACGTGCCGGTGAGTCCGAGGTGATGAACGTGATCGGTGAAGTCGCTGGCAAGGACTGCCTGCTGGTCGACGACATCGTCGATTCCGGCGGAACGCTCTGCAATGCAGCGGAAGCCCTCCTGGATAAGGGCGCAACCAGCGTTACCGCATATATCACCCACGGCGTCCTGTCGGGCGGCGCCGTCGCCCGCATCACCTCGTCCAAGCTGCGCGAACTCGTGATCACCGACTCGATCCAGCCGACCACGGCCGTGCAGTCGGCCCACAATATCCGCGTCGTCACCACCGCAAACCTGCTCGGCGAAGCCATCAATCGGACGGCTTCAGAGGAATCGGTCTCCAGCCTCTTCGACTGACGGGCGGTTCGGGACGGCAGTATACGAGAGTCGTTCATTAACGCAGCCGCAATGAATTACTGACAAAGCTTCCGCACCATTTTTACGTGTGTGGGGGATTTTTATCGTCATGTCGCAGCCATTGAAGCGTGTCGGCGCCGGAAAATCTTGGTCGCTGAAAGCCAAGTTCGCCGGGCTCGTCGTTGGTGCAACCTTCGTATCCTGCCTTTCCGTCGGCCTGCTGAGCTATCAGATCGGCAAGAGCGGGCTCATCGAAGCCAGCCAGCTTCGGCTTGAGTCGATCGCCGCCAACCAGTCCGACGATCTCTCGACATACCAGGCCAGGATCCAACAGGCGCTGAGCGAACTCGGTCAGAACAGCGCGATCGGTCAGGCGGTCGATACGATGTCCAACATCATCCCCGCCGAGGGAGACCAGATCCGGGCCGCCTACCAGAAGTCGGACCTCACCCCCATGCAGCGCTCCGAATTGAGCGACGCCGGGCTGAAGCTCCTGTACGCGATCCAGCACGCGACCATCCACGGCACGATCGTGAGCGCCTGGAAGAACGCCGGCGTCAGTGAAATCTATATCGTCGATACGAAGGGCCAGGTGATCTACTCCGTCACCAAGGGCCCGGAGCTCCTCGAACAGGCCTCGGTGATCTCCGGCATCAACGAGATCCTCGGCCGGATCAACGGCGGCTCTTCCGACCAGATCCACACCTCGACCTTCGCTCCATTCGATGCCGATGGCGGCAAGCCTTCTGCATTGATCGGCAAGCAACTGGCCGTCTCCTCCTGGGGGGACACAGTCGTCAAGGGTGCGGTCATCTTCCGGGTGTCGGCAGAGCGACTGGTCAACGCCGTCACCCCCAAGGAGTACGGCACGTCGATCGACGAAGCGCTGCTGCTCGACAGCAAGGGTGCTTTCCGCACCGGCTCCTTCGTCGACGGACAATCCCACGACGTCCCGGCCGATCTTGCCGAAGCGGCCACAGGGCAGACCACCGGCTCGGCCTTCGCAACCGTGGCCGACAAGCCGCTGTTCTTCGCCTATCAGCCGGTTTCCCTCTTCGGCGAGAAGCACCTTCTGGCTGTGGGTCAGAACGAAGCGCAGGTATTGGCGTCAGCCCGCGAACTCGCCTATTGGGCGATCCTCGCCACGCTTGCCGTGTTGGTCGTGATGGGCCTCGCCGGCACGTACATCGCTGCCCGCCTCACGCGTCCGCTGACGGAACTCGCCAGGCTGATGAACCGTCTCAATGACGGCGACAAATCGATCGTCGTCGAGCATACCGGGCGCGGCGACGAGGTCGGCACCATGGCTCGCGCGCTCGAATCCTTCCGCCAGGGCGCCCTGGACAAGGAACGCATGGAGGAAGAGGCTCACCGCAAGAGCGAGGAGATCGACGAGGAGCGGCAGCAGCGGGAGGCCGAGAAGGCCGCCAGCGCCCGTGAGATCGAAGAAGCCGTCTCGGCGCTCGCAACCGGTCTCGCCGCCCTCTCCCGCGGCAAGCTCGACCAGCGCATCACCAAGGCTTTCGCCCCGTCGCTCGATCACCTGCGCCACGACTTCAACAACTCGCTGGCCGGCCTCGAAGAGACGATCTCCGCGATCGGCAGCAGCGTCACCACCATCCGGGCAGGTTCGAGCGAACTGAAGATGGCCTCAGATGATCTGTCGCGGCGCACCGAACGTCAGGCTGCGGCACTGGAAGAGGCTGCCGCGGCTCTCGGCGAAATGACTGGAGCCGTCAACGGCGCCCTGAACCGTTGCGAGACGGCGGTGGACGTCGCGGCCGACACGTTGAAGGGCGCACACACCTCCACAGCCGTGGTGCGCGATGCGATCGGAGCGATGGAGCGGATCGAAAGCTCCTCCTCCAAGATCCGTCAGATCATCGACGTCATCGACCAGATCGCCTTCCAGACCAACCTGCTGGCCCTCAATGCCGGCGTCGAGGCGGCACGTGCCGGTGAAGCCGGCAAGGGCTTTGCCGTCGTCGCCCAGGAAGTCCGGGAACTCGCCCAGAAGTCGGCGACCGCGGCGCGCGACATCGGCGCCCTGATCACGGCATCGGCCTCAGATGTCGAGAACGGCGTGGCGCTCGTCCTCAAGACCGGAGAAAGCCTGGAACACATCCAGGGCAACATCCAGTCGATCAACGAGCATATCGGCGCGATCGTCGGCTCGTCGCGTGAACAGTCGGCGCGCCTGACAGAGATCAATTCCGCCGTCAGCGGTCTCGACCAAGTGACGCAGCAGAATGCCGCCATGGTCGAGGAGACCTCAGCGTCGGCCCATTCCCTGGCCAACGAGGCGGAAGTGTTGAACGAGCAGATCAGCCACTTCTCCATCGGCAATGCCGGCGCAGTTCAGGGCGATCGTCGCGCTGCCTGACCCCGCCCCGTCTCGACATTCAAAGCGCCGGCTCCACCAGGAGCCGGCGCTTTTCTTTTGTGGGCTTGGCAGTGGTCCCGTTTGCATCCCGCCCCAAAGGCTCTAGGTGTACCCGCCGAAGACGGAAACACCCCAGGAGCAATCATGGCTGCGCGCGATCGCTATTCGAGGAAGCTGGAATGTTCGCAATGCGGCCACTCGGGTTTTGCCGAAGTGTCTGAAAGCGAGGAGAGACGCGGGGGAAACAGGGACTTCCGGATCGACGAGATGCCGGCGGGGTTCCTGGCGGAGTTCCCGTCCCAGGATCCCCGCAAATACATGGTCCGCTGCCAGTGCGGCCACAAGTTCCGGTTTGAGCAGAAGACGGCCTATCCGCCGGGGGGCGAGCCGCGCTAGCGGAGCCGGAACGATACTGAAGGCCCGGCTCTAGGCGACCTTCGCCTGATCAGGCCGGCGATCGACGACCGCATTTACGATTGCCTCGATCTCTGTGCGCGGCACAGGCTTGCCATAGAAATAGCCCTGCACCTGCACGCAGCCCTCATCCCGCAGGAAGTTGACATGCTCATCCGTCTCGACCCCTTCGGCAAGGACTGGGATTTCCAGACTCGAGGCGAGAATGAGCGTCGACCGCACGATAGCAGCAGATTGCGCGCTGGTGGCGACGCCATCGACGAACTGGCGGTCGATCTTGATCTTGTCGAAGGGAAAGGCGAGCAGCATGGAGAGCGAGGAATAGCCCGTTCCGTAATCGTCCATCGCGATCTTAGCGCCGAGGCTCTTGAGGTGGCGTATGGTCTGCAGAGCCCGTTGATGATCGGCGATGATGCCGGTCTCGGTAATTTCCAGCTCCAGACGCGCCGGATTGAGGCCGGTTTCCTGCAGAATGTCCTGGACGACACCGGGAAAGCGCGGATCGGCAAGCTGCTGTGTCGCGACATTGACGGCGATCGATAGCGGATTGCGCCAGCTTGCTGCCTCTCGGCAGGCTTCGCGAAGTACCCACTCGCCGAGTTCCACGATGAAGCCGCTGCGCTCGGCGATCGGTATGAACTCGGACGGCGGCACGTTTCCGCGATAAGGATGGTTCCAGCGCAGCAGCGCTTCGAAGCCGACGACAGCGCCGGTGAATGTGTCGTTCTGGCGCTGGTAGTTGAGCTGGAACTCTCCCCTTAGCAAGCCCGAACGCATGTCCATCGCCAACACGTTCCGCTCCCGCACAGCCCGATCCATGGAGGCATCATAGAAACAGACGGCGTTAGAGCCTGTCTCCTTGGCGCGGTACATGGCGACGTCCGCCTGTGCGAGGAGGTCCTCGACCTCCACATCGTCGTCCAGAATGGCAACACCCACACTGGTGCCGACATTCAGGCTATTGCCGTTCCATTCGATGGGCTTGTCGATCTCCGCGATCATCCGCGCCGCCAGCCGCGAGGCATCCGCGCGTCCGTAATACCGGCGCGTCATGGCGATGAATTCGTCGCCGCCGATCCGCGCGACGAACTCGCCATCGCTGATGGCGCTTGCCAGGCGGTCGCCGATGGTGCGAAGCACCGCGTCTCCGGCCAGATGCCCATGCACATCGTTCACTTCCTTGAAGCGGTCGAGATCGAAGGAGAGGATCGCGACCCTGGCTCCCAATCCCACTGCGTGGACGGAAGCCTCCGAGAGCTCTTCCTGGAAGGCCGAGCGGTTCGGGAGGCCCGTGAGCGGGTCTTGGAGGGAAAGCTGCCGGTATCGCTCGACGGCCTCGCGCATCGTGCTGGCATCGATGAGGTAGCTTGCCGCCGCGAGCGCCAGCAGCACCATCATCAGGCCGAGCACACCGAGACCGAGCACCGCGGACGAGATCACCGATTGCGGGACCTCCAGCGTGGTGTCCGGCACCAGGTCAATGGCAGCCATGCCGATGAAATGCACGGACGCGATCGCCACGATCAATGCGGCGACCGCCCCATAGCGGCAGAAACGGGTGACCGGACGAGCCGCCCGGTTCATCGCAACGGCAGAGAAGAAGGCACCGGCCAGAAGCGACATCGCGACATAGTCGAGACGCCAGACGATCTCCCCCTGCACCTCATAGGCTGACATGCCAAGATAGTGCATGGCGCCGAGCCCGAGGCCCAGCACCACACCTCCCGCCTCCAGCAGCATGCTCCGGCCGCCATAGGCCGAGATGGCGAGGCCCGCCGTGACACCTCCGATCGACACGGCAAGTGATGCGAGCGTCCCGCCCGGCTCGTAACCTGCGATACCGCCTGTCGTGTATCCGAGCATGGCGAGGAAGTGCGTCGCCCAGGTCGTCGATCCGCCGATGAACCCGGCGAGGAACAGCCATATTCCCTTCTCCAGACCCCGGCGCCGCGTGACCCGCGAAAACAGCCGGATCGTCAGCGTCGCGCCCATTGCGAGAACAAGAACGGCCGCGGCGACGTAGCGGAGATCGTGTTCGATGAAAAGGCAGGAGAAAATGCGGGACATGATGAGCCGATCCATGAGAATATGACGGCGTTCTAACATCCCATGTGTGTTCTATCCGTTCGCTGACATGGTAAAGACTTGACGAATGTCAGGTCCTCCGGCGTCGGCTTGCCATCCGGCAACCTTTGTATTATAGCCCGCCGGTCCGCGTAGACACCCTTGGAGGCAACGCGGATGGAGAGCATCGCGAGGTGTCCTCCCAGTCTCCTCCGTGCACCGGTTGCACGGTCAGACTCTCCAAACAACCTCGAAAGGACATGCCATGAGCCAGGAAACTTACGAGCTCAAGGCCGAGGCGCGCGAACGGGTCGGTAAGGGGTCCGCCCGTGAACTTCGCCGCAACGGTTTCATCCCTGCCGTCATCTATGGTGACAAGCAGCCCCCCATTTCCATCGCACTTTCGACCAACGAAGTGACGAAGCGCATCCATGCCGGTGGTTTCATGACCACCATCGCGACCATCGATGTCGACGGCAAGAAGTACCAGGTTCTGCCGAAGGACTACCAGCTGGATCCGGTGCGCGACTTCACCATGCATGTCGATTTCCTGCGCGTCTCGAAGGACACCGCCGTTACCGTTGACGTGCCGGTCCACTTCATCAACGACCAGAAGTCCGGCGTTAAGATCGGCGGCGTCCTGAACATCGTCCGCCATACGGTTGAATTCAACTGCCCGGCCGACGCCATTCCGGACTCCATCACCGTGGANCTGACCGGCTTCAAGATCGGCGACAGCATNCACATCTCGCACGTTACCCTGCCGAAGGGCGTGAAGCCGGTCATCACNGACCGCGACTTCACCATCGCGACCATCGTCGCCCCGGCGGCCGGCGTCGAGGAAGAAGAGCAGCCGGCTGAGGGCGAAGCTTCCGAGTAAGCTTCTGCATTTGCCGAACGAAACCCGCCCTCGTGGCGGGTTTTTTGTTTTCGGACCCTAGAGGCGATCTGCCGGCCGAAAGGCGGAGCGCGCTGGCGGCGAGGAAACCGGTTGACTTCCGCGGGCGTTCAAGGTGGAGAAGGCGATACCGCTGAACACGGGTTTCTTGCATATGAAGATCATCGCTGGCCTGGGAAATCCTGGCCCCAAATACTCCGGAAACCGCCACAATATCGGTTTCATGGCCGCCGACGCGCTTCAGCGCCTGCCGGGGTTCGCGCCATGGTCGAAGAAGTTCAAGGCCGAGATCTCGGAAGGCGAACTTGCCGGCGAGAAGGTCCTGCTGATGAAGCCGCAGACCTACATGAACCTCTCCGGCGAAGCGGTCGGCGAAGCCATGCGCTTCTACAAGCTCGCCCCGGCCGACATTCTCGCCATCTATGACGAACTCGACCTTGCTCCGGGTAAGGTGCGCCTCAAGACCGGCGGCGGACATGGCGGACACAACGGCGTCAAGTCTCTCGACGCCCATTGCGGCAAGGAATACCGCCGGCTGCGCCTCGGGATCGGCCATCCGGGCTCCAAGGAGCTCGTACACAATCATGTCCTGGGTGACTTCGCCAAGTCGGATCGCACGTGGCTCGAACCACTTCTGGATGCCATCGCCGACAATGCGGCGATGCTGGTGAAGGGCGAGGACTCGCAGTTCCTGAACAAGCTGGCCCTGGCGGTCGGCGACAAGCCCGCCGCTCAAGCCGCGGCACCCGACCCGAAAAAGCCGGCAATGCAGTCGCACATCCGCCAGGCACGGAACCAGAAGCCCGCCGCGTCGGCGACGGGACCGATGGCCGACATGTTGAAGAAGCTGTTCGGGGGCAAGGTCGACTAATCCGGAACCATCGGCACTGGGCCGTCTTTCCTTACCCGAAAGGAGACTCCCTATGCTCGATCTTGCGGTCCTCCCGCTTCCTGCGCCGGTGCATGACAAGCTGGACAGTGTCCTTCGAGGCTTCTTGACGGAATCGGGGCCCCGCTTCGACTTCTCCAGCCCTTCTGGCGAGCAGGCGCTCGTAGGTCCCGATTCCGTTTCCTGGCGCATCTTCAAGAATCAGGTAGCGCTCTTCATCGGTGGTGTGGCCGCCGTTCTGCTCGAACTGGGCGAGCCGAAGGTGCGGGACGGTGTCTGGCATCACACGAGTTTCCGCACCGAACCGCTGAAGCGCCTGCAGCGCACCGGCCTGGCCGCCATGGTGACCGTCTACGGCGCGCATAGCCGCGCCGAGGCGATGATTGCAGGCGTGGTCCGCGCCCACGACCGTATCACCGGCGTCACGTCCGAGGGTGAGCCCTATCACGCCAACGACCCCGCGCTGCTGGACTGGGTCCAGGCGACGGCGGGCTTCGGCTTTATGGAGGCCTATCACCGCTATGTCCGTCCCCTGTCGCAGGCGGAACGGGAGGCGCTGTTCCGGGAAGCCGCCCCGGCCGCCCGGCTCTACGGCGCCGTCGGCGCCCCGGCCTCCGAGGCGGATTGGGCCCGGATGCTGGAGGGCATGCGCGATCGCTTGACCCCCTCCCCTATCGTCTTCGAGTTCCTCGACATCATGCAGCGCGTGGACGCCCTGCCGCGGATCGCCAATCCGATGCAGGTGGCGCTTGTCAAGGCGGCAGTTGCAATCCTTCCGCCCTGGGTCAGGACACGGCTCGGCATCGGCGAGGAGTACCACCTGTCGCGTCGCGAGCGGATTGCAGTCGGCCTTGCGGCCAAGGCCGCCGACCGGCTTCTCCTGAAGTCGTCACCGCCCGTCCAGGCCTGCCGCCGCCTTGGTTTGCCGGATGATTACCTCTACCGCCCGGCGCACTAATCACTCCTCCGGCTCGGTGGTGAACATCAGCGGGTAGCCAGCTTCCTTCGCAAGATCGATGGCTTCCTTCGCCTTCGTCTCTGCAATATCCCTGGCGCAGACGACCACCACGGCGGTGCCCATTCGATGGGCGGTCAGCATGACGCGGTAGCTCGTCTCCTCGGGCATGCGAAAGACAGCCTTCAGAACCATCACCACGAATTCTCGCGGCGTATAGTCGTCATTGACCAGAATGACCTTGTAGAGCTTCGGCCGCTCGAGCTTCGGTTTGGTCTTTGTCCTGGGCAGGAGGATCGTGTCGTCCTTCGTCGGCATATTGACCTCGCCGTGACATCGGATGAACGGCGGAAAGTATGGCACCGGCCCGGGCCGCATTCAACAGCAACCGGGATCGACCCTTGACCCCTCGGGCCGTTTATCCCATAGCCAAGCCAACGATCGTTTCCAGCAACAGGTATCTCTACCGATGGGTTTCAAGTGCGGCATCGTGGGCCTGCCGAATGTCGGCAAGTCGACACTTTTCAATGCTCTGACGAAGACGGCTGCAGCGCAGGCCGCCAATTATCCCTTCTGCACCATTGAGCCGAACACCGGCGAAGTGGCCGTTCCGGATCCGCGCATGCAGAAGCTCGCCCAGATCGCCGGCACGAAGGAGATCATCCCGACCCGCATCTCCTTCGTCGACATCGCCGGGCTTGTCCGGGGCGCATCGAAGGGGGAAGGCCTCGGCAACAAGTTCCTCGCCAATATCCGCGAGGTCGACGCGATCGTTCATGTCCTGCGCTGCTTCGAGGATACCGACATCACCCATGTGGAGGGCCGCATCGATCCGGTCGGTGATGCCGAGACCATCGAGACCGAGCTGATGCTCGCCGATCTCGAAAGCCTGGAGCGCCGGGTCGAGCAGACCCGCAAGCGGGCGACCGGCAAGGACAAGGAATCCCTTGCCCAGCTTCCTGTCATGGAAGCGGTCATCAAGCTGCTGCAGGACGGCAAGCCGGCGCGCCTGCTCCTG
>Ga0065721_10051204_pt1 | contig 15787 bp, 14 predicted proteins | sample Mesricmetagenome_FD_59108 | JGI IMG/M metagenome (GOLD analysis project Ga0065721, IMG submission 59108) | Mesophilic microbial community from rice straw/compost enrichment Sample: eDNA_1 v2 (version 2) | ecosystem: Engineered > Solid waste > Grass > Composting > Bioreactor | place: USA: Davis... | reverse complement strand
TATTTAATATATAAATTTTTTTACTTTAGCTTCTTTATAAGTATTCTTGCCATATCATAAGAAAATAAACAACCACAATAACTATTGGTGTGAAAATAAGTGCAAACCAAAACATTTCACTTGCAACGGTTTTATCTATTCCAAAAAAGACAACGTCAAAGTAAGCACGAAACACTTGAACCCAAAAAAAGACAGTTAAAAACACAAGCACACTTGCAATCACAAGTAGAACGTTAAGTTCAAATTTTATTATTCTTTTCTCTCGTTTGTATTTAAGATTCTGTCTAAGATTGACGTCACTTTTTGTCGCATGAGAAGTGTATGGATACTTCATTCCATGCAAAAATTCTTTTGCAGTTGTGAATGTTGGTCTTCCTTCAATTGCAGTTTCTTCAAAAGCATTGAATGTACCAAACTCGCCCCAAATTCCTGTTGGAATCGAAGAAACTTGTGATGCAACAACAGCTGTTGGAATCATTGGACTTCCCATTTTATTTTTATAATAAGTTCAAAATAACAACAATAGATTTTTAACGTAGAAATAAATGTCCCAAATTGAGATTGCAGACTTAATCTCTTCTTATCCTTCAATGGATGATCCATTATTTCAACAAAAGATAACGTCGAAGTACGAATTTCTTGAACTTGCATCGAGTCCTGTTGAGGAAAGACCAACACTTGGAGAGTATTACTCACATCAAAAACTCATAGACAGATTTTTGCGTGTCTACGATGAATGTATGCTTATGCACGAAACGGGAACAGGCAAAACATGTTCAATGGTTGCAGCAGCCGAATGGGCAAGAAAAGCAAAACTTGCAGGTGAAACAAACATTAGGAGAGTTGTCTTTCTTGTGAGTAACGATTTACTTAAGAGCAATCTAAAACGTGAAATCGCTTGTTTTTGTACTGCTGGAACGTACCTTAAGAGTGGAGCAGGAAAAAAGGCAACACAACGAAAGGCTGATGTGACTCGTGAAATAAAGAAATGGTACGAAATAAAGACGTTCCGTAAGTTTGCAATAGACATTGCAAAGAAATTTCCAACACGTGAAGATGATGATAGAATTGCAACTGCATATGCAGATACTCTTTTCTTCATGGATGAACCTCAAATGATTAGAGGTGGGAAACCAATAGAGGATCCTGAAGAGGCTCGTAGAGCACAAGAACTAAGAGCAGAAAGGAGAGCGCGTAAACAAAGAGAACGTCTTGATGTTTTCATTGAAGGCGAGGTTGTTGGTGAGATTGAGGAAAAGGAAGAGGACCCTGTTAAACGCAAAATTGCACGCACAATGGATGACAAAGCAACATACAATGAGATTTGGCGTGTCTTTCACTTGGCAAAACGTTCGAAGCGTGTGGTTTCAACAGCCACACCAATGGTCAACAAGACTTCAGAGCTTACAGCGATTGCAAATCTCATTTTACCTAGAGATAGACAAATTCCTTGGGATTTTGACTACGATACTGCAACACTTGACGATCTTGCATACTACTTCAATGGTAGAGTTTCATACGTTCGTTCACTTGACACTGGGATCGATGTTGAAAACATGGGTGAAATCATTCAACCACCACAAGAAGACTTTGAGTCTAAGGTTCCATTGTACATTTCTTACATGAAAAAATTCCAAGAAAAGGCTTACCTAGAAACGAGAAAGGAGAAGTCTGATGATTTGTTGCTTCTTCAACGTGAGGCTTCAAATTTCGTTTACCCTGATGGCAGTTTTGCAATGAATGGATTTAAAAAATACACAGAAAAAGATGGTTATTGGTACAAACCAACAGATGAGTTTTTAGAATACCTTGAGGATGAAAGAAACATTAAGAAGTCTTCGTGCAAATATTATGAGATTGTAAAAAGATGCATAGAAGCTAAAGGTAATTGCTTCGTCTATGGTGAATCCAAACTTGGTTCTGGTGTTGTTGTGCTTTCGATGTGTTTTGAAGCTCAAGGATTTGAACGTTTCAATGAAGACACAAGTGTCTTTGAGATTGAGAACGATGTGCGTGGTTATTGTGCGACTGGTCGTGAGAAGGAACAAGCAAAGAAAATTAAAAGAGGATTTGAGAAGAAAGATAGATACGCAGTTCTAACTCCAGAAGTTCCAAAGCCTGTTCAAGATGCGATGATTGAATGTTTCAATAGTTATGAAAACAGACATGGAGATTACATTAAGATTATTCTTGTTTCTCAGTTTGGTCGTGTTGGTATAAGTTTGAACAATGTCGTTCAAGGACATCTTTTTGCTCCAGAATGGACAGCAAGTGTAATGTATCAAGCGCTAAGCAGGTTCATTCGTGCAACTTCACACATTGCACTCATAAGAGAAAGACAAGAACAAGGAATAAGTGAAAGACTTCAAGTAGAAGTCTTCAGACACGCGGCTGTTTCAAAAACACTTGAGGATAAGGGTGAACTTTCAACAGATGTGCATATTTACTTGAACAGTGAAAGAAAAGACAGAGAGATTAAGAGAATTGTTAGAATGCTTAAACAGATAGCCTTTGATTGTCAAATCCACTACCAGAGAAACGTAAGACTGGAAGATGAGGATTACTCTGAAACTTGTGATTACGATTTGTGTGAATACGGTTGTATGAATAGACCTCCAGATGAGATAGATTTCTCGAGTTACGATATCTTATATTCAGATGAAATCGTTCGTAGAACAGAAGAAAGAGTTCTCGCTTTGTATAAAAATAAAGAGTCCTATAGATTGGATGAACTTTACGCATTACTCAACGACGTGAGACCAAAGTTTGTTGACTTCACATTGTTAAAACTGATAGACGAAAAGAGAGCATTGCGCGATAGATTTGGTTACACTTCCTATTTACGCGAAGATAATGGAATATTCTTCTTGGAACGTTCCTACCCAACACAAAAGAAGTTTGACAATATTTCTTCGTTTTACACACAGATACTTACGGCTTTGGAGGCCAGACCTTTGGATTCGCTCGCCAAAGAAGTGCAAAAACAAGAAAGTAAAGAAGACATCTCAAAGATAAAGAAATTAAATCCAAACTCACCAACGTTCATTCAAGAGATCAGAGATCTCAACTTCGTTGCTAAACAATCAGTGCTTGAGTACGCAATTCAAGAACACGCTTTGGGACGCGACACTCCATTCACAAATAAGATTCTTGAGATTTTTAAGTATTTGGTTTACGAACTTCGAGAGCCCGTCGCGTTAATTAACCAGTTGATCAAACGAATGGGTACGAAAGAAAAAGTTGGTCCAGGTAGAAAAAGAACGAAAGAAGGATATGATGTCAAAAGAATAAAGAAAGATGTTGAGATTGAAGAGAATCCAGAGAACGAGATTGTTTACTTACACACACTTGACAGTGTGAAGAAACAACGTACGAAGTACAATATCATTTCACGGTTTGAAAAGGCCCAAGGTGAATATAGGATTCTTAAGTTGTCGGATCCTGGAGGTTGGCGTAACGCAACAGAAATCGAGAAAATAGCTTACAATCCAATCTTGCAAACAATTATTAGACAAAGACAAAGAGAAAATCTTTCAGAGAGCGGGAGATATGTTGGTAACATCATTAATGGAGAGTTTAGAATTGCACCTCGTGAAGGAGAGAAGGACGATCTGAGAGAAAAGAAGAGAAGTGGTGAATGTGCAACAAATAAGAAACGTGACCTTGTTAAGTTCCTTTGGGATCTTCAAGTTGACATTCCAAAAGAGGATTACGACAACTATGATTTAAATGAAATAACAAACAAAACACGAAAGACTTATCAAGACATAATTAGAAAGAAGAGTAAGATTTCAGACGAAGAACTTCGACAATGGCCACTTGAGCGTATTGTGTACTATTACTATTGGTTGAGTGCCAAATATTCTCGCGATTCGCTTTGCGAGATTATAAAGGATAAATTAAAGGAATTAAATCTACTATTAACTATTAGTTAGAATTAAAAATGAGTGTAGTTGCTATTGTACTTGCAATAATTGCCTTAGTAAGTTCTGTTGCAGCGATTGTCTTAAGCATCTATTCGTGGGCAACGACTGAGAAGAAAGTTGGTGAGATGCAAAACGTTTCCATTGAGTTCATAAGTTCAAATTCCTTGATTCCGATGAATTTAACGTATTATTTTTACAACGGTTCTACAACAACTTTAAACATCTCAAGTCCTGGGAATGGCTCTGTTATATTTTGGATAATAAACTTTACGAAAGACACGGTAACGTTAAACTTGTCGACTGGAGTAACTTGGGGAGTAACAGTTGCAAATTACAACACAATTCCAAGTTCGACTTATGGTGCGTATTATTTCAGTGAACCAAATATATTAAACTGTTATTTTGTTGGTTAAAGAATAATTTCTTTTACTTGATAAGTAAGTAAAAGAACAGAAGTGTGATATTGAACTTTTGCATTAAAACACACATTACACAACAAAAATGCGCGATGATAAATTACATGTGTTTATTATCTCTCATAAACACATGAACATTCTATAATTTTCTTATAATTACATGTCTTCTATAATTTTCTTGTGATAAAGAAAAATAAACATGTCCATTTTACAACAAAAAATAAACATACATTAAAGATATAATGCATATAATTAAAAGAAAAAAAATCATGAACAAGAGTTCCAAGTTGTTTATTGGAATTTGGTTTTCGATCTTTGTTGAGGCATTAAACAGTCGCACGCTTCAAGAGAAAATAGACTTCTCACGTTTCATTCGTATTTTAATTCGCAAGCTGAATTGGCAAGAAGCAAACGATTACTTGATTAGAAAACCATTGACAAATTACATGGTTGAAGAGAATGGTGGACTTTTTAAGTGGTGCTTTGAATTTTATAAAGAGGTTTATGATCCAAATGCAGATGAAGAAAAACTTAAAGAGCTTTATGGTAATCCACAAAGCAACATTTGTATGGATAGCTGTACAGAAAAGTCAACTCCAGAAATCAAAATAACACCACGTTATTACCAATAATTTGTTTCAATGTAAATAAGAAAAGGATTGAATTTGAGAACGAAATTTTACAAACCATAATTCTCGAAATGCAAAAGGAAGAAACTAGAATTCCACCACTTAGTTCTTTTGGAGGTATTATTCATGCAACTACTTATTCTCGATATCTTAATGAAGACCATAGAAAACCAAAAGAGCAATTCGCAGACACATTAAAGAGGGTTGTACGTGCAACAAATAATCAACTACATTGTGATTTTACACTTGAAGAACAAGAAGAACTCTACGAACTCTTGTTTAATTTGAAGTGCTCTGTTGCTGGTAGGTTTCTATGGCAACTTGGAACTTCAATAATTGATAAACTTGGACTCTTAAGTTTACAAAATTGCGCTTTTACAGTCGTTGATGATCCAATTAGGCCTTTCACTTGGACTTTTGAGGCTTTGATGCTTGGTTCTGGTGTTGGTTTCAGTATTGAAAGAAAGTATATTAACATGTTGCCTTCGATTCATGAGGTTACAATACGAAGATGTGATACAAAAGATGCAGATTTTATTGTTCCAGACTCAAGGGAAGGTTGGTGTAAACTTCTAAAGAAAACATTGAAAGCGCACTTCATCACTGGTAAATCATTTACCTATTCAACAATCTTGCTTCGAAGTAAAGGTGCACCGATAAAATCTTTTGGTGGAATTGCTTCTGGACCAGAAATTCTTTGTGATGGTATAAATTTAATTAGCGATATTTTCAACAATAGATGTAAAACTTCTGATAGATTGAGACCGATAGATGTCCTTGACATCATGAACATTATTGGTAAGATTGTCGTTAGTGGTAACGTTAGACGAAGTGCAGAACTATGCATTGGTGATGCAGATGACATTGAATACTTGCTTGCGAAAAGATGGGATCTTGATATGCAAGGAAAACTTAAGATACCAAATTATAGGTGTTACTCAAACAATTCTGTTGTTTGTTCTGACATTGATGAATTACCAGATGAGTTTTGGGAAGGTTACAATGGTAATGGTGAACCCTATGGACTTATAAATTTAGATCTCTCACGAAAGTGTGGAAGAACAGGTGAAACACAATACTCCGATCCAAACGTTAAAGGTTTCAATCCGTGTGCAGAGCAAACACTTGCAGATAAAGAAACATGCTGTTTAGCAGAAGTCTTCTTACCAAACATTAAAGATGAAGAAGAGTTGTGGAAAGTTGTTAAATATTTATATAAGATTTGTAAACATTCATTGCTTTTACCTTGCCATTTGAAGGAAACAGAAAAGATTGTGCATGAGAATATGAGAATGGGAATTAGTGTCACAGGCTATTTACAAGCAAGAGAAGAACAAAGATGTTGGCTTCCTGCTTGTTACGAAAAACTTAGAGCTTTTGATGTTGAGTATTCAGAGAAACTTGGTTGTCCGCGAAGCATTAAGTTGACATCTGTAAAACCAAGTGGAACACTTTCGCTTCTTGCTGGTGTTACTTCTGGAGTACATCCAGCTTACGCACGTTACATGATTCGAAGAATAAGAATGCAAAGTGACTCACCTTTAGTTGACATTTGCAAGGAGCATGGTTATCCAGTTGAATACTTATTGAACTTTGACGGAACTTACAACAGAGAAACAAGTGTTGTTTCGTTTCCGTATGAGTATCCAGAGGGTACAATTTTAGCGAGGGACTGCAATGCAATCCGTCAACTTGAATATGTTGCAAGATTACAAAGAGAATGGAGCGACAACGCTGTCTCCTGTACTGTTTATTACAGAAAAGAAGAACTACCAGAGATAAAGGAATGGCTTCGAAAGAACTACAAAGAAAGAATAAAGTCCGTAAGTTTTCTCTTGCATTCAGAACATGGATTTAAACAAGCACCATTTGAAGAGATAACAAAAGAAGAATTCCAAGAATTAAAGAAAAGCACAAAGCCAATTCACAAAATAAACATCAAGGTTTCGGATAAAGAAATGGAGTCACTTGAATGTGAAAGTGGCGCTTGTCCCGTCAGATAAAAAGAAAGTAAAATGGGATGAATATAAAGTTTTTTCATTCATATATTAATGCTTAATATATGAGTTATGTGAAGAAGATTTTTATCTTTAATTGTTATTCGATGAAATTGGTGTTTATATAATTTTTCTATTAGGAATGTTAGAATTTATATAGAAAAATTATATAAACACCAATTTCATCGAATAACAATTAAAGATATTATTCGAATAAAATAATATCTTTCTCTCTTATCTCTTAGGCAAGAAGAGCCAATTCTGCGGCTTCAGGAGCAACTGACTCACCTACACTTAAAGCTTCACCTCCAACTGACTCACCTACACTTAAAGCTTCACCTCCAACATCTTCTGCACCACCTAAAATCTTACCAAAAACACTTTCTAATGTTCCTCCACCTTGTTCCAACCCAGACAGTGTTGAACTAATAGAACTTGTAGAAGAGCTTCCTGTTGTTTTCTTGGAAGATTTACGTTGAGGTAATTGATATTGACTTGCGCTTTGTTTATGCGCTTTTTGTTTTGAACTCTTACTCTTACCCTTACTCTTATGTGACCCACCAAATCCTGTCTCAAACTCATTTAATGGCATTGCTGGTTGTCCGCCAATTAACTTGTCCTTATGCTTCCAAACAAAGTAAACTATTGCAGCGATGATAACGAGGGAGAATGAAAGAATACCAAATACAGCAGCTGCAACACTTGTATTGTATGCTAAATGATATGAATCATCATGTGATGCACCTGAGTCATGAATATCTTCAGAAGCAACTGCACACAAGACACCAATAACAAAAGCAAGAACAAGTGTTCCCATCATTAAAATCATCGTCCACAATGAACTTGTTTTCTGGATAACTTCATGTTGTGATCTGTGAATCATGTAAAAAACAAAAACAAATATTATAAGTGTAAAAAATCCAATGATTGCAGCAACAATTAATAGAATATTTGCCCTCAATAAATGTGTATTAGAATCGTATCCAGAAATTTTTGCAACATAAGAAGATGAAGCGGCAGCAAGTATTGCTGCTAGAAGTGTAATGAAGGCCGCAAAAGAAAATAAAATAAAGTTCGTTGATGTTAGTGTCATTTACTTTAATATAAAAAGAATACATACATTTTTCTTTATATAGTAAATGTCGAAGAAAGCTGTAATTATTGCTGTCATCCTCGGAGTTGTAGTTTTAATTGTAGTTATTATACTTTTCTTTGCATTCCGTCAACAACTACTGATCTAATAATTTTTAGAAGAAATTTTTAGACTTAAGAAATGCAAAACGGAGCTAAGATTGCGATTGCAATTGTAATTGTTATTCTCATCATCATCGTTGTGTTTGTCATCTTCTCTGCAATAGGTCGTTCAACCCAACCGGCAATAACGATCTTACCACCTGCAAATAAGCCAATCAATCAGGTAGCCCAAGCACAACAGGTTCAACCTATCCAGCAAGCCCAAATTGTACCTCAAGCGGCTCCTGTACCAATCGGAGTTGGTACCATTGCAGCAACACGTGTTTTTGATCCAAGTGTTGGAAACAACATCGCAGTCAGACAAGGTGATGTCATCGAACTTTCAGGTTCGGGTTCCGCCGCTCAAAAACTTGCAATTGAAAATGGACAACCAGAAACATTAACTTTCTTTGTCCGTAATAATGCTGGAACAGATTTGCAACTTGATTCTAATGAAAACTTTGACTTCGCTGGAATGAATGGACTTCTCTTACCAGCTGGAAAAGCATGTTTCTTCACTGCTCACCGAACTTCAAATGTTACAACTGGAAAACAAATTTACAGTGCAACACCAATTCTTTGTGGTGAATCTGGTCTTGGTGTTCTTTTACACCACGAAATCGTAAATGACAACGCAGATTCTTTTGACAAGACAACATCGCTCAATGATGCAGTACCATTTAACAACGCAATACCATTCGATGACGCACCAACATTCAATGATAATTTACCATTTGTTGATAGATTGCCTTTAGACAATAGAAGCATCTAAAAAGATTAAATTCATAGAAGGATCAGTGAAGAAGTTCTTTAAATTTAATGTTTTTGTTTCTTCTTCTTTTGTTGAATGACTCCTTCATCAGGACATAGCTTCGTATATCTGTAGAAATATAGTTATCGTAATTTAGTAATAGTTGAATGCTATCTTTAAGTGTTTCGTAATAAGAAGCATAGGTATAAATATTTGGTCTATAAATATAACCATCAAGGTGTTCGATTATATCCTTCATTCGACTCAATATATTTCTGAGTCCAAGTTTTTCAACATATTTATTTGTTGAAAGTAAATTAACCTTGTTCTCATAAAGAATGGAATCTGCAAGAAGTAAAACGACAAACGAAGTCAAAACGTCAGTTTCAAAAGAGCCATGGAGCCTGTAAAGTAAATCAAAGGCAAAGAATCCAACATTTGCATGTGATTCATAATTGTTTAGAAGTTCAACAAGATATTTTGTTTCAGCTCCAAATGAGAACGAGACTTTTGCAGTTGTTTCTTGTTTAAGTTCATAGTTATTTGTAAGGCCGAGTGCACTCATTATTTCCTTTGTTCCAATTCTCTTCTCTGCAATCGGATTTAGCATCTTTGAAAGCAAAGAAAGAAACTCTTCAGGCACACCACCACGGTTTAAGTATGCAGTTGTATTGCTTACAAGCTCAACAATCTCGTCTTTATGATTATGACCATCATACCAACGCAACAAGTGATCACCACATAAAATAAACGCAAAGATAAGTCCCAAAGACCAAATCTCACTCTTACTTATTATAATTCTTTGATTGAAAAAAGATTGACATTCTCTTGGTATCTCAGATTCAACATCTAAGAACTTGCTTGCAATTTCAGGACTTGAATAGTAAATGGTTTGACAACACCTAATCGCATCATTGTTAATTTGGTCGAAATGATACGAGAGACCAAAGTCTGTAATAACCACACGTCTGTCAACAATTAAAACATTTGACGGTTTAAGATCACCATGAAAAATGAGATTGTGATGCAAATAATCGACAGCCTTTGCAAGTTGACAAATGAAATCCAGTTTGACTCCAAAACTAAGACCTTCATTGTCAAGGATGTATTGTTCGAGATTTATGTTTGCAAGTTCCATAACAAGATAGAGATGAGTGTTCGTTAATCTAAATTCTAAAAGCTCAATAATGTTTTCATGCTTCAATCTTCGCATGATGTCAAGTTCAACGAATCTAGAAATGTCACTACACTGTACAACTTTCACAGCCCTTTCAATTCCATTGATTCGTGCTTTCCAAATCGAGCCATAAGAACCACGACCAATACGTTCTTTCAAATCATAAGGCGTTGAGGATGTCATTTTAGTTAATGTTTCTATATTATTATGATAATATAGAAAGAAGATACGTTTAAAAGATTATATTTATTATTTTAGCTTGATGAAAATGCTGTTTATATAATTTTTCTATTAGGAATGTTAGAATTTATATAGAAAAATTATATAAACAGCATTTTCATCAAGCTAAAATAATAAAAAAAATTAACACAAGGAAAACGTATCTTTCTACAACCTTTATCTTTCCATCGTTACATATATTATATTTAGATATAAATATAATATTTACATAAATTTCTTGCTTCTTTACATGGATCTTTTAGTAAATCTTTAGTTTTCTTGCAGAAGGATCATTGTTATTCTCTTTCGTCCAATTTGGCATCCACATATCTTCAATGAGAACTTTACTAAAGAGTTTATCATAGATCTTTCTGTAGTACAATGCTTCTTTCGTTTTTGGTTTATTAACAACATACTTTTCCGCTTCTTCCATATCTAAACTCTTTGTGAACTCTAAAATCTTATCCACCCATGAATGTCCAACACCATCAGAAAACGCTTCCTTTCTTCTTTGCAATGAAGCAAATGGAACACCTTCATCTTTGAATGCCTTTCTTAACAATGCTTTTTCAATGCCGTTTGTTATAGGGTCTCTAAGTTCTGGATCCAAACCCAAAACAAAGTTAACGAGATCCCTATCTAAAAATGGTACACGCACCTCTAAACTTGCAGCTGCTGTTGAACGGTCACAACGTAAAACGTCATAAAGATGCAGCTCTCTCATTCTTTTAACTGCTTCCTCATGAAGTGCTTCTAATGAAGGTCTATAAAAGTTGTAGAGGTAACCACTGAAGAGTTCATCACAACCCTCAGCCGAAATCACAACTGTTATGTCTGTGTTTCTCTTTATGTACCGTGAAAGAAGAAACATACCCATTGAGGCTCTGATTGTCGTTACGTCTGGTGTTTCGAGATGATAAACAAGCTCCTCCATCGCTTCCATTGCTTCTTCAAAGGTGAAAATAACCTCATGGTGTTTAAGTCCAAGTTCTCGTGCTGCGTTTCTTGCTGCAATTAAGTCACTGGAATCTTTCTCAAAACCAATACAAAACGATTCCAAGTTTGGAATGAAACGTTTTGCAATTGTTGCAGCAATTGTTGAATCTAAACCTCCAGACAAGAAGACACCAACACGTCTTTGAGTATTGCAACACCGTATTCTTATGGCATCGATCGCAAGATTCTTTAGAGTTTCGAGAACGCTATCACTTTTTATGTTTCTTGAATTTAATCTTAAGCTTAGTCTCTCAGGTACAAGTTTTTGACTCACATCGTAATAAGAACACAAAGTTGTGCTTTTGTCGTTGAGATCGTAAACAAAGTAACTTCCTGGTGGAAAAACTTGTATTTCGAAATCATCTGGAAATGCTTTCATCTCAGAGGCGAAAATGTATTCGTCAATTTCACATTCCTCTCTTTTTTGACACGACTCACCTTCACCATCTTTGTAATCTTTGAGTTCTCCATTCTCTTTTTCTTTTAAATATAGTTCTTTTCTTTTTCCGTAAAACAAAGGACGAATACCAATTGGATCACGAGCAACGTACAATTTTCGTTCTTTTCTATCCCAAAGAACGAAAGCAAAAACACCAAGAAAGAGGTTTAAGGCGTTCTCCAATCCAAACCGATGAACAATCAAAGGAATGACTTCACAATCACTTTCGTTCAGCCTCTCCAATTCATATCTTTTTGTGAGTTCAACGTGATTGTAAATCTCTGCGTTTGCAACGAGCACACAATCTTCACGTTGCATCGGTTGTCCACTTCTTGAATCCAATCCATTAATCGCAAGTCTATGAAAGTTCATGTAAACATGTTCGTCCTTGTACTCTTTGTTTTCATCTGGACCTCTATGAGCTAAACAACTTGCCTTTTCTTGTAAAGTTTCTTGACTTGTAGAAGCTGAAGACGCAGTGAAGTAACAAAAGATACCACACATTTCTTCAATTGTTTTTAAGCTTTAAATCTTTATAATTTCCTATATAAATCTTATAAATTCATCCAAGAATTTCTCTTTGGCTTTATCGTCATCTTCAAAAGTTTGTTCCAAGTATTCTTTCATTTTTGGTACTTCTGAATACAAATAAGATGAAGTGATGAGAGCACCACCAGGGTAAGTTTTTGTTTCTTCTGTTGTACAGCGTTGAACTAGGGTTGTGAAAGCATTACAACTTCCATATTCTTGCATTTTATTCAAAAGAAAGACAACTTTATAAAAGTCTTCAAGTCTTTTTGCTCCATCTGCTACAAATTCAGTCAATGGGTCAATGAACGTATATCTAAAAATATCCCAAATCAAATAACCGAGAGTTGGTTGTGCAACACCATCAATGACTGTCAATGGTGCGTAATACTCTCCAGAGTTTGAGTAGTAGTATTCTCTAATTTCAGTTTTTGTGAACGCATAATAGTAGCTTTTGTAGCGCGTTTGGAAAATAAACTTTACGAAATGGTATTGTTTTGGTTCAATGCCGTCATCGAGGGTCATTACAATGTAAGCTTCATCATGATGATTCTCGATGTTGTAATGTATTTGAGTTTCATCTGATAATCGTAACAACCAACGTATAGTCTCCTCGAAATTTTTCAAGTAAACGATTAAATTGTTTGCAAACAATTCAACACTTTCCCCTACGTAATCGAAATAATTCAGTTCTCTAAGTGATATTGGAATGGTTACAGAAATCTCAACGAATTGCTCAGTTATATCTTGAGGAAAGATTCGTGAAAGTGCAGACATTCCAGTGTAGATGTAAATCATTCCGATTGGGTTACTGGTGTTACTTTTTATAAAGGCAGATGTCAATGGCTTAATAAATTTCGCGACGATCTCATTTGGTTCCATTTTTAACTCTGATATCTTTTCCCTAACCTAAATTTTCTCCAAGAACTTACAAAACTTAACATCATCACCAATTATCCACCTGATGTAGTCGAGGTACTTTTTAGTATATATTGTCAAAGCAGAATCATACAACCTTTCTATCTTTTCTATTGTACAATCTTCTCTTGAACACTTTTCAACGAACTCTTTATTTGCTTCACACGAAAGGTCTCTTGAAACGTTATTTAGGGCTGCAATGATTGCATACCATTTATTTAAGTATCTTTGTCGTTTTCCTGCAGAACTATTATAGTGAGTCTTTGTTAGCATTCTAACAGTGTCCCAAATGACGTAACCAAGCGTTGCGAATAAAACACCATCAATACTTATGACTGGAATGTAAAAATCTCCAAGGTTACTTTCTGTTAAGATGTTCGTGTTTCCTTCGTATGGAATGAAAGTGTTGTAATGATAAATATCATGCGGAGAGACAATAAAGATATCTATAAATGCGTAAACTTCACCTGTTTCCTTTTTAGTATACGGATCGATGAATTTCAACAACACAGATGACAAATAATTACCTTCTACTGTTTCAACTTCGAATTTTACAGTCTTGTTGAATATTTTTGCCATAGATTTGTTGATTTCTCCAACGATTTCCTCATTTATAACGTATAGTTGAACCAAACGTATAAATTCTTTCACCGCGTCGTAAGATTCTTTGAGATTAAAACTGTCTCTCGAGACAACCTTTATATCAAAATCGACACTTACTAACTCGGGACGTTTATTAAAATGTGCTTCAAGCGCCGAACCACCAGAAATAATCATTGCTATCTCGTGTATGTTATTCCAGTCTCTTAATAATTTAAACAACAATGGTTCTATGAGATTTTTAACGTAAATTGCGATCTCCATTTATAAAGAAAGAAAAAATGTTGGAACAAACTCCTCCATTAGCACAATGTATTTCAGCGTTTTGTTTTGGTGTACTTCTTTCACCGTTGAGTTGGGGTCTGTTATTTTTTATCGCGTTTATTATTGTTTATGAACTTATATATTGTTATGGTTGTTCGAACTACTTTGCTTGTACTGCAATTCGTGTGGCAGTTATCTTTTACGCAATATTCGGTTGGATTGTCGGAAGAACAGTTACAGATCTCGATGTTTTGGAAAGCGGTAAAAACAATTTAACACTTGACGCTTGGTCTTATAACACTTGGAAATAGTTTAGTAAGTATTTAATAATTTAATCATTAAATGTAAAGATGAGCGCGAATTCTCTTCCATGTGCATTGAAATCAATACTCATGAAACTTGAGTATTTGGGTATGATCGAACGTGGTGCAAAACCAAACATGAACGATATGACATTTGTGCGTGCAAATTCATGGTTTGGTGCCCTTTACAGAGCTATAAACCATGAAAGTAAAGATAACGTTGTGTTGCATGTAAACCAAATTATTAACGAAACGATTGCTGCGATAGATGAATATGGCAAAACAAAGTTCCTTGCAAACATAATTCAAAGTTTGTCTCGTGCAAGGAGAGGTGTTTCGAATCTTGTCGATACTTATAGAGATTATCCATCTATAGTTGTTCAATTAAATGTTATTCTTGTAAGTATAGACTTGCAACTCAGTTCGCATGAAGAATTACTTGAAAATAATAATGATGGAGATTCTGTTTCTTAAGATTAGAAAGATCGTCATTAAAGTGTGAAATACTAAAGTGATACTAAAGATGTCATTAGAAGGAAAAGAGAAAGTTTTTACTGAGGATTTCGTTGAAGATTTCGGTGAACCCTCAGTAAAAGAAGAAAAAGGCAAAGAGAAAGTCGTTGAAATAATTCGAAGAAAGAGACCTCTTTTTCGTTTGATAAGAACAGAAACCTCAATTGAGGATCTTAGCATTCTTGAAATTGCAAGAAGATACAAGCCAAAAGGTTGGGAAAGTTTTTTCGATTACACAATGCCAGAACTTGAAGAAGTATCGAAAGTCATCGAAAACATAGAGAAAGAAACAAAGAAATCTGCACCACTTCGTTGTAACATTTTTCGTGCTTTCGATTGCACAGACTTAAGTCGAGTGAGGGTTGTTATTCTTGGTCAAGATCCCTATTACCAAATACTTCCAAATGGCCAACCAAGAGCAGTTGGTCTTTCATTCAGTGTGAGCCGTGATGATTTTATTCCTGATTCTCTTAAAAATATTTACAAGGAAATATCAAACAGCATTCCAGAATTCAAGATACCTTCACATGGAGACTTGACAGCTTGGACGGAGCAAGGTGTCTTACTTGTAAATGCAACCCTAACTGTAACTCCAGGTAAACCAAATTCCCATAAAGGAATTTGGGATGGATTCCTCTCGAAGCTTTTTGAGGTCTTGAATAATGAACGACCAAATACCATTTATTTGTTGTGGGGACGTGACGCACAAGATTACAGCAGCATGATCTCAGATAAAGCTGTGATTCTTGAAGCTGCACATCCTTCACCGAGAAGTGCAAATAAAGGTTTTTTTGGTTGCCAACATTTCAAGAAGGTTAACTCCATCTTAAAGAAAAGAGGTGAGAAAGTTATAGATTGGAATATAAAATAAAGATTATA
>Ga0065721_10005225_pt1 | contig 15789 bp, 14 predicted proteins | sample Mesricmetagenome_FD_59108 | JGI IMG/M metagenome (GOLD analysis project Ga0065721, IMG submission 59108) | Mesophilic microbial community from rice straw/compost enrichment Sample: eDNA_1 v2 (version 2) | ecosystem: Engineered > Solid waste > Grass > Composting > Bioreactor | place: USA: Davis... | reverse complement strand
TCTTCCTGCAATGCGGGAGCAAGAGAAGGGAGCGAGTATCGTCACGACGAACGTGGCGATTTATTTGTTGAAGGTTTAAAGCCCAAGGCGGGCGGCGACGTCGCGGATGCTGACGGGGCGACGCGCGGGCTCTTTTTCAAGGCACGCAGCGACGGTTTCTTCCCACGCGAGCGGGATGACGGTGTCGGTGACGCCGAATTCAAACAATCGCTCGGTCATGGTGGGCGGGACGTTTTCATGCAGTTGCTTGAAGATGTCGCCCTCAAAAAACGGTGGTTTGCCGGTCAACAATTCATAGAGCGTTGCGCCAAGCGAATACACATCATCAGCAACTGAAGCCGGGTCACCGGTCCATTGTTGCGGACTCATGTACCAGTCTGTGCCAACAACGCGACCATTGGCAGCAACCGGTCCCGCGCTACGTCGGAGATCGTGAGATAAACCAAAATCAGTAATCTTCAGTTGGCCGCGCGAGTTGATGATGAGATTGGCCGGTTTGACGTCGCGATGAACGATGCCGGCTTCGGTATGCGCGTAATGAAGCGCGGCGCAGAGGTCGCGAATCCACGGCGCGATTTCGTCTGCAGTAAAGAGCTGGTGCGGTTTGTCCACTTTCAACGTCCAGAGCGACCAACCGTCCACGTATTCCATGGCGACTGCTGCGCCGTGTTGTGTCTGGATGAAATCGTGAATGCGAACGATGTTCGGATGCGAAAGTTTCAGACTGCGGCGGGTTTCGGCTTTCAGGCGTTCCAGCTCGTAGCGGTCTTCAAGCAGATGCGGCGCGAGAAATTTTAACGCGATGGGTTGTTCGAGGACGCGGTCGTGTGCGAGCCAAACAACGCCCATCCCGCCCTGGCCCAGCGTGCGTTTGAGGTAGTAACGCTCAAACACGCGTTGTCCCACGGTCAACGAATTGCGACTTTGATCGAGACGCGCCATCGTGAAACAACTCTATCAAACCAGACGAAGCTTGGCGCGTTGAAATTCACTTGGCCGGCCCTCGACGCGGTGGTTGCGATGCAGAATTCGTCTAAATCGTCTGACTGAGAAATCCGCCGTCCACGACGATGTCAGCGCCGGTGACGAAACTGCTCGCTCGTTGTGCGGCGAGAAAAATCGTGGCACCGATCAGCTCGTGCGATTCGCCAAAACGTTTCATCGGCGTGTGACCCCAGATCGCCTGCGTGCGAGCCGTGGGAGAACCGTCGTCGTTGAACAGCAATTTGCGATTCTGTTCCGCGGGAAAGAATCCCGGCGTGATGGAATTGACGCGCACGCCGTTCGTGGCCCATTCGCGTGCGAGGAATTTGGTCAGGTTCAGGACCGCGGCTTTGGCGGCAGAGTAGGTCACAACGCGCGATAGCGGCAGATGCGCGGAGGCGCTGGCGATGTTGATGATGCTGCCTTTGCCTCGTTTACACATGGCTGGGCCGAATTCCTGGCAGGGAAGCAACACGCCGCCCGCGAGATTGAGATCGAAATTGGCCTGCCAATCAGCGAGTTGAATGGATTCAAACGGATGTTCTGCGGTGACGGTGACCTTGGGATCATTTCCACCGGCGGCATTGACTAAAATAGTGGGCGCACCGAGAGCTGCTTCGAGTTGTTCGTGGGCTTCGGCCAGACTGCAACGCGATACCGCGTCCACCGAGAAGAACGCCGCTGTTCCGCCTTTAGCCTGAATGGCTTTGACCCGGGCCTCGCCGCGTTCGGCATTACGTCCGAGGACGGCAATCTTCGCTCCTGCTTCTGCCAATCCCTCTGCCAATGCTCCGCCTAAAACACCGGTTGCGCCAATGACGACTGCGACTTCGCCCGAAAGATCAAAAAGGTTCATGCCGCGCAGTGTGATCTAAAATCGAGTCGCGGCGAAAGAACGAAGTTGAACGGAAGTCGAAATGTCTGCAGATGGGAGTCGTTTAAGCACTTAGACTGTAAGATTTTAGAAGTTCAGCTCACGGCAGGGGCAGGCTTTACAAGTTGACGTTGCCAACCATCCTCCCCACACTAAACCGACCTCCCGGCGCATGGTGCGCTGCGGTGGGCAATCCCAGTTATGGCCGAAGGATATTGCGTAAAGTGCAAAGCGAAGAAGGAAATCGCTGACGGCATTGAAGAAACCATGAAAAACGGTCGCAAGGCGATTAAGGGTAAGTGCCCGACTTGCGGTACGGTCATGTTCAAAATCCTGGGCGGAAAACCAGCGGCGCCCGTTGCGCCGGCTACGCCCTCGACGCCGACCACTCCGCCGCCTCCGGCTAATTAATTTATGTCGCAACAGCTTGCTTACGTCATCATCACCCCATACTCCCTGCACAAGTCCCGTACCGGCGGCATTCTCAGCCGGTTGATTTCCCGGACCGGCCTGGAACTCGTCGCGGCGCGCATGTTCGCGCCGAGCGTGGAACTGGTTCAAAAATATTCCGAAGCAATTGTTTCTGCCAATGATCCGCAGGATCGCAAGGTGCAGGAGATGTTGCGTGAATACATCCTCAAGAACTTCAGCCCGGACTCCAAGACGGGACGTCGTCGTCGCGTCATGATGTTGTTGTTTCGGGGCGAGGATGCGGTGCGAAAAATTCGTTCGGTGGTCGGCAATCTTGATCCGAACCGTCGTAGCGGTGAAACAATTCGCGACACGTACGGCGATTTGATTTACGACGATAACGGAGACGTGCAGTACTTTGAACCGGCAGTTCTTGCTGCTCCAAATGTGGAAGAAGCGGAACAGAAGTTGAAGTTGTGGGTGCAGTATTCCGATTCGGACGGCGGATTGTTGGAAGACGTGAACACCTACGCGAGCGGAGAAACACCGCAACGCACGCTGGTGTTGATTAAGCCCGATAATTTCCGATTCGCAACCGGTCGTCCCGGCAACGTCATTGATTTCTTCTCGCGCACGGGACTTTACATCGTGGCGATCAAAGTGCATCGCATGAGCGTGGCGGAAGCTTCTGAATTCTATGGACCGGTGCGCGAAGTGTTGCGCACGAAACTCAAAGATGTCGTGGCGGCCAAATCTAAAGCCGCGTTGGAAAAGGAGCTCGGTTTCACTATTCCTGCTGCGACGGAAAAGCAGTTGGGCGATATCCTCGGACCGCTGCTCGGTGACAATCAGTTTGAGAACATCGTTCGGTTCATGGCCGGTCGCTCACCGTCGGAATGTCCGCCAAACGAAATGAATCTGCCCGGTTCGGAAAAGTGCATCGCGCTGATTTACGAAGGCATCGGTGCGGTTTCAAAGATTCGTGATGTGCTCGGACCGACCGATCCGTCGAAGGCGCCTCCGGGTTCGATTCGCCGCGAATTCGGCTCAAGCATCATGGTGAACGCTGCTCACGCGAGTGATTCACCCGAGAATGCTGTTCGCGAAATCGGAATCGTCAAACCGGCGGAAAATAATTTCCGTCGCGAAGCGGAACAGTTCTTTGGTGCGGCTTAAGCCGGAACGAGCAAAACACGTTTTACGCGAATTACGCTGATGACCGCGAATTCTATTCGCGAAACTTCGCGCAATTCGCGTAATTTTTTAGCCACGTTCGATTCGATGGAACTTGATTGGAAACTCTCTTGTGACGCCCATTTTTTTCGATACTCACGCGCATCTGGATTATCCGGACTTCGCGACGGATTTTGCGGAAGTTGTCACGCGCGCGCAGGCGGCAGGAATTACGCGAATGATTTCCATCGGGACGGATTTCGAAAGCAGCGCGCGCGCAATCCAACTCGCGGAACAATACGACTGTATCTACGCCGTGGTCGGTTGGCATCCATCGAGTGCGCCAGACGCACCGGAAGATGTGCGGTCGCGTTTGAGTGAAATGGCGAAACATCCCAAGGTCGTTGCAATTGGCGAAACCGGATTGGATTACTATCGGCTGCCGAGTTCGCAAGGGCAGGGAAGCGCGGCGGATGATGAGCGTTACAAACGACGGCAGGCGGAGATTTTTCAACAGCAACTGGAAGTGGCGGCAGCGAGTGGATTGAACTGTGTGATTCATCAACGCGGCGATTGTTTCGAGGATACGTTGCGATTGATGCAACCGTTCGTGGGCCGGGTGCGCGGCGTGTTTCATTGCTTTGCGAATGATGCGGCGGCGATGCGGCGCGTGCTCGAAATCAATTCCATCGTCAGCTTCACCGGCATCGTCACGTTCAAGAACGGGCAAAACGTTCGTGACACCGTTGATGCGATGCCGCTCGGGAAATTCATGCTGGAAACGGATTGTCCGTTTCTTGCGCCGATTCCGTATCGCGGTAAACGTTGCGAACCGGCCTATGTCAAAGAGATCGCCGCGACTGTCGCGCAGGTGAAAAATTGTTCGCTCGAAGAACTGAGCGAAGCGACATGTCGCACTGCGAAAGAATTTTTCCCCAAACTTTCTTAACGAAGTCCAGGAACGGATCAATCTTTCCTCTCGCTTGCTCGCGGCGGATGCTTTGCTAGTCTCGCGCGCATGAAATCTTTCTACCGGGCTTGCGGGGGCGTTGTGGTCGCACTTCTCGTTGCTGGAACAGCTCTCGGTCAGACGCAAACGGAATTCGAGCGCGAATGTGCGCGGTTGGCAAAATTGCGCGGTCGCGATTCGTTACGCTTACATCAACTCTTCGCGCTCGATTGGCAGCGGACGCTTCGCGAGAATCCGGAGTTCGCTACCGAAATCGGCACGCCGGGACACAATCATCGTTGGACGGATAATTCGCTTGAAGCTATTGCGCGTCGCAAACGGGAATTGAAAGCGCCGTTGCAGGTGATTGCTTCGATTCGACGGGAGCGACTCAGCGCGGCGGATCGTTTGAATTACGATTTGTTCAAGCGCAATTACGAGCTGGCGCTCGAAGGCACGCGGTTTCCAAACGAATATTTTCAGATTACCCAGCTCAACGGTATTCAGCAGGATATCGCGCGACTCCTGGAAGTAGCGCCGCGTAACACGATCAAAGATTACGAAGATCAAATCGCGCGCTTGCGCAGTGTTCCGACGGTGGTGGAACAAACCATGACGCTCTTGCGCAGAGGGCTTGCTGCAGGAATAACGCCGTCGCGGGTGACGTTGCGCGATGTGCCGCAGCAGGCGCGAAATCAATTGGAACGTGATCCGGCGCAAAGCGCGTTCTTGCGGGCGTTTCAGAATTTTCCTGCGACGATTCCTGCATCTGAGCAAGAGCGGTTGCGAGCTGAAGCTGCGGATGCGTTGCAGACGCGTGTGCTTCCGGCGTTTGAACAGTTCGCGACGTTTCTCGAAAAAGAATATGTGCCCGGCGCACGGGAAAGCCTGGGCATGAGCGAACTGCCGGATGGTCGTGATTGGTATGAGTTCAGTGCGCGCATTTCAACGACGACAAAACTTACGCCCGACGAAATTCACGAACTGGGTCTGGCGGAAGTGAAACGGATTCGCGGTGAGATGGACAAAATCATTTCGCAGGTTGGATTCAAAGGCAGCTTCGCGGAGTTCTGCGAGTTCTTGCGTCATGATCCGCAGTTTTATTACACGAATGCGAACGACTTGTTGGCAGGATATCGCGATATCTCCAAGCGAGCCGATCCGCAACTGGCGTTTTTGTTCGGTCGCTTGCCGCGATTGCCGTATGGCGTGAAAGCGATTCCGGCGTTCGCCGAGAAATCGCAGACCACGGCTTACTATCAACCCGGTTCGCCGGATGCGGGTCGTCCGGGCTGGTTTTATGCGAACACCTACGACATCAAGACGCGTTTGAAGTGGGAGATGGAAGCATTGACGCTGCACGAAGCTGTGCCGGGACATCATTTACAGATTGCGCTGGCGCAGGAACTGGAAGGCATCCCGGAATTTCGCAAGCATGGGAGTTACACGGCGTTCGTTGAAGGCTGGGGACTCTATGCGGAGAGCCTTGGCACGGAGATGGGATTTTATCAGGACCCGTATTCGAAGTTCGGTCAGTTGACGTACGAAATGTGGCGCGCGGTGCGGTTGGTGGTGGATACCGGAATTCACGCGAAAGGTTGGACGCGACAACAGGCGATTGATTTCTTCATGGCGAACGCGAGCAAGAGTCCGCACGACATCACCGTGGAAGTCGATCGTTACATTGCGTGGCCGGGGCAGGCGTTGGCTTACAAGATTGGCGAGTTGAAGATCAAAGAACTGCGCGCTTACGCGACCCGGGAACTGGGCGAAAATTTCAACGTACGCGAGTTTCATGATCGGGTTCTTGGCGAGGCGGCGTTGCCGTTGGACGTTTTGGAAGCGCGCATTCGCGAATGGGTTGAATCGCGTTCGGCAACGAGAGGTTGATAAAAATTGTCGGATTAAGGCGGGGGCAGATGGGCGATTGAGAAAGTGATTTGCCAGTCTCCGAGAGCTGTGTTCTACTGGGACTGCCGCATCGGCGGAGATTCGCCGGGCCATCCATTATTTTATGTTGACTGAATCCGAACAAAATCTGGTGCTCGAGAAAACCCGGGAGTTGTGCTCTACCATTCTCGCGCAGCCGAACATGACCACCATCCGCAAGAACATTGATTCGTTTCTGGCGGACGAAAAGTCCCGCGCGCAATACGAAGCGTTGATGGCCAAAGGGCAGGAGCTGCACGAGAAGCAGCATCGCTCCATTCCTCTGACCAGCGAAGAAGTCGGTGAATTTGAGAAACAACGCGAAGCGGTGATTAACAATCCGGTGGCGCGCGGATTTCTCGACGCGCAACAGGCCTTGCACGAATTACAGGAAACCGTGCATCGTCAGATTACCAAGACGCTGGAGTTGGGACGCATTCCGACTGACGAAGATCTTAACGAAGGCAGTTGCGGTCACGGTTGCGGTTGTCACGGACACTGAAACCGTTCGTATCGTTGATTTCGATTGCGCGAGGTGGAAACGCCTCGCGCAACTTTTTTGTCCGGCCGCGGTTTCATTCTCAAACTCCGGTAAACAGTTATGAAACCGCAAAAACAATCCGCATTTACGTTGATCGAAATCATGATTGTCGTCGCCATTATCGGTCTTCTGGCGACGATTGCTGTTCCCAACTTCTGGCAAGCCATTCAGGAAGCTCGAGCGAAAGCGTGTTTGATGAATCGGAAAAATATCGACGCGGCCAAGTTCCGATGGATGTTGGCCAGTGGTCAATCCGATGAGGCGACTCCGTCGGATCAGGATCTGTTTGGTCCATCTGCCTACATCGAGCACAAACCCGAATGTCCCTCCGGAGGAAATTATGCGCTGAATCGAGTGCGAGAACGTTGTAGCTGTAGCGTTCCGAAGCATGTTGACTGAGGAATTTTCGAGTCGAGGCCCATTTTGTCGGGCATAAGAGGCGCCGCGGGTGAGCCATGCTTGACCGTGCGGACGACGGTTTGATTTCCTCCTGCGGTGCGCAATGAAGTTTTTAAAGTCGGGCTGCGCGTGCTCGTTGTGGAGGATGATCCTTTGGATGCCAAACTGATGGCGATGAGTTTGAAATCCATTTCGCCGTGTCAGATTGTGGTGGTGAATTCCCGCGAAGCATTCGAATCGGAGCTGGAACATTTGTTGCCGGATGTGATCATCGCGGATTCAAATGTGCCAAGCTTCGACGGTAAAATGGCGCGGACACTGGCGTTGCAACGTTGTCCGCAAGTGCCGTTTATTTTTTACTCCGGTGGCGATCCTGAAGTTTTAAAAAGCAACGCCTTGAGCCTGGCGGCGCAGGCCTGGGTGACAAAACAGAATCTGGACCGGCTTGATGACGTGGTGCGACGAGTCTGCGGTTGGACAGCGTCGTGAGACGTTTGATTTCGATTTAAGCGAACTTCCAAGGCTGGTGACGAAGTGACGCTTTACCTGTTGAGATAATCTGTCAGATTGGCGAGATGATGAAGTGCGGGCGGATTCTGACCGTAGTTGTCTGGGCAGTGACGAGTTGTATCGGAAAAGCAGGGGGAAGCGGGTTGAATACGTTGGTGGTGGTAAATCAAAACAGCTCGAACTCGCTCGCGTTGGGTAATTATTTCGTTGAGAAACGCGCGGTGCCACCGCAGAACGTGATTCGCATCAATTGGACGGGCGGCAACACGACATGGACATTGGCGGACTTCGAGAACGTGTTGCGTACACCGGTGACCGAGGCTCTGGCGGAACGGCAACTTACGAATCAGATCGATTTCATCGTGCTATCGATGGATATTCCGTATCGGGTGCACAATCCGTCGGGCGTGGCCAATAATTTCAACAGCACGACAGCGACGATGTTTTATGGGTTCAAGGAGAACCCGATGAATCCGATGACAAGCTGTTCGTTGCCTCCGGCCTCGACGAGTCTTTACGCCGGAAGCGAAAGTGCTTTTCGTCAGACACCGCCCATCAGTGCGATGAGCAATTCCTGGCTCACCTTTATGCTGACGGCGAGTAATCTCGCGCAGGCGAAAGCGCTCGTGGATCGCGGAGTGACGAGTGATTTTTCGCATCCGACTGCGCCAGTCGTCCTGGCGCGTGGATCGGATCGGTTGCGAAACGTTCGCCATTATCTTTTCGACAATGCCATCATTGACGCGCGCATTTTGAACGCGGCGAACATTGTTCGCACGAACGTGGAAAACCCCAATGCTCTCGGTGCGATCAGCGGTTTCCAAGGCGGCGCACAGGTGTTTTCTCCAGTGGGAAATTATGCGGCAGGCGCGTTGGCCGATAGTCTCACATCTTTCAGTGGATACCTTTTTGAGAATTCCGGTCACACGGATGCGCTGGATATTTTGAACGCCGGTGCGACAGCCAGTTATGGAACGATTGTAGAGCCGTGCAGTTACTTTGCAAAATTTCCGGTGCCGCAGTTGTACTTTTATCAATCGCGCGGATTTACGGCGGCAGAGAGTTATTTCCTCAGCGTCACGAATCCGTATCAAGGTGTGATGGTCGGGGAACCGCTCGCCGCTCCATTCGCACAACCGGGAAACGGTGCGTGGAATAATCTGTCTGAGAACGCGGCGCTTTCCGGAATGGTAAATTTGAATCTGTCGTTTACGGCATCATCGCCCGCGCGGCCGGTGCAACAGGTAGATTTGTTTCTCGACGGACAGTTTCTGCATTCGGTGAGTAACCTGCCGCCGCGCGAGGGTAATGTTCTCACCGTCACACTTAACGGATTTACGACCAACTACACTGTTCCTGCCAATGCCACACTTCAATCAATTGCCAGTAATCTCGCGCTGCGACTGAATGCCAACAGTTTCAGCAATGCGACCAAAGTCGTCGCCTTCGCTCGTGGCGATCGGATTGAATTGCGGTCGTTGGACATCAATCGATCGGGCGCAAACACGACGCTATCAGTAAGCAGTTCGGTTGGTTCAGCGAGTGTTTTAACAACGCACGCTGTCGCGGCGCGACCGACGTTTCTGGATAAACTCGCGTGCGGGTTGCGGTCGTTTGCTGTGACCAACAGTAATGGCACGAATGTTCCGGCGGGTGCGTGGTTGTTGGCGACAGTGATCAAAACCAACGGCGTGGTGGTGAATGTGGGGGTGACGAATTCCAACCCGGAGATTCGATTGCGGCTCTTTGCGCGCGAGTTGTTTGACGCGATCAATGCGCATCCGGAATTGACGACCCCGGATGGGGTAGTGGTGGAAAACGTCAACATGCACGAGGACCCGGGATATGCGGAATTTATTTACGGCCTTACTGATTTCTCCGGCGAGTTCGACGTTTATGCGCGCGCATCCGGTTGGTCGGAATCGCAGGTGCGAGTGCGATTCGCCGCATCACCGGGAATATCTTTTTTCCCGGGTTCAACGAATCGGTTGGACGAGAATCAGGAGGACCTGCGGCCGCGTAACCATCTTTATATCGCAGCCGGATTGCCAAATTGGAATCTGACTGCGCCATTTAATACGACGACCAATGCCGATGGTTATCACGAGTTGACGGCAGTGGCGTACGAAGGCACGCACGTGCGCACGCAGACGCGCATTAGTCGTACGATCCAAATTCAGAATCATTCGTGGTCGGGAACACTCGCGGCGACGGCTGGAGTGGTGGCGGGCGAAGCGACGTTGGATGCGACGTTGCAATTTCTGGTAAATGTGACAACCGGCGGCATCACAAATATCGAGTTGTTCAGCACGGGTGGATTGCTGGCAGAAGCGAATAATGTTTCGAGCGCCGCATTTCCGGTCGCGGCAGATTATTTAGGGGCGGGAACTCATCCGTTTTATGCGGTGTTGAAACGTGATGACGGTACGCAGTTCCGCACCGACGCGGTGAAGGTTCGACTCATTGACGCCGAGTCGCCATTTACGGTTGATGTTCAGATGGAGAATGACGTGCCGACGTTGACGTGGGCGGCGATTCCGGGACGGCTGTATCAGATTCTGAGCACGACGAATTTAACGCAGAGTTTCCAGTTGCGTGCTACGGTGACTCCGCCCGACACTTTGGGCACTTGGACAGAGCCAGACAGTTCGGCGGGGCAGCGGTTTTATCGGATCGTGACGCCGTAGTAGATTGAACAATATGAGTGGCGATTTCATCCAACGGAGCGTGAAAGCGATTTTATCGCGATGGATGATCGTGCTGGTGCTGCTCGGAATGCTGGGTGGCGGCGCGATTAACGCCGGTGCTGCCGCGACGAATACGCTGGTCTGGGATAAGGAAAAAGGACGAGTCACGGCAGATGTGCGGGATTGGCCATTGCTGGAATTGCTCGAAAATATTGCGGAGCAGACGGGTTGGAACATCTTCGTCGAGCCGGATGAAACATTTCGTTCGTCGGTAAAATTCAAAGACCTTGCCACGACTCAGGCATTGCGCCGGTTGTTAGGCGAAATGAACTTCGCGTTGCAGCCGCAGACCAACGGGCCGCCGCAACTTTACGTTTTTCGCACGGCGCAAGGAAATGCGACGCAGCAGGTTCGTCAGAGTCTGACCCGCAGCGCAGCGAAACCCCAACCGATTCCGAACGAGTTGATTATTCGGGTCAGACCCGGGACGGACGTCGAGGCGCTGGCGAAATCGCTTGGTGCAAAAGTCATTGGCAGCATTCCGGAACTGGATGCGTTCCGATTGGAGTTCGAGTCGGAAGAAGAAGCAGAAGCAGCGCGGGAGAAACTGCTCGCCAACGATGATGTGCTGTCCGTTGAGACAAATTATTACGTCGAACCGCCGCTGGCGCCGCAGAGTCTCGGTGGCATGGCTGCGCCGGAAGTGAAATTGAAACTCGATCCGAGTAAGCCAGATGGTTGCAATGTTATTGTCGGGTTTGTGGATACGGCGATGCAATCGCTGGATCCGAAGTTGGAGCAGTTTGTTCGCGGTCGCTATTCTCTGGATGGAAAGCCGGTCACGATGAATACGACGGCCAGTTCCGCGCCGACTCACGCGACCACAATGGCCTCAGCTTTTATTCAGGGAGTGCAGTCAACCGGAGTGAGCGAAGCGCCGATCGGCATTGCGGCGGTGGATGTGTTCGGACCAAATGCGAAGGCGGATACGTTTTCCGTCGCCAAAGGAATGTCGGTACTCGTGAATCAGGGTAAGGTGACGATGATTAACGCGAGTCTGGGCAGCCCGAGTGACAGTCCGATTTTGCGCGATATGGTGACGCGGATTTCGAAGCTGGGCATTCCTGTTTTCGCCGCGATGGGTAATGATGGCAGCACGCAACCATTTTTCCCGGCGGCTTATCCGGAGTCGGTCGCCGTTACGGCATTGGGCAGAGCAGGGCAGATTGCGCCGTATGCGAATCGTGGTTCAACGCCCGATCTGGCTGCGCCGGGAGCAGTAATCTTTTCCCACAACGGACTGGTTTACGGTTCGCAAGGAACGTCCGTGTCTTCAGCAGCAGCAGCGGGTGTGGTGGCAGGATTGGCTGGAGCGACCTGCACTCCGGTAACGCAGGTTATTCCTTCTGCGCAGAGAGTGTTAGCCGTGCCTCAATGAGAGGCGCAGCCCACGCGCGCGAACATCAATCCGTAAACGACCAATCCCGCAATCAGCAGCGCGGGTTTGCCGAACATCAAAAGTACGACGCCAGCACCCAAAACGACGGAAATCAGCAGATGAATGATCGCAGACCAAAGCAAATTCATGGCGGCAGAATAGGAAGATGATTCTCGCAAGGCAAGCCAGCGGTCAACGAGTCACGGTGGCAGTCGCCGGCACGCTCAGCAGGCCTGCGCGATTTACTGCTCGAAGTGCTACAACATCGACGTCGTCAGATTTCAACGTCAATGTGCGGGTATTTCCCGGCAGGATTTCCGTCGTCCATTGACCTTTGCTGCGATATTGGAGCAACCACTGCGTTGGTTCATCATTCGGCGCGGCTTTCCAATTGATAAGCGTAGAATTGCCGCGCGCGGCGGTGAGGATGGGTTTCTTCGGCGGCGCAGCGGCAAGCCACGGAGATGCGGGAATCAGCGCGGGCTCGTTGAATGGACCGGATTGCAAAGCCGAAGCGAGTGCCGGGTGACGCGCGAAATGTTTCATGCTGAAAAAAATCTGTCCCGCGCTGACCGGTTGCTTTTGAGCGAGGTTGACCTGCCGAATGATTTCATCCGCTTTCCAGCCTTCACTCAAACGGGAAATTGCGAGCCCGGGCCAGATGTGGCGTTGCTTCGGATTTTGTTTGTTCCACCAATCGAGCAACACCGGAAAACTTTGCGCCGGCTGATCAATGGGCCAATACAATTGCGGCGCGAAATAATCCACCCAGCCGTTCACGAGCCATTTGCGTGCATCCGCGTAGAGTTTGGCGTATTGATCGAACCCTTTAATTTGCGGCGGGTGACCGGGACGCCAGATTCCGAACGGGCTGATGCCGAATTTAACCCAGGGCTTCTCGGCTTGAATCGCCTGATGTAAGCGACGAATGAAGAGATTTGCATTCTCGCGCCGCCAATCGTCGCGCGCCAATTTTGTCGCGACCCCAAATTTCCGCCAACTGGCGTCGTCCGGAAAATCTACATCCTGACCTTGTGAATTTTTTTCCGGATATGGATAGAAATAATCGTCCAGATGCACGCCATCGATGTCATAACGTTTTACAACGTCCATGATGACGGCGAGCGAATGGTCCTGCACTTCGCGTTCGCCGGGATCGAGCCAGAGATATTTACCGTATTGGCGAACGAGACTCGGTTTGGTTTTGCTGATGTGATTGGCTGAGACCGGTCCTTTCGCCGCTGGATGCAAGGCGCGATACGGATTGAACCACGCATGCAATTCCATGCCGCGAGCGTGAGCTTCGTCGATGGCAAACTTCAGCGGATCCCAAGCCGGATTCGGAGCTTTGCCCATCTGCCCGGTGAGAAATTCCGACCACGGCTCAAGCGTTGAAGGATAGAGCGCATCGCACTGCGGTCGAACCTGGAAAATGATGGCGTTGAGCTTGAGCTGTCGCGCGCGATCCAACAGCGCAATGAGTTCCGCTTTTTGTTCGGCGGTGGATAGATCGTTGCGCGATGGCCAATCAATGTTGTCCACGGTGGCAATCCATACGCCGCGAAATTCCCGTTTGGGTTGTGGTGGGTTGACTTCAGCCGTCGGAACAGACCGCTGTGTTCCCGTTCGCTCCGCCGTCGTACAACCGCCGGAAAGCATCCCCGCGAGCCACAACGCTGTGGCCCACACCTGCGCTTTCATAAACATCCGCATACAATTAAAGACCCTAAGTTGCTCGTTCAATTCCGAATCCATAAGCCACATGAACGTGTTTCGTGCTGAGATTAAACGCTGTTCATGATTTTCCTGCCGAGTCAGAAACCCCGCAGACTCATTGCGTTTCCTCTTAATCAACCGCGGCGGCGGAGAAATGTTTCATCTCCATCGCGACATGTTTGTGTTTGGCGAAATCGCGCTGTGGAGTCGGGTTTGGCGGGTGAATCTGAGGGTGATCAAAGAAGAAGCTGGCGTGGGCGTATCTACCAACTGACTTTCCTTTCACTCACAACTGTCAACTAACATCCACGTCCACGTCAGCCACAGAAAAACTAGCACAAGCTGCGTGGCGGCTCAAATGAGCGGACGATTTTTCCGAAAATCTCACAATTGTTCGGCAGAAAGACCATTAGCGCGAGTCGCTTTCCAGCTTGATTCGGCGGCGCTTCCTCCGAATCCTCTCCCGCATGGAAAAACCGGATCAATTGCGCGAATTGTGGCGCATGCAGGACGCGTTGAATAAACGCATCGGCGTTCACACCGAAGGCATGAGCGACGAGGAAAAAACCAAATGGCTGTTGAATTATTCCCGCGCCATGACCCAGGAAATCGCGGAACTGGTGGACAGCGTGCCGTGGAAATGGTGGGCGAAGTACCAGAAATTTGACGAACAGAACGCGCGCGTTGAAGTGGTGGACCTGTTTCACTTTTTAATCAGCATGGCGCAGGTGTTGGGCATGAGTGCCGATGACGTGTTCGCCGCGTATGTGAAAAAGAACGAAGTGAATTTCAAGCGGCAGGAAAGCGGTTATCACACGAAAGACGAGCACGACTCGAAACACATCTAAACTGTGCCTCAATCCCACATCAAACTCGCCACGCGCGCCAAAGTGCCAACGCGTTGGCGAAAAGAAGTGGCCAGCGTCCTCATCACTGACCGGATGCTCGCCCGACGTATTACCGAACTTGGCCGTCAGATTGAACGTGATTTTGCCGGACGCGATATGGTCGTGGTTTCATTGCTCAACGGCACGGTCATGTTCATCGGTGATTTGATTCGCCAACTCTCGCATCCGCTGCGACTCGATTTCATTGGCGTGTCCAGTTACGGCAAAGGCACGGAGTCCGGCGAATTGGTTTTCACCAAAGAACTCCGGCTCGATGTGCGCGGTCGGCATGTGTTGCTGGTGGATGACATTCTCGATACCGGTCGGACTTTGTCGCGCGTAACCGCAAAACTGCGTGCGCTCAAACCGCGCAGTTTGAAAATCTGCGTGTTGCTGGACAAGCCGTCTCGCCGTGTGGAGAAGGTCAAAGCGGATTACGTCGGCTTCACGATTCCGGATCAGTTTGTTGTCGGCTACGGACTCGATTTTGCCGAGAAGTATCGCAATCTGCCGTTTGTGGGCGTGTTGAAGCCGGAGATATATTCGACGCCAAAGCCCAAGGCGGCGGCGAAATCTAAACGCAGTAAATAGCTTCAGCATCGCGACCATTGCGGTTTTGACGGGAGAAAATTTCGATGCAAATCCGGGTGCAATTTTATTCCTATTTCAAAGAGTTAACCGGTTGCGTTGAAACTGCGGAAACATTGCCGCCCGGTACCACACTCGGCGAATTGCACGATCGTTTGATGGCAGAATTTCCCAAGCTCGCGGCGATGAAAAAATCCACGTTGCTCGCCGTGGGCTTGGATTATCAATCGCGCGAGTATGAACTGAAGGATGGCGACGAAGTATCGCTCTTTCCACCGGTGCAGGGAGGTTGAATGAAAATGACTGACGCAGATGCTGCGTTCCTCCGCGCGTTCGAAGATTGTTCGTTGCCGTTCGCGGAGTGGAAACATCGAGCGCATTTGAAGGTCGCGTATCTTTATCTGTGTCAGTATCCGTTCGAGCGAGCCTTGGAACGCGTGCGCGAAAACATTCGTCGTTACAACGCCGCAACCAACACGCCGGAATCGCTGGAGCGCGGTTATCATGAAACCATGACCGTCGCGTGGCTGTTGCTGGTCAATTTTACGCTCCGCGAATACGGTCCGGCGGCGAGCGCGGATGAATTTATTGAGGCGCAGGAACAGTTGCTCAATCGCAAGGCGCTGCGATTTTTCTACTCGCATGAGCGGTTGATTAACTGGCAGGCCAAAACTGAATTTGTCGAGCCGGATCTGACACCGCT
>Ga0065721_10051203_pt1 | contig 15794 bp, 16 predicted proteins | sample Mesricmetagenome_FD_59108 | JGI IMG/M metagenome (GOLD analysis project Ga0065721, IMG submission 59108) | Mesophilic microbial community from rice straw/compost enrichment Sample: eDNA_1 v2 (version 2) | ecosystem: Engineered > Solid waste > Grass > Composting > Bioreactor | place: USA: Davis... | reverse complement strand
GCAGGCCGAGGGGCTCGAGCCGCTCGTCGACGGCGCGCCCGACGCGCCCGTCATGCACGTCTCCCACCACGAGGCCGAGGCCTTCGCCCGCGCCCACGACGCCCGGCTCCCCACGGAGGCCGAGTGGGAGAAGGCGGCGCCGGCGCTGGACGGCGTCGGGGCGGTCTGGGAGTGGACGAGCAGCCCGTTCACCGGCTACCCGGGTTTCCGGGCCCACCCCTACCGGGAGTACTCCGAAGTGTTCTTCGGCGACCGCTACCGGGTGCTGCGCGGCGGCTCGTGTGCCACCCACCCGCGGGTCGCCTCCCTGCATTTCCGCAACTGGGACCTCCCCGAACGCCGGCAACTGTTCGCCGGAGTGAGGATCGCGCGATGAAGACGGCGTTCAAGGACATCCAGATCGTGTCGCGGCTCGGCGCGGAGGAACGCACGCTGGCGTTCGACGTGCTCGACGGGCTGACGCGGCCGTTCAAGGAGCTCCCGCCGAAGCACTTCTACGACACGGAGGGCTCGCGCCTGTTCGAGGCGATCACCAGGCTCCCCGAGTATTACCCGACGCGCACGGAGCGGGCGATCCTCGCGGCCGAGGCCGCGAACCTCGTCGAGTTGACCGGGATGGCCGAGCTCGTGGAGCTGGGGTCCGGCGTGCCGACCAAGACGCTGCTGCTGCTGGACGCGATGCGCGACGCGGGGACGCTGGACCGCTACATGCCGTTCGACGTCTCCGAGGTGGTGCTGCGCGAGAGCGCCGAGATGCTCGTCGAGCGCTATCCCGGCCTGCGCGTGTTCGGCGTGGTCGGCGACTTCGAGCGCCACCTGGACGCGCTCCCGCCGGCCGAGGGCCCGCGCGTGATCGCGTTCCTCGGCGGCACGATCGGCAACTTCCCGCCCGGCTCGCGGCGCAAGTTCCTGCGCGGGCTGGCGCAGGCGCTGCGGCCGCAGGACGCGCTGCTGCTGGGCACGGACCTGGTCAAGGACCCGGCGGTCCTGGAGGCCGCCTACAACGACAGCGCCGGGATCACCGCCGCCTTCAACCGCAACATCCTGGCCGTGATCAACCGCGAGCTGGACGCGGACTTCGACCTGGACGCGTTCGAGCACGTCGCCTTCTACGACCGCGAGCAGGAGTGGATCGAGATGCGGCTGCGCGCGCTGCGGCCGATGATGGTCCACGTCCGCGCGCTGTCGCTGGACGTGCACTTCGCCAACCGGGAGGAGCTGCGCACGGAGATCAGCGCGAAGTTCACGCGCGAGCGGCTGGAGTCCGACCTGGCGGCGGCGGGGCTGCGCTCGCGCGCGTTCCTGACCGACCCGGACGGGCTGTTCGCGCTCAGCGTCGCTGCGCCAGCTCGCTGATGACGGCCTGGTAGAGCAGGTCGTCCTCTTCTTCGGCGACGCGCACGAACGAGCCGCGGATCTCGAGGTCGAGCGGGCTCACCCAGACCGTGCCGACGGGGGCGCCCGCGAGCGCCGCGCCGACGCCGATGCACTGCTCGCTGCGGAGCCCGAGCGCGCGCATCACGAACGCGACCGAGCCGTCCTCGGTCACGATCTCGTGGCGTTCGCCGCCGACCTCGACCGCGTCCTCGTCACCCGCGAGCGCGTAGACCTGCACGTCGGCCCGCGCACAGGCCTCGAGCGCCATGTCGTTGAGCCGCGAGTCCGGGTCGAGGATCTCCGGGTCGTAGAACACGCAGCGCAGCGCGGCCATTCCGGCCGAGGCTAGCTCACGTGGCCATGATCGGGCCGTCGTCCCCCTGTGGCTGCTCCGGGCCGCACGTGCGCAGTGCGGGCGGGTTCGGGTCCACCGTGGGGCATCGGCGCACGGACATAGCGGCCACATGGCGGCCAGGCCCGACCTCTCCCCCTAGGATCGAAGGGTGTCGGTCGTTCGCGAGCAGGAACCGTGGGATGGGCTGCTCGCCTCCGGCCGGATCGACGACCGACTCGTGCGGCAGGCGATGGAGCACGACCGCGAGGGGACGATCGTCCCGCTGCCCGGCGACCTGCACCCGGACGTGGTCAAGGCCCTCGGGCGCCGCGGCATCGACCACCTGTGGGGGCACCAGGCCGAGGCGCTGCAGGCGGCGTTCGAGGGGCCGACGATCGTCACGACGGGCACCGCCTCCGGCAAGTCGCTGTGCTTCCAGCTGCCGACGCTGCAGACGATCGCGACCGAGCCGATGGCGCGGGCGCTGTACCTGTACCCGGCCAAGGCGCTGGCCCAGGACCAGGCGCGCTCGCTGCACGCGTTCGGGATGAAGCGGCTGCAGCCCGCGATCTACGACGGGGACACGCCGCGCGAGCACCGCGCCGAGCTGCGCCGGCGCGCCAACCTGGTGCTGACCAACCCGGACATGCTGCACGTCGGGATCCTCCCGAACCACCGGCAGTGGGAGCGGTTCTTCAGCGGGCTGGCGGTGGTCGTGATCGACGAGGCGCACGTGTACCGCGGCGTGTTCGGGTCGCACGTGGCCAACGTGATCCGGCGGCTGCGGCGGATCTGCGAGTTCTACGGCACGGTGCCGCGGTTCCTGCTGGCGAGCGCGACGGTCGCGAACCCCGGCGAGCTGGCGCAGCGGCTGACCGGGCTCGACGAGATCCGCGTCGTGGACCGCGACGGCTCCCCCGGCACGCGGCGGACGATCGCGATGTGGAACCCGCCCGTGACCGATCCCGAGACGGCGTCGCGGCGGTCCGTGCTGGCCGAGGCCGCGGATCTGTTGGTGGGGCTCGTGATCGAGGGCGCGCGGACGATCGTGTTCATGAAGTCGCGCAAGGGCATCGAGCTGATGGCCAAGTTCGCCGAGACCGAGCTGCGCCGGCGCGGGTACCCGGAGCTGGCGGCGCGGATCGCGCCCTACCGGGCCGGCTACACGCCCGCGCAGCGGCGCGAGCTGGAGCGGCGGCTCACGAACGGGGAGCTGCTCGGGGTGGTCGCCACGGACGCACTGGAGCTCGGGATCGACATCGGGGCGCTGGACGCGGCGATCGTCGTGACGTTCCCGGGGACGGTCGCGTCGTTGAAGCAGATGTGGGGGCGCGCGGGGCGGCGCGGGCGCGGGCTGGCCGTGTACGTGGCGGGCGAGGACGCGCTCGACCAGTTCTTCTGCCGCCATCCCGACGAGTTCCTGGAGCGGCCGGTCGAGGCGGCGATCCTCGATCCGTGCAACGAGCAGCTGTTCGCCGCGCATCTGGTGTGCGCGGCGCACGAGGGGCCGCTGTCGTACGAGGACGAGCACATCTTCGGGCCGGGCTGGCGGGACGCGGCGGACGTGCTCGTCGGGCAGGGCGAGCTGCGCCTGCGGCCCGAGGGGACGTACGTGCCGCGGCGGGCCGACGAGTACCCGGCCGGTGCGGTGTCGCTGCGGTCGGCGGGGCTGGACGCGGTGTCGGTGATCGACGGCGGGACGGGCGAGATCATCGGCAGCGTCGACGCCGGGCCCGCTCCCTCCACCGTGCATCAGGGCGCGGTGTACCTGCACGGGGGGCGCACGTTCGAGGTCGCGGCGCTGTCGCTCGAGGACCGGCGCGCGTTCGTGCGGCCGTTCGACGGCAACTGGTACACGCAGCCCAAGCGCGAGACCGACACGCGGATCGAGGAGGTCCTGGCCTCCCGCTCGGCGTTGGGCGTGAAGCTGTCGTTCGGGACCGTGGTCGTGACCGAGCAGGTCCTGGCCTACCAGCGGCGGCGGCTGAGCGACCACGAGGCGATGGACCTGATCCCGCTGGACCTGCCGCAGACGTCGTTCACGACGCAGGCGCTGTGGTACGAGCTCGACACGGACCACCTGGGCACGCTGCACGCCGCCGAGCACTCCCAGATCGCGGTGCTGCCGCTGCTGGCGATGTGCGACCGCTGGGACATCGGCGGGCTCTCCACGAACTTCCACCCGCAGACCGGTGGGCCGACGATCTTCATCTACGACGGGCACCCCGGCGGGATCGGGATCTCCAAGCGGGGTTTCGAGGCCTTCGAGCGGCTCGTCAGTGACGCCTACCGGCTCGTCAGCGAGTGCCCGTGCGAGTCCGGGTGCCCGTCGTGCGTGCAGTCGCCCAAGTGCGGCAACCTGAACGAGCCGTTGAGCAAGGCCGGCTCGGCGACGCTCATGAAGGCGATGCTGGCAAGCCCGCCCACGCGCGCAGCTCGGGGAGCGGGTCGATCGGGGCGGAGGCCTTCGTCGCCCACCAGCCGTTGACCCAGATCTCGAAGTGCAGGTGCGGGCCGTCCGAGCCGCCCGTGTTGCCGACGTTGGCCAGCTGCTGACCCGCGGCGATCGCCTGGCCTTTGGTCACCCGGGTCGAGTTGGCCTGCAGGTGCATGAAGACGTAGTGGCGGTCGTCCGCGCCGTGGACGACGACGTAGTAGCCCGCGCCCTTGGCCTGGTAGGCGACGTGGTGGACCGTGCCGGCGATCGGGCTCACGACCGGCGTGCCCTCGTCGGCGGCGATGTCCTGGCCCTGGTGCGTGTGGCCCGTGCGTCCCGAGCCGAAGCGGGACAGGTCAGTGCCGAAGTTGAACGGACCCTGGACGGGGAAGGTCTTCGAGGCGGTGGTCGTCGTCGTGAGGGTCGCGGGCGGCGCGGGCGCCTGCGGGGCGGGCTTGGCCGCGACCGTGAGCGTCTGCCGGAAGTACTGCTTGCTGCTGCGGATCGTCACCACGAGCCGTGCCGTGTACTTGCCCGGGGCGAGCTGTGCGCGCCAGCGTGCCTTCACGCGACCAGCCGCGCTCACCCGCCCGAGCTTCGCCCGTACGGCGGGCTTGCCGGGGGCGAGCAGATCCACCCGCGTCAGCGCCTTCGGCGTGGCCTTGAACGCGAACGTGACCGTCGCGCCCTCCGTCACGATCCGCGGGCTGGCGGTGAATCCCTTGGCCGTGGGAGCGGCCGCCCCACCGCTCTGCGCCTGGGCGGCGGGCGCGGCGAACAGGGCGATGGCAACTGCGAGAACGACGATCACACGCCGTATTTCGGCATGTCATCAAACGTTCGTAAATCGTTGCAGGAGATCCTGCGGGAATCTCGACGCCGAATTTCGGGCCCGCGCCGATCGCGACGCGCTAGCCTAAGCGCCCGCGGCGAGATAGCTCAGTTGGTAGAGCACACGACTGAAAATCGTGGTGTCCCGAGTTCGAGTCTCGGTCTCGCCATCACCGGAACCGCCTGCTAGCAGGCGGTTTCTTGCGTTTCGGGGCCGTTCTGGGAGCGCGGGAGTTCGGGCACAAGAACGGCCGGAAGCCGGGAACCTGTGCCTAAATGGCCGTGAATCTCCGGTCATCCGGCTCATCGAGTGCCATCCAGGAGACGCTCGATCTTGGCGTCTTCGACGTCCTCGTCGGGCACGGCGCCCTCGCCGAGCAGGTACTCCACCAGGCGCTTGATGCGAGGCCGGATCTCCGAGCGAGAGGCCTGCATGTAGTAGCGCTGCATCGTGGTCATGTCGGCGTGGCCGATCTGCGCCTGCACCCAAGACGGGCTGCGGCCGGTCTGGGCCGACAGCGTCACGAAGGTGCGACGCAGCGTGTGCGGGGTGATCGCGGGCGGCAGCACTGCGTCGCCGCGCTCGGCCCGGGCCTTCGTCGCCCGAGCGACGGCCGGTGCCAGGACGCGGCGGTTGAGGTTCTGCCGCGAGTGCGGCGTGCCTCGCCGAGTCGGGAACAGCAGCTCGTCGGCGTCGGTGAGCCCGACTTCCGCGACGTAGACCAGCAGTTCCTCGCGCAGGAACGGCGACATGTGGACTTCGCGCACGCTGCCGTACGTCTTGCCGTCTGCGATGACGATGCGGCCGTGAGTGAAGTCGAGGTGACGGCGGCGCAGATCCGCGACCTCGTGGGCCCGGAGGCCGGACAGGCCGAGCGTCGCGATCATCGCCCGGCGCGCGCGCCGACCGCCGGCGGTCTGTCGTGACAGCCAGATCGCCGTCGACTCCGCCCGGCCGATCCTGGCCGCGATGCGTTTCCACGGGAGCCGCTCGACCTCGCGCAGGTGGCGCACTCGCTGGCCCAGCTCCAGCGTCTCCGGGCTCGAGCGCTGGTCGATCTCGAGGGCTGCGTCGAGCAGGTCGAGCAGCTCGTCGGCCTCGAGGAAGCGCCGGTAGACCGGCTTCTCGCGCTTGACCTTCAGCTCACGCTCCCGCGCGCGGTGGTAGGTGAGGTCGAACAGCTCCGAGCGCACCGCGCGGTCCAGGATCTGCGCGAGCAGCCGGACACTGGCGTTGACCTGCCTCGCCCCGAACGGGCGCAACGGCCGCCCGTGGCGATCGTGCAGCGGCACGCCCGCCTCGCTCGCCCGCTTGCGCCTGGCACCCTCGCGCAACCGGGCCGTCCGGTAGGCGTTGATCGCCTCGTAGTCGATCTCCGACAGGCGCTTGTCGTGGAACGCAGGCAGCAGGTGGTTGGTCAGCAGGTTCCGGTAGTCGTCGTACGTGCTGCGATCGAGGTCCGCCTCCTTCTCCTCGAGCCAGAAGGAGGCGAACTCGTGGAAGATCGGATCGCGGTCGCCGGGGTCCAGCGATGGCGTTGGCGCCGGCGGGCGCCAGACCCCCGCCGCGATCTCGCGCGTCACGTTCTCGAGCTCGAGCTTCGCGCGGTAGTCGTTCCAGCCGTCGGCCTCGAGGCCGAGCGGCACCCAGACGCGTTCGCCCTGCCACCAGACCCGCAGCGCGAAGTTCCACTGCTGGTCGCGCTTGCGCCAGTTCTTCTTGACCTCGCCCGTTCGCGGCCGCCCACCTCGGGGCCCAGACTTCCGCGCTTTCTTCGGCTCAGGCATCGGCGATCGGCAGCAGGCGACGCTTGCGACGAGTGGAAGCTCCGGCTCGCACCCCGGCGCCCTGGCGCGGCGGCGCCTCGTCGGCCGCCAGCGGCGGCTCTTCGACCGCCATCGCGACGCGACGCGGATCGAAGCGCAACGGCGCCTTGGGGCCGGTCCCGAGGCGCAGCGCCCCCAGGCGCGCCGCGTTGGCGTAGACCCAGCTCGGGTGCACCTGGAAGCGACGCGCGACCTGCGCAACGGTGAGCAACTGCACCTCGTCGTCGTCCCGGTCACCGAGCAGCTGAAGCACCCGCTGCGCGACCAGGTCGACGAGCCTCACGTCAAGCTCGGTTGGCATCGCGTCACCGAGCGAAGCTACGGAGCTGTCGTCCGCGAGGCCCACCGCGTCCTCACCAGGCGGAAGGGACTTCGGTGTCCGTTGCGCGCCGATACCGCATCTTTGTATGGTAGCAGCGCACGTTGTATATTTCTACCGCACATTGCGAGCGACGCCCTGTCGATCGCCAAGCGCGACCGCTCCCGTGGTCATACGCTGGGGGCTGTGTCTACCGACTCGGCACCAGACAGGGCGGCGCTCGAGAACCAGGCGCGTCAGCTGCTGGAACTGGCACGTAAGCGCACGGGAGCATCGGTCGACCGCATGGTCAAGACGTTCGGCGAGTTTCAGCCGCGAGGCGCGGCGACCCGGCGCAGCTGGTACGACTGGCAGGACCGGCCGGAGACGATCTCGCTGCTGACCGGCCTCGCAGCAATCCATGCGCTGGGTCCGGACGCGACCATGCAGCTCCTCTTCGGCGAGGGCGCAGGTCGCGGTGCCGGCTCCTCCGCGAGCGACGAGCGGATAGATCAACTGCAGAACGCCGTCGACGAGGGCATCACGGAAGTGATGCAGATGCGCGAGCGCGTGGAGCACTTCGTCGTCCCCGAGGTGCAGCGCCAGGGCGAGCTGCTGGCGAAGATCCTCGCCGACCTCAAGGACGCGGGCATCTCGACGGCGGCGGACGGCCAGGATCCGCAGGACGAAGGGCGCGCCGCGGAGCGCTGACGACCGTCACACGTGCAACAGTTGGGTGGTCGAGCACCCAACTGGGGCAGTCGTGGCCAACGTCATCCCATTCGATGGGCATCCGCGAGGCGCCGAGCCGCCTCCGGCCACCGGCATGTCCGCGCTTCGGATCGTCACGGGCATGGCGGCCGACGACTTTGCCGAAGCCGTCAGCCGGGAGCTGGGCTGGCCAGTACCGCTGTACGTCTACCTCCAGTGGGAACAGGGCGACGGTCCTGCTCCGCCGCCGACGGCCCTCGACGCTGCGCGCGTCGTCGCGCTTCACAACCCGATCCGTGCGCGGGCGTCGGAGGTGAGCCGCCGGCAGTTCCTGGGCGGCGTCGTCGGCCTCTCCACGCTGGCGGCCGCCGGCTTCCCGGTCAACAGCCGGTCGCTGGGCGGCGGACCAGGCCGCGCCTGGCGGGCGAGCCCCGACACGGCGGACGACCTGGAAACGCTCGTCGGCTCCTACCGGCGCGCGTACGCGGGCAAGACCGCGGCGACGGAGCTGCTCGCCGGCATGACCGGCCTGATGCATCTCTTGATCGACCTCGGCAGGCGGGATCAATGGCCTGCGGGACCCGATCGACTCGCATCGCTCGTCGGCCAGGCGGCGCTCGTGGTCGGCCTCCTCCAGCTGATGGGGTCGCGCGACCTGACCGCGGCCAGGGTGCACTACGACTTGGCGCTCCGCTCCGCGCGCGAGGCCGACGACTTGGATCTGGCCTCGTACGTGCTCGGGTCGCTCGCGTTTCACGCGGCCCTTGCGCAACGGCCCGCGGACGCGCGCACGATCGTCGAGGCAGCATCGGACCTGGCTCGCCGCCATGGCAGTCCGCGCACGCGCGCTTGGGCGGGCGCGCTCGCCTCCGAGCTCCACGCGCGCGCCGGCCGTGAGCTCGCCAGCCGTCGATCGCTGGAGGACGCCAGCGCCGCGATGGAACGCTGCCGCGACCTCCCGTCGTGGAAGGGCGTCGGCTGGTTCGATGAGGCCCGGCTCGTCTCCTACGAAGGCGGCAACCTGCTCCTGCTCCGCAGGCATACGGAGGCCGAGGATCTCTTGCGCGACTCGCTCAAGCGCCTGGACCCGCTGCGGCTCAAGCATCGATCGACGACGTCGTCCGACCTGGCGATGGTCCTCGCGCTGCGCGGCGAGGTCGAGGAGTCCTGCGCGCGGGCGGGTGACGCCCTGACGTTCGCTCGGGCGATCTCGCACCGCGAGAGCCTCGACCGCGTGCGCGGCGTGCACTTCCAGCTGATGCGATGGAAGGGGCACGCCGCGGTCCAGCAGCTGACCGAGCGGCTTCAAGCCGCGTAGCGTGTGCGGTGATGACCACGCGCGCCGGCCTCGAGTGGCTGCGTCCGGAACTGGATCGCTGTCGCGCGCTGATTGCGGAGCGCAAGTCCCCGCGGCGCTGGACAAAGTCGCACCAGGGCCGCAGCGAGCTCGTGACCGAGACCGACCTCGCCGTCGAGGAGCTGCTCATCGACGCGATCCGCGAGCGTGTTCCCGACGCCGCGATCCTCAGCGAGGAATCGAATCCCGACCGGGCCGCGCTCGATCAGGAGACGTGCTTCGTCATCGACCCGATCGACGGAACCGAGGAGTTCGCTGCCGGTCGCACCGGGTTCGGCATCTCGATCGCGCTGTTCGAGCGTGGCCGACCAGCGGCGGCGATGCTCGACATGCCGGCTCACGATCGCCGGTTCGAGAGCTCCGCGGGCGGCGGAGCGCGCCTCAACGGCAAGGAGATCCAACTCTCGCAAGCCAAGTCGTTGGACGAAGCTCGTCTAGCCGTGAGCGCCACCCAACACAGGATGGACTCGCTGCGCCCGTTCTGGGACGGCGTCGGGGCAGCCGCGTTGATTCCGACGCCGGCGTTCACGCCCAAGTTCGCCGCGGTCCTGGCGGGAGACTGCGACGCGGCGCTCTACCTACCGATCCGTCCGCACCGCACGGCAATCTGGGACTACGCAGCAGCGGCTCAGCTCCTCTCGGAGGCGAGCGGCTGGTCCGGCACCACGGATGGCATCGCTCTGCTTGAGGCGCTGCCCTTCGACTACACGGACGGTTGGATAGCCGTTCCAACAGGTCTCCGCGACCAACTACTTGCGGTCAGTAGACGCTTCCGCGACGGACTTTCCTCCCCGAAGCACCGATAGGCTCCGGCCACGAAGTGTCTGCCAGCACGGCCACCAAACGGCCCCCGGAGCCCGTATTTCACCCGGCGTCGAAACTAGCGTCTATCCCCGCAGAAGCATCTCTCCGACGCGCGGCGAATCCGGTCGCCAGGGCGCCCGCTGACTTGAGCTGACTAGACCTGATCGAGCGCATCGAGCAGTGCGGTGACGCCGCATTGTTCGATGTCGTCGCGCGTGGCGCGGAGCTTCGTCGACCGGTCGCCCCCTGGGGTCGGGGAGGTCCCAGACGAGGTAGTGCTTACCCGGGATGTACGGGCACGTGTCGCCGCAGCCCATCGTCACGACCAGGTCGGCGCGCTGGGCGAGCTCGTGTGTCAGGCGCTGCGGCCGTCGTCGGCGATGTCGACCCCCGAGCTCGGCCATCGCCGTGATCACCTCGGGTGTATGTGACGTGGCCCGTGGCAGCTTCGAGCACGAGGATGCGATACCGGTAAGGCCTCAAGTAGGGTGGGCCGCAGATGGCAAGCCCCGTCTTCTTTCGCGGCGACCGCACAGACCGGCGCCTCAGCGACCTACTCGATGCGATGCAAGCGCAGATCGACATCGTCATGCTCACGGCGCCGCATGACGTCTTCGCCGACGGTCGCTTCGAGATGTACTACCGACTTGCCGGCGTCGATCACCCAGCTGCGGTCGAGCACGTCCTCAACTGGCTCGACAGCCACGATCGAGGCTGGCGGGAGTATCTTTCGGTCGGCCTGCCGCACGACCAAGGCTGGACCTGAGGCCCCGAGCCTCACCGGCAGGCGAAGACCAGCATCACCCTCGCTGCCTAGTTGTTCGGAACGCCGCCGGATGAGAGCCGACGGAACGTGTCGAGCAGGACGCTGTGGGCCGCCGTCAGGTCTGAGAGGGCTCCGCTCAGCTCGACGACCTTGGCCTCGAGTGCTTCGACCCGCGCGTCAGATGGAGTCTCGGCACCAGGTTCCACAGCACCCAAACGTTCGAGCGCCCGCTGACGTTCCGCGTCGACCGATGACGTTGTGATCCGGGTCGGACCAGACCCCGGAATCTGTTCGAGGATCCCTTTGTTGACTAACCGTCGAATCGTCGAATCGGAGTGCCCTGTGCGCCGGGCGGCCTCACTGACGGAGTATCCGCGTTCGGTCATCCGCGCGCCACGTGATCGTCATCCGCGCAGTATCGCTCGCGCCGCCCGGGCACCTGGCGGCCCATTGGTGCAGTTGCTTGGTTTCTGACCGGCGACTGGCGCATAATGGTCCGTTGATGTCAGACGAAGGCCAAAGTAGCACCAGTCGCCCGTCAGGCGCGCGTCAGATGACGGGTCAGCTGGGGGGTTACGGCGACGTGCCGGCCTACAGGACGAGCGACGCGCTCGCCGAAGAAGTCTTTCAAAGCATGCTCACGATCGAGGCCCGCTACCCCGGAGAGCTCACCTCGGAGTTGCTGACGGCCGCGACGGGCCTCATTCGCTCGTGTGTCGATCTTCTGCAGACCGGACCGCCGCAGTACCGCGCCGAAGTCCAGCGTTTGCTGCCATTGACGCAACTCGAACTGGACCTGATCGATCCTGCGCAGCTGGAAGCGAACCGGAACGCCGCCGAGGACCTCGCGGCGCGACTCGGCAGGTGGATCACGCGGAGCCCGATCCACGTGGACGAGAGACCGGTGCATGTGGCTGAGTTTCTCGGCAGACTCTGGCCGAGTCTCGGCGTATGGGAAGACCGTATGGCCGTCGACGCGATGATTGATCGCGCGACGCACTCGAACGCGTGAACTAGGTATTGGTGGGCAAGTCCGGGAATCCGTCGAGCAGGACGTGTACGGCGGCGACCGCGTCCTGCGTCGGACCCGACGTGTCGGGCCCATAGTTCCTGACGATTAGGTCCACTTCCGCAAGCATGCGCTCGTCGTCGTGAGCCATCAGTGCCGCCAACTGTCGCTGTTGAAGGTCCGGCGAGCGGTCGCGCACTCGTTCCAAACGAACGTCCTGGGGCGCCAAAACGCCGACGATGACCGACTCCGCCAACGCGTCCGCCGGCGACACGGATGCTGCGTTGGTGTAGATCCCGTGTCCGGCGAGCTGGAGCGCCACCTGGCCTTCACCGACCGCTTCACAGCCGTACCCGATCAAGCCGCCATCAGGAAGTGGCCGAATCCACGACAGCGCGAGGCCACCGCCACGGCGGCGCCGCTCGAACTGGTTCCAGCTCAAATAGGTGATTCGCTCCGAGGAATCGGACTGACGCGGATCGCGTGTCGTGACGCGCCTCGCGATCTCGCAGCGTGCTGCTGTTCTCGCGTCGGACGCAATAGCGCGAGCAATTGTCGACTTGCCGGCGCACGTCCCACCCACGAACGTGAGCGAAGAGATGTTCCGAAGCTTGAGCAGCCGATCAGGACGTCGTATCTCGATGCTCACGCGCGACCCAATCTGGTCGAGAGCCTCCTCCAAGAGCATGTGCCGCGGTATCGCTACGACTGCTCGTCGCTGCTTGCGCGGATCGCGTGCACGGAGGAGAGGAAGACGTCGTACAGCTTCGGATGGGATGACCTCGACACCTGCGTCACCGGATTTTCCGAGCGACGCCTGCCAAGGATGTACGACGCGTAGAACATCCGACCTTCCCGTTCATCGTCCACATCCACACCAAGGCACCAGAACTCGGGGATGCGTCGGTAGCTGTAGACGTGCAGGCGTCCGTCGTAGTTCTCGCGCTTGTAGAAGCGGCCCTCCTCCAGCAACCTCTCGCGAGCCGCCTTCGCGCCGTCGACGTAGTTGGAATCTCCCTGTTCGTGGATCCACGCCAGCGCCGGTTCGTACGTGGGGTCCGCCATGAAACACTTGACGTTGACGCCCCGTCGGACGTGGGCGCGCAGCGGGTCCCGGAATCGCTCCGGTCGCTCCTCGGTGAAGTAGCGCGCGAAGCTCGTCAGTCCGATCCCGATCTCGATGATCTCTTTCCGCGCGCCCTCTAGCAGCGCCACCTTCTCATCGAACGACGGGCGTCCGTTTGCATCGACGAGATACGGCGTAGCAAGCTGCTTCCGGAGTCGCCAGTGGGCCTTGAGCGCGATCTCGTAGACCGCCAAGTTGCCGATGCCCTTGGCGTACCCCTTCCGCGGACGCTCGTCGACATCCCACCCGGGCTGCCCGTTCAAGTCGGCGCGCAGCGTCGTGTGAAGCGTCTCGTCGATCAAGACCTGGTTCGGCAGCGCGAGGCTCTGCACCCGCGCCGCCCGGTTCACTACGTCGCCGAGTAGGTCGAATCGTCCGTCGCCGAGCTCAACCCGTATTGGCCGACCGATCGTGAGGCCGGCCGTCATGTCGATGTCCAGCTCCATGGCAACGTACCGGAGATTCAGTGCCGCCCGGCACGCGGCCAAGGCGTCATCGAACGAGACCAGCGCTCCATCGCCGAGCGTCTTGACCACCACGCCGCCGAACTCGCGGCACACGTGCTCGGCGAGCGCCGTGAACCTAAGAGCCTTACTCGCGGCGTTGACATTCCCGCTCTGCAACGTCGCTGTCGTCGAGCCGCTGAGGTCGAAAAAGGCGATCGTCAGCGATGGCCCACTGGTCTGAGCCATCAATCGAGCGTGCTCGTCGGCAGCAGCGCTGATCTTGTCGATGTTCGCGATGGGATCGCCAGGCTGGGCCATTCTGGGAGAATATACGCGGACAGATCCCGCCGACTCGCATGTCGCTGACCGCTTTGATCCGCACGAGTGTCGACTGGGCGAACGCGGCACGGGTACCCGTTCGTCCGAACCCAGCAGCCCTTAGGCCTCGGCGCGCCGGAATCGCGGTCCGCTGTAGCCCTCTGCGGAGACGTGTTCTTGCCACATCTCCTTCGGTCGCAGCCAAATGCGCCCGTCCGAACTCGCGTACACGACGAGAACCTGCCCAGCGGCGGCGATCTCGCCGCGAACTCTGTAATTCCCGCCCTTGTAGTGCAGCCAGTGTCCGGTCAGGTTGCTGGTTGGCAAGCGCTCGCTCCACCGATCGGCGAGCCATGTTGATTCGGTATGCCGCTCAGCTGGCCGCGCGTATCCCTGACCGTCCCGCACTACGAGTTCAAACACGCGCTCCGTCTCGGAATGTCGCGCTTGGCCGATGATCTCCTCGTCACGCGTGGACCGACGCTGCGGCGCCGCCGATGGGTGTTCTTCATGCGGTTGGTGCATGCAGTAAGGGTCCCAGGTGCCCGGAGTCAGCGACCGCCGCGTTGCACTCAAAGCTGTTCGCCGGCGAGAAGTTCGATCCGGCGTGCTGGGATCTCTTCAACGGGAACGCGGAAGAGCTCCGCGAGCTCGTGGTCGGGGCGGTGCGCGCGAGCACGGAAGTCGCTCTCGGGGAGGAGACAGGCGCGGGCATAGAGCTCGGCCCGGGCGGGAACGTAGCGGCGAGGCTCGTCGGGGAGCTCTCCGCTGAGGACGTCGCGGGCGTAGAGCGCGAGGAAGCACACGAAGCGCTTGACGGGATCGCCGTGTGGGCGCTGGGCGATGTCGGGAGCGAGCGTGAACCGGTCACGGCGGGCCTCGGCCACGACGCGCGCTTGGTAGGTGATGAGCGTCATGACGGGTATAGGCGCCAACGGCCCTGGTTCGCCCCTATTGGGCCATCAAGTCAGCGCTCGCCACTGCGGAGCGCGGCGCGGCCTTCGGCGATGCGGCGGTTGACGCTGGTGTAGGTCGAGCCGGTGAGGCGCGCGATCTCGTCGTAGCTGTAGCCGAGGCCTTGCAGGACCAGCGCCTCGCGCTCGCGAGGCTTGAGGGTCGCGACGGCAGCGATGCGCTCGGTGTGTTCGATGCGATCCAGCGCGCGATCCTCAGCGCTGCGGTCGCCGTACGCGAGCGATTCGCGCCGGTCGCGGTCGGACCCGGGCTCGGTGCCCGCGAAGGGACCGACCGGTGTCTCGCGTCGGGCGTCGCGGTCCCATGCTTCGTGAATAGCGACGGTGGTCAACCACTTGAATCCGGCCGCGTCGAGGCGGATGTCCGAGCGGCGGACAAGGATGGTCCAAGCTTGTTGGCAAGCGTCTTCGATGGTCTGCTCGGGCACGTGCGCGTGGCGGCGAACACGCTGCTGCAGGCGGCTCGCGTGACGGTCGTAGAAGGCACTGATCTGCTCGCGGCGCTGCCTGCTGATGGTGGTCGTCACGGCGGCGGCTCCCTGGGCGGTCGGTGTGGTCCGAGCGCTTCCGGGGTGGCGGGCCGTTAGTGGTCACCGTTCCTCCCCCGGAAGGTGACCGCGAGATCTGCGGGCGCGCGCAGTGAGTCAAGGGGCAGCCCGTCAGGGCCGGCCGAAGGCCGCCGCGAAGCGGTGCCCCTTGACGAAGCGAGCACGTCCGCGACAATCACCGCCCCTTCCGGGGGAGGGTGCTGTTTCCCGCGAAGCGGGACTGACTCCGTCGTTCAGCTCGATGGCGCTGCCGCTCGCATGGCGCGCAGGCCCGTGGCTGTGCCTGTCTCTCTGCGTAATCCGACGTGAATGTGGTCGTAGTGGTTTCCGCCGTCGAGCGTCTTCCAGATGATCTGAATCCGCAGGCCGCCGCGCCGGATCGTGAAGAGCCCGCCTCGTTGAGCGTTGGCGCGAGCGGCCGCGGCTGGTTCGCCGGCGGCGAGGAACGCGGCTTGCGCGATCTCGTCGCCGTACCCCCCACCGCTGGCGGGGAACCCGTTGCGCACTGACCCGAAGTCGGCGCCGTGACCCGTCCAGTGGTCGGACGGCGCCCCGCTCGTGGTCGTCGGGCTGTGGTTGGTCCCGGTGGTGACGATCGGCGGGCGAGGCAGGAACTCCGCCATCCGACGGA
>Ga0065721_10051202_pt1 | contig 15798 bp, 16 predicted proteins | sample Mesricmetagenome_FD_59108 | JGI IMG/M metagenome (GOLD analysis project Ga0065721, IMG submission 59108) | Mesophilic microbial community from rice straw/compost enrichment Sample: eDNA_1 v2 (version 2) | ecosystem: Engineered > Solid waste > Grass > Composting > Bioreactor | place: USA: Davis... | reverse complement strand
GACGCTCGAACCGTTCTTGCCATGGTCTGATTCGCTGCCGGCTAATTGTCTGATGAAGAAAGACTAACAATAGCATAGCTGGAAGCCTGCTCCCGCCGCTAGGTGGGGGCTATTTGACGCTTACTTTTAAACTTGGACTTTCTCAAATTCGTGAAACCTCGTTGGAAGATTCACTTGATGATACACAAGAACTGATTGTTGATTTTTTGAATATTCTGAAGGAAGTTGCTGATAAACATTTAAGTTGCCCGAAGTGCCATGAAACTTATACCTTTAGGGTTTGCACGGGATTAAGTCATAAACAGGATAATGCAATTGAACTAACTTGTGCAGTATGTGGGGACTATTATTCTTGTTCGGAAAAAAGTCAGGATGTAACTTATTATAATGAGATGGCTTGGAGAGAAGTCGATGACCTGAGAATAAGATGTAGAGGATTTGCTATAAGTTTTAGACTAGGCGAACCCGGAAGTGCTGTTCTTTATATATATGATGACAGAGATAAGCGGCCAGTTTTATGGATAAACGGCCTCTTGGTCTTTGAGCGGGCTGTTGTAAGGCAGTATTGGAGTTACTCAAAAGAGCTAATTAAAAAGTGGAAAAAGGGCGAGCCTGTTACAGGGAAGTACATTCCAACTGGAGATGCAAAGATTTATATTCTAGACGAAGTGTGTAAATTTTATTAGCAAGTTGGAGACCATGGTATAATAAAAACAGTCGGCAATTAACATTAGGAGAGGGATGCTCAAATGTTACCTGAAAGAGAAGAGCTTCAACGTCTGCTAAAAAAGGCCAATCAGCATGCGGTATCACAGGCTAAAAAGCTTGGGGCTTCAATCTATTATATAGAAAACGATAAACGGATTCGAGAAGATGCGAGTGGCAGGAAATTTGAGATTACTTTTGATGAAGACGGACAGCGTGTTGAAACTGTGAGCCATGAGTGATCGTGAAAAAATAATGACTGTTTTTGCTGGCACCAATGGAGCAGGTAAGAGCACCATTAGTGTTCAGATGAAGGAATACGTCGGGGTCATCATTGATCCGGATCAAATTGCTAAAGCGATAAACCCGGCAAATCCGAGGGACGCAGATTTGTCTGCAGGAAGAGAAGCGGTAAAGCTGATTCGACAGTTGATTAGCCAAAGGGACAACTTTGGGATAGAAACGACTTTATCTGGAAGCTTTGCATTACGACATATGAAAATGGCAAAGGAACAAGGATATCGAATCATATTGTATTACATTGGTTTACAAGATGTTCAAATGCATATTGATCGAGTAGCATCGAGGGTTGAACAGGGAGGGCACTGGATTGCTGAAAAAGATATTCGCTGGAGGTATGGTCAATCACTGAGTAACTTAATTCCGGCCCTGCAGGTTTCTGATGAAGTGATCATCATCGATAATACATATAAACCAGAAATTGTGGCAGAAATAAAGCAATTGAAAATGATTTTTTATAAGGATGAAACACCTGAATGGGCTAAAGAAGCGCTAGCGATGTACTTTAAATAACCTGCTTGTTCGCGTGCTTTTATTTTTCATAGCCTATGTGTGGTGATAATGGCTCAAGTGGGATAGGCTGTCTAGAGAAGGCATTTGTGGCGTTGTCTTCGGACAGGGGGCGACTCCTCTCGGCTCCACCATGTAAATCCACAACCGCGTGAAGTTGTGGATTTTTGCTATACTATACATAAAAAGCATGTACTGAAGTGTCGGATACAGGAGGTTATTAAGTATACGATGTGCATTCCGTTTTTGATTTTGTGGGTGATATCTACTCGGGAAGGGATGATCCTATGAAGCAAGGTCTCTATGAGCAACTCATTAACCAACTTACGGTTAAGCAACTTGCGGGACTAGACTCATCCGCTTTTGAGATCGGCAAGGAGAGGCTCGACGTCGAAGAAGCGCGGAAGCTGCTCTCGAACTATATTGCCTTGGTGACGCGCAGAGCGTTAAAGCTGGTGCGGGAGCAGTCGAACGCTAGCAATGACGAGGGTCTCATCCTTGCGCAGGTACAGACCTGCAACGAGATGATTGCAACGCTCAAGAGCAGCCTGGGTCAGGAAGAATGTGATTTGCTGAAGTTGGACGAGCAGGGCGAGGTGCTGACCTATATTTATTCCAAGATCAATCATATTCGTTCCTTCAAGGATGAGAAGGTCATTCGTCCGGCGACGCCGCTGTCCCAGAGTTCCTTGTTTACGGGAGCGCACTCCGAACCCAATATGCTGCATGAGCTAAAGCATGAGATCGCGACGTCTGATCGGATTGATTTTCTCGTATCGTTCATCAAGTGGAGCGGGCTTCGTATTCTAATGGAACAGTTGGAGGCATTCACCTCCAATGGGGGACAACTCCGTATTATCACGACAACCTATATGGAAGCGACGGACTATAAAGCAATCATCGAACTAAGCAAACTTCAGAACGCCGAGATCAAGATCTCCTACGATACGAATCGGACGCGTCTGCACGCCAAAGCATACATGTTCAAGCGCGATACCGGATTTACAACAGCATACGTCGGTTCATCGAACCTTTCCAATCCGGCGCTGACAAGCGGTCTGGAATGGAACGTAAAAGTAACGGAGAAAGATTCTTACGACGTGCTGAAGAAAATCGAGGCGACGTTCGAGAGCTATTGGAACGACCGTGAATTCCACGCATTCGTTTCGTCCAATCCGGAGCATGAGAAACGGTTGCTTCAGGCGCTTCGGAAGAGCAGAACCGACCGACAGGATTCAGAATATTTTCCGTTTGAAATCTTGCCTTACGACTACCAAAAAGAAGTTCTGGAAAAGCTTGAGGCGCAGCGAACGTTGTACGGAAGAATGCGCAATCTGGTAGTTGCAGCAACGGGCGTGGGCAAAACCGTTATATCGGCGTTCGACTACAAGCGTTTCGCGGAGAAATGTTCGAGAGCAAGGTTATTATTCGTCGCTCACCGGGAAGAAATACTCAAGCAAAGCCGGGACACGTTTCGCTATATTGTGAAAAACCTGAACTTCGGCGAGCTGCACGTCGGCAGTCATCAAGCGGAATCGCTTGACCATCTGTTCGTCAGCATCCAGAGTTTTAACGCGATGAGGCTAACGGAGAGCACGACGCCGGACTTCTATGATTACATCGTCGTAGACGAATTTCATCATGCCGCAGCGCCCTCGTATCAGATGCTGCTCTCCTATTATCAGCCGCAAATCCTGCTCGGGTTGACGGCTACGCCGGAACGGATGGACGGTAAAGATGTGCTTCACCATTTCGAGGATACGATTGCTGCCGAAATTCGTCTGACCGATGCGATCGATCGAAAGTTGCTCTGTCCGTTTCAGTATTTCGGCGTGACGGATCACATCGACCTGTCGCAAGTGAAATGGTCACGCCGCGGCTACGATCTGATGGAACTCGAGAATCTATACACGAGTAACAAGATTCGTGCCATGCAGATCCTGAATAGTATGAGAAAGTATGTCACCGACATGGATCAAGTGAAAGGACTTGGTTTCTGCGTTGGGGTAGATCATGCGTTGTACATGGCCAAAGTGTTCGAAGAAGCCGGACTACCGGCGATCGCTCTTCACGGCGGGTCCAGCGACGAAGAGCGGCAACATGCGAAAACGCGCCTTACACTCGGCGAAATCAAAATGATCTTTGTCGTCGACTTGTATAACGAAGGCATAGACATACCGGTTGTCAATACGATCCTCTTCCTTAGACCGACGGAAAGCTTGACGGTGTTCCTACAGCAACTGGGACGCGGTCTCAGGCTTGCGGAAGGCAAGGAATGTTTGACAGTGCTCGACTTCATCGGGCAAGCGCATCAAAACTATAACTTTCAAGATAAGTTTCGCGCTCTTATCGGGCACACAAAGCATTCGGTCCAGCACTACGTTGAGAATGGGTTCTCTAGCTTGCCGCGAGGGAGCTTCGTCCAATTGGAGAAGCAAGCCAAAGCATACATTCTCCGCAATCTGAAGCAAGCGGCGACGAATCGCAGAAGCTTAATTCAGAAAATCAAATATTTCGAAGGTGACACCGGACACGAGCTTAGCTTGGAAAATTTCGTTCGTTATCATGGGTTAAGTTTGTACGAGCTTTACGGAGGAAGAACAGGGAATCGAACGTTTAGTGGATTAAAAGAGGAAGCGGGTGTTGCGGAAGCACGCGAGGGCTACACGTGGCTCAACTCCGATTACGTGGCCAAACGGATTCCTGCTCTGCTAAATATGAACTCCCGTAGGTTATTGAAGTTCCTGTTAGCTTATCTCGAAGACGGAGCAAGTCCGCAAACGGAAGAGGAGAGGCTGATGTTGAACATGTTCTACTACACGTTCTATCGTTCCGAACCCGTGAAGCACGGTTATGCCGGTGTCGACGAAGCGCTCCATATCACGCTTGCTTATCCGGCGTTCCGCGAGGAAGTGATCGAGATCATGAAGGTGAAGTTGACGCATATCGACTTCGTAGACATGCCGAACGATTTTCCGTTTGCGTGCCCGTTGGACGTGCACTGCAGCTACTCGATGGATCAAATTCTCGCCGCGTTCGAATATTGGAACGAGGAGCAGGCGCCGAGCTTCCGGGAGGGAGTCAAATACTTCGAGGATAAGCAAACTGATATTTTCTTTATTACGCTGAACAAGTCGGACAAGGACTTCTCGCCGTCCACGCTATACGAGGATTATGCGATCAACGAGCGTCTATTCCATTGGCAGACGCAGAGCCGCACGTCCGAATATTCCAAGACCGCGCAGCGGTATATTCATCATCGAGAGTTGGGGACGCGGATTGTGTTGTTCGTCCGGGAATATAAAGACGAGAACAATTACACGGCCCCCTTCGTGTTCTTAGGTGAGGCCGAATACGTGAAACATGAAGGAAACAAGCCGATGAGCTTCGTCTGGCGGTTGAAGAGCGAGATGCCGCCGGCGATGGTGCCGGCAGCGAACAAGGTGATCGTATAGAAAGCGAAGTGAACAATATGATCGAAGTGGCTGCGGCTGTCATTGAGGATGAGAAGGGACGGGTGTTGATCGCCAGGAGGAAGCTGGAGAAGTCCCAGGGCGGACTGTGGGAATTCCCCGGCGGTAAGCTCGAACCGGGCGAATCGCCGGAGGCGTGTCTGATTCGGGAGTTGCGCGAGGAGATGAATATCGAGATCGCTCCGTATGCTTTTTTTGGATCCAATAAGCATGATTACGGCACGGTACACATTAAGCTGATTGCTTACTTGGCTACATATTCAAATGGCGACATTAAGCTCTCCGACCATGATGAGTATCGATGGGCGAACCGTGATGAGCTTAGGAAGTATGAGTGGGCCCCAGCGGATATTCCGTTCGTAGAGCGGCTGGCAACATAGGGCGAGCAAGCCTAAAGGTATATGATACGCGTGCATTTGAGATCATCAAGCTAGTAAACGGAGAAGCGGGTCAGGTTTATGTAGTTTCGAACCTGAGTTCCTTCGGTGCGAGTGAATTGTGGTTTTACACAGCCAAGGTTTGGATCCACCATAAAAATCTGACCGCATGAGGTCAGATTTTTTAATGACGTCGGACACCCCAGGGTCCAGAAAAACGCGACACAAGAAACCACATGAAATAGTCGGTTTCGTCTGGGGAGCCAGAGAAGGGGGGCCTCGTCGAATGATCGCAATCAGTAGGTTGGATCAATTGGAGTAACTTGAAAAAGACCGCCTAGGGTTTATTTACATCTTCCATCCTTGGTTGTATTCTAATGGCAAGGAACAATTTGGATAAAAAGGGGAATCTGCAGGATGCTGCTCCTCACTCTCAACTAAGCAGTTGTGTAAGTCGAATAGCGTTCGGTTGACGACATAAGAAAGCTTGTCCGGTAAAGGCAGGTTTCTTTGGTTATGTTCTCCGGAACTATACGACGCTGGTTGAGGAGCTGCATGTGTTTGCAGTTTTTTTACTTTTTATTCGGAGGGTTCCCTGTGAACGATAGAAATAAGAACAGCCATCGTCTTCTTTATTGGCTCATGACGATGGAAGGCTTGTCGATGCTCGGTACTCGAATGACTTCCATGTCGTTCGGTATTTGGCTCTTTCATTCAACGCATCAAACAACACCCATCCTGTGGATTGCATTGTTTAACGAATTTCCGGCAATGCTCGCCGGAAGTCTTGCAGGAATGTGGATAGATCGACTGCCGAAACGTATTGTTTTATTACTAAGCGATGCCGGGCAAGCGCTCGGGAGTGCATTGCTAATGATTAGCTTATGGTTTGGTTTTTTAGCCTGCCGCTGTTATACGCGGTCGTCTTTATGCAAGGAATATGCATGATGTTCCAAGCTCCAGCATCGCACACGGTAATCGCCATGCTGACGAGCGAGCAGGAGCGGGACAGGGTGAACGGAATACGAGAGATGCTGTTTCCTCTTGCGGGAATAATTGCTCCGGTATTCGTAAGCCTGCTCTATGAACCTTTAGGAATAACAGGCATTGTCATCATGGACGGGATTACTTTCTTGGCATCGGCGATCTTCTTGTTGTCGGTTCGGCTGCCGGATGAGGGGCAGAAAGAGCTTAACATGAGTCCATCAACAATAACGCTTCGCGATATTTTCGGCGGAGTGATGTTCATGGTAAAGCATCGATTGATCGGGTTAGCCGCCTATATTGGAGTGATCAACTTCCTTTTAAATGGTACGCTGGAAATGGTTGTTCCCTATGTGTCGGGGGCAGCGGGAGAAATGGGATGGGGAATGCCTTTTGTCTTCATGTGTATGAATGTAGGCGCATTAACAGGGGCTCTCACTGTAGCGCTGATTGGCCGTTTCCGAGATCGCATTAAGGTTGTAATGGCGGGATATACCCTAACGGGGTTAATGTTTATCGTATTCGGAATAGCGGAGGACCCGATCTGGCTTGGAGCGGCGTTATTTCTGCTGATGCTGCCGCTGCCGGCGGCCGGCGCACTGTTGAACTCCTACTTCCAATCGGTTGTACCCGCTGCATTACAAGGGAGAGTGTTCGCATTCCTGCACCAGGTTAATGTGGCTTCTGCCGTGTTGTCATTTGCAGCTCTGGGTCCGCTTGTCGACCGAGTTTTGCAGCCCGCCGCCAATGCAGGCGAGCTGTCATGGCTGCTCCCGATTGTCGGAAATCAATCGGTTTCCGGAATATCAATCCTATATATAGCAACTGGAATCGCTATGTCTGCCGTTACAATAACGACTTTGATCCTCCGACGAAGTACCGGTAAATGATAAGGATACAGCCTTGATTTCATGGGAATTGACGACGGCGAATTGTGGTTTTTGCACAGCCATGGTTCGGTTCCGTCCCAAAAACTCTGACCGCATGAGGTCAGAGTTTTTTTGCCATGGTGGCGTAAGCCGAGGGGCGTCGATCGCCCCGATTCCGAAGGGGGACATGGGGGTTCGTTTCACAAACCGAGCACCGTATCTGCTTCTAGCTATAGGATTGTGAAGTAATCTGAACACTCAATTCTTTTGCAGAAGTTGTTTTTTCGAACTGGGTCTCATCAGGGAAATACTCTCCTGTGCTCTACCATAAGAACTCTGCTAAAAGACGCATGATGTTGTGTTTTTGCGTTTCATGGCGTTTCATGGACAAGTGAAATGAGTCAGTCTCATGCTTGCAGGAATCTAGCTCGAATTTGTGAGATGCTCACTTTTTAATTTGCAGTAATATATCAAAAAGCTACCCTAACAAATATAGTTTAGGATAGCTCTTCGAATATAGATAATAACTTTATTTCAACCCACAGATATAGTTTATATCTGACTTTTTTATAATACCATTAATTAATATTTTTTCAAAGTAATTATATATATTGATTTTTTCACGAAAACTATTGTACACTAAATTCAGAAAATTCAAACATCTAGAGCCGAGGGTAAACGCAGTTTCGAATAAAGTGAGAGACTGCAGAGGACGAAAGGAGTTGAAAGTAGTTGGAAGTCAAAGAAAGCAAGAAATTAAAAGGAGGAATGGGGGATGGGGAGTGTTTTCAGAAACTAATTCTTGTATTTTACGCTATTCCAGGCAAGTAGAAAGGACAGCACATAAATTTATTAGACAACAGAGAGATTATGAAGATTTGAAAGAAGAATTAGTACAACAAGGATATGTTGGACTTTTGGAAGCTCATGAAAAATTCGAAAGCAGTAAAAATAATAATGGCTTTTGGAGCTATGCTTGTAGTTTTGTAAAAGGAAGAATGAAGGACTTCATCCTGTACAACAGAGCTCCTATACGACCAAGCCGCAGATTAAATTCACTTGTCCTCAAAATATATAAAGAAAATCTATTGCATAATACGCCGGAGCATATTTCTGACTACCTTGGTTGTACTATAGATATGGTTATACAAGGACTGGAATATATGAAGATTCGTAATGTCAGGTCACTTAATCAGCCGTTGTCGCAAGATGATAATCATGAGACTCTGGAGTTAATTGATTTAATTGGAGATGAAGAAGAGAGAGATGCTCTGTTCCAAGTGGAAGTTCTGGGCGATTTGTCTGAAATTGAACAAGGTATTATAGAAATGTTGATAGACCGATATAGTGCCGGTGATATTATCAGGCATTACAAAATATCAAAGCAAGCGTTAAACAACATTCTGCAGAAGATAGTAAGCAGTTGCGGATATGATTGCACAGCCATTTTGAATCGAAATGAGGGATGGTTGATGGGCCTTGACCAAATTGATTTAGATGATGGTGAAGAAAAGGCGAGATCTCAATTAAAATGGGTACAGTTGGAATGGGTGTTACCAAACCCGAAAAATCCGAGACTAGACTTAAATGTAAACACAGAATATTTACAAAGTCTGATAGAATCCATTGGCTGGGAAGAGCCTCTCACTTGTTATAGGTCGGGGGATTATTTCATTATTATATCGGGACATCGAAGATGGCATGCAGCAATACAGTTAAAGCAAACCATGATTCCAGTATTCATCGTTGAGGCTCCAAAAAACGAGGCAGAGGAATTGGACCGAATTGGTTCTGTGCAGGGTGGTCAGGTGGAATGGAGTCAATATGATCAGGTCAAATATACATACGATAGGTGGATTGCTTCTGGAAAAAAATCTTTTGATTCCCTTGGTGATGAACTTGGTATTTCGAGAAGCATGACTGGATCAAGAATTCGCGTTTACAAATATTATCCAAAGGATGAAATTGAGGACAAGCTTAATAATCGGATGTATTCTATATCGATGCTAGATTATATTCATACATGGATCAAACGGCTTGCTAAGAATCATCCCGATTTTGTGAGATCATTGGGTGAGCATTACATAAGGAGACTGATGTTAAAAAAGTATGAGGCACGATGTTTTAACAGTCAGATAGGGCAGGATCATAGATTTGTTACAAATGCCACCCCTCAAAGTATCCGCGAGTTCTTGATGGATGTAAATAAAAAACTGCAAAATTACCAAATACAATCAGTCTATATTAAAGATGATAAAATTGACTTTTCTTCAATCGTTTATGAAATTAAAGATTTGCAAGCTAAAACAAAAGAAGAGGCAAAAGTGCTTTTGATGGAAGTTGAAGGTTTGTTGATGTCTGTCGAACAGAAGAGGGAACAATTGGAAAGTTATTTATAATGTGAGGTGGGTCAAGGTGGAGAATGTTCAAATGATTTGGGCGAGTATAAGTAAAGTCGTTCCTAATCCCAAGAATCCAAGGAGTAATCTGTCTGTAAAAACAACTGAAATGCAACAGATTATTAAAAGCAAAGGCTGGGAGACAGGCATTACATGCTACGAGCGAGACTCCCAATACATTATTCTATCAGGGCATCGCAGGTGGTATGCTGCGAAGAAATTAAAGATAAAAGAGATTCCAGTTATATTGGTCGAAGCTCCAAAATCGGAAGATGAAGAATTAAAGCGTTTGGGAAGTGTTCAAGGTGGCAAAGAAGATTGGACTGATTATGAATGGACGAAATATACTCATGAAATGTGGATTGCTTGGAATAAATGTTCTTTTGGAGAGCTAGCAAACAAAATGAGAAGAAGTAGTAGGTGGGTTGCTGAGAGGGTAAGAGTTTTTCAGTATTATCCTCATAATGAAATTAAAGATGGACTCATCAAAGGAACTTTGAACATAACTGTGTTGTATCGATTAATTGGATGGTTGGAGAAGTTGTCCAATCAAAAATCAAAAGTAGTTGCCTTCTTTAGCCTTAATATGATCAGGTCTACTATGTTGCTAAAGATAACAAAGAGATTGGTCAGTATTAATGATTTAAAAAACGAAAAACTTATTCGTGAATCTAGTGATGAACAACTAAAAAGGTTTTTACAAAATAATAGAATGAAGTTGTCAGACTGTTTGCTGGAAAGAGAAGAAGGTACCGGAGGGGAACTGCAGGACAAAAAAGAAAGATCCTCTTACCAACAAAGGATTGAGAACATAAAGACATGTCTCAGTCAGCTTAATTTAGATACTATTACAAATGCACGAGAAGTACTGACCTATATAAATAAAGTTAAAGAGGAACTTTTAAAAAAGCAGAGTGCATTGAAAAAGTTAGTATAGGAGGGCACGTTTTCGGATAACGGAATTCCGCAGGGCCTACACAATTACGCTTTAGATATCTTGAAACTCCATACATGAAAAAACACAATGTCCGATTGTTTGTTATTGTTGCCACTAACGCAACTCAATCCGGATGTTACAAGATGAAGTTTCGCTATGATATAATGAATTTATCAATCAGAGCCGCAGGGAGGGACTTTGATTGCGATGGGAAGAGGTTCAAGAAAGTTTCCTGAAGAATGGGTAGTATTCGAGGCTGTGGAAGCTTATTCGCAAGGTGGGTTCCGGTGTATTGACTCGGTATCTGTTATTGATCGTTATGAAGACTCGCTTGATGCAATGAAACGATACAAGCAATTGCATAAAGATCAGCCGGAAAAAGAAATTTATTTTCTGCATACGTCCCGTCCGGATTTGAAGATTGAAGAGAAATGGGGAGGGTTCAAGAGAAGGCGGTAGATTTGTGGCTGCTGCATGGATTACCCATTGTTCATATCGATGTTGTGTTCTTAGTGCGTCAACTCCATCTGGAAAATGTATTGTTGGACACCGGTTTAGCCGGAATTATTTTGGATGCAGACAAGGTCGCCGCAATTGGCGGGAGAGTGGGGGTATTTATACCACTACGGTTATGCTCCACCATCAAAACTCCGACCGCGCGAGGTCAGAGTTTTTTTATTATGGCGAAAAACGGGGAAGAGCCGCAGTTCTCGAAGCGGATAGCCGGGGGGTGTTCCGTGCGCAGGGAGAGTTAGAAGGGGACCTGCAAAGTCATCGGAATCGTCAGGAAATGGAGGTTATTTCCTACTGAATGTCGAATACAGGGACATCGGCACGCATTCTGTGCCGACAGACAACTTCAGGGGCAGATTACGATGAATGATGAAGAACTGCGGAAAAGAATCTCTAATCTTTCAATATGGAAGAAAAACGGTCAGCGTGCCCCGCATAAGCCGCTACTGCTGCTTTTCGCACTGGCGAAGCTTCAGCAGGATCAGATCGTTTTAGCCTATGAAGATGTGAGGACTAAGTTGAAAAAGCTATTGCTCGAATTTGGCCCGACGAGGAAATCTTACCACCCGGAAGAACCTTTTGTGAGATTGATGACAGACGAGATATGGGAACTGAATATCCCGGTTAATAAACGCCAATTTTCCGATAAGCAGCTTTTGGCAGATCGGGCCGCAGGCGGCTTTCGATCTGAAGTATTGACGCTGTTGCAAGGCAATAGCAGGCTTATTCAGGAAATTGCTGAGCAACTGCTACACGACCATTTTCCCGAGACAATGCATCAAGATCTTATAGAGGAAGTCGGGCTACATTTGACTGTAGCCGCAGCAAAGCGAAGACGCAACCCAGATTTCCGCAACAAAATTTTGAAGGCCTATGAGTTTAGCTGTGCTATATGCGGATTCAACGTTCGGTTGGGCCACAATCTCGTCGCCGTTGACGCGGCGCACATTCAATGGCATCAGGCTGGAGGGCCTGACAGTGAAGAGAATGGAATCGCTTTGTGCGTGCTGCACCACAAGTTGTTCGATCGCGGCGTATTCACGATAACGGGAGACAGGGAGATGCTCGTCGCAGAGGAAGCACACGGAACGCAGGGATTCGAGGAATGGCTAATGCGATTTCACGGTAGACGCATCCGGGATCCCATTCGTCCGATCTATCAACCGAAAAGGACATTTACCGAGTGGCATATCAGGGAAGTGTTTAAAGGGCCTGCCAGATATAACGCGACATCGGTTTAGGACTCCTAATTAAACATCATGGTTGCGAGCGATGAGGCTGTTACTTAGACCAAGCCAATCGACTGGACGAATTATCAATAGAAGGTGAGCAATCATGATCGAAGTGGCCGCGACCGTTTATCGAAAAACTAAAACCGGAGGAGACAACGCATGAGACTCGAAGCTATCCAATTTGAAGGACTGGTATTTCCGTTTCCACCCGCCCTCAAATGGTTTCTAATCGGGATAATTGTGCTTGGGGTTATAGCGGGGATTCTACAGCCTGCGAAAAAACAGAAGAAGAGGAAGCGTAAACCTGCTGCCAATAAAAGCGTCTCAAAGTCAAACGGCAATCCTACCCAGAGAAAATCAAATACCTGTCGTCCGGATGAAATCATTCTCTCGCTTCCGTTAAACCAACTGGGCTGGGCCGAGTTTGAGCGACTTCTTGCTTTATATTTTCGCGATAATGGGTATGTCGTACATGAAGTTGGCGTCGGCGGGAAGGATGGGGGAGTTGATCTTGTTATCATCGATCGAAGAGGCGAGAAAACGGCTGTGCAGGCGAAATGTTATTCGGACCGAAATAATGTAGGCCCCAGCGTTATCCGCGAGTTAAGTACGGCAAAAAGAAACCATGACTGCATATTGTCCATGCTTGTAACGGCTTCGGATCTAACGGTAGAAGCAAGAAGAGAAGCCGATAAATTCCGAGTCGATTACTGGCATGGAGCGCTTCTTGAAGACAAGCTGAGTAGATGGGGCAAATGGAGCCCGGGGAAGAAGAGAAGAGCCTAGCAAAAGCCGGAAACCAACAGACCGCCCAACCGTATTAGCACTAAAAGGAGTGATTCCATTGCAACTCGTGCTGGACAAGATCGCGAAGCGCTTCAACGAGAAGCCGGTGCTTCAGGATGTGGAGCATCGATTCGAGAAGGGGAAGATCTACGGGCTGCTGGGACGGAACGGAGCGGGCAAAACGACGCTGTTCAATTGCTTAAGCGGCGAACTGAAGGTGGACGGCGGACAAGCTTTGTTGGAGAAGGACGGCGCGACGCACGAGCTGCGCGAACAGGACGTGGGTTACGTCTACTCGCTGCCGATTCTGCCGGAGTTCCTGACCGGCTATGAATTCGTGAAGTTCTTCATCGATATTAACCGCCGCCAGAACGTGCCGATCGACCGAACGATCGACCAGTATTTCGACATGATGAGCATGGCGGAGGAAGAGCGTCATCGCCTCATTAAAGGGTATTCCCATGGCATGAAGAACAAGCTGCAGATGCTGCTCTTTCTGATCACGAAGCCGCCGGTCATTCTTCTGGACGAACCGCTTACTTCCTTCGACGTCATTGTGGCGCTGGAGATGAAGAAGCTGCTCCGCGAGATGAAGCATAACCATATCCTCATTTTCTCGACCCATATTTTGCAGCTGGCATCCGACCTTTGCGATGAACTGGTCATTTTGAACCGCGGCCGGTTGTCGTCGGTTTCCCCCGAGCTGTTGCGCAGTCCGGAGTTCGAGCAGAGCATCGTCGAGCTGCTGAAGGATGAGAGCCATGCTGAGGATTCTTAGTACGCTGTTGGCGATTCGGACGTCTTCGGCGATCAATTTGTTTTTCTATTACCTCCAGAAGCTGCCGCTGGTCGGCAAGGCGATCAAGAGCACGGTTTATGCGAAAACGGATCTGAAGCGCTCGGTCTCCGCCCTCGTTTTTGCCGTACTGCTGCTCTGGAGCCCTGTGTCCAAGCTGCTCTACCTCTATGTTCTTGTCTATTTGCCGGTGACGGCTGCGAACGAAATGTCGCACGCCGATGAGCCGCTTCAGCTGTTCATACATATATTTGCAGTCATCAGCTTCCTAGTCGCAGGAGTCAGCAGCGCTAACGTGCTGGAACCTAAGCGGGAGAAGTATGTAGCAGTGAGGCTGATGCGAATGTCGCCTCAGCTGTATATGCATGCCGCTTTGTCCTACCGCTACATCGTATTTCTGGTCGGTTATATCCCGGCTCTGCTCGTATTCGTGCTGCTTCTGGAAGGTACGGTGCTGCAGGCGGTAATGCTGGCGGTTTCCGTGGCGGCGTGGAGAGTGCTGTGCGAATATGTCCATCTCAAGCTGTTCGAGAAGACGGGGATCGTGCTGGTCAAGCAGTTGGCCGTCGTATGGCTCGTCATCGGTGCAGGCTATATTGCTGCGTATTTGCCGCTCTTCCTGGAGAAGTTCCCGACAGTCGAGCCGGTTCTTATGCATTGGGGAGTGCAGCTGTTGATCGCTGCGCTGGGAGCGTGGGCCGCCGTTCAGCTTGCAAGATACCGTCATTTCCGCGAAGCTGTAGAGGCCGCAACCAAGCGGGACGATCCTTACTTGAACGTTAGAGGTATGGTTGCAGATGCCCAAAAGACGAGTGTTCAAGCCAAGGAGAGCGATTACTCCGAGGAAGCCTTGCGGCAGGAGCCCGTTAACAGCAAAGAGGGCTATGCCTATCTGAACGAGATTTTCTTCACAAGGCACCGCAGCTTGGTCAGCCGTCCGTTCCGCAAGCGACTCGCAATTATTGCTGCTGCCGGAATCGTCGGATCGATCGCGATGTTCGTCATGGGGCGTATACAGCCGGAGTTCCTGCAGTTGGAGCTGAAGATGCTGTTCGCCTTCTTGCCCATCGCGTTGAGTTTCCTGACGGTAGGCGAAACGACATGCAAGGCGATGTTCTACCATTGCGATATCAGCTTGACCCGATACAGCTTCTATCGAAGCGCGGCCTACGAGCATTTCTTGATCCGGCTGCGCAAAATGATCGGCCAGAATTTGTGGATTGCAGCAGCGCTAGGAGGCGCGCTGACGTTGGCGACCTTCGCTGCGGGCGGGAATATTCTGCAATGGGATGCCGTGCTGTTGTGGCTCAGTATTGCTGCGATTGCCGTCTTTTTTACTCTCCATCACCTGTTTCTCTATTATATTTTTCAGCCGTATTCCACGGATTTGAACATGAAAAATCCACTCTACTTCGTCGTGGCTATGGCCGTGTCGGCTGTCTGCGGGTTCGCGGTCTTCTTCCCGATTCCGCCGGCCGTCTTCACGAGCGTCGTCATAGCGATTGTCATCGTTTATTTTGCGGTTGCGATCGCAGCCGTTCGCAAGTATGCGCATAAGACGTTTAGAGTGAAGTAGGGGATCGATCCATAGACATATACGCGTTAAGAACAGCCGAACCGTTCGGGCTGTTCTTTTTTTTGCTCCGATAGTCGGATTAGTTCGAAGCGGTGCAAAAAGTGCGAAGGGAAAGCTTCGGAAAAGTGCGCATTTGTGAGCGAATTTGCGATTTACGACGTTCGCCGGGCGATGGTAAGTTGAGTCCATTCGGAGCTGCGCGCTCAGACAATAACTCATCTTCCGCGCAGGCTCTACGCGAGAAAATGGAAATCCCTGAAACATTGGCCGACAAACGCTAACGGTCATCCGCTAGGCATTCTCATTTCCGATCTTCTCTTTAAATGTTTAAACGTGGGAAT
>Ga0065721_10005164_pt1 | contig 15801 bp, 13 predicted proteins | sample Mesricmetagenome_FD_59108 | JGI IMG/M metagenome (GOLD analysis project Ga0065721, IMG submission 59108) | Mesophilic microbial community from rice straw/compost enrichment Sample: eDNA_1 v2 (version 2) | ecosystem: Engineered > Solid waste > Grass > Composting > Bioreactor | place: USA: Davis... | reverse complement strand
GGTTTGTGCTTCTTCTGGGGCATTCCAACGTCCTCCTACGGCTCAATAGCCTACTTCAGGGAGGACCACTTTTCAGGGGGCAGACCAGAACTGGAACTAGGCGACACAATCTTGGCGAGCATGGTCGCAGAGCAGCTGCTCTTCTTGCACAGGGAAAGTCCCTCCGAGATATTAGGAAGGAATTGGTAGACTTAGATATGGAAAATATTGATGAAAATAAAAAATAGTATGACCGACTAACTAAGCTGTTGGTCTTGACGGCGCCAACTATTTGCTAAATGTTTTGCCTATCGGCAACCAGATATTTGTAGGAATTCCTGCCAAGGAGCCAAGAGCCAGGTCACAGGTTCCTTGGCAACCGCAGGGCTTCCAGCGTGACTGTCCGGTAAAGACATCTTCCACGTAAGTCTGACGCTCCCGTTGGCTCTCAATCGGCCAGAGCCATGGCAAGCTACGGTATCTGTGTTGGTGTTCTTGGGGCAGTGAGAGCCTTGGGAATCCCGTTGATCGAGGTTACTCCGACCGAGAACAAGAAGGTTTTCACCGGCAACAAGTCAGCCACTAAAAGGGACATGATCGACAAGGCAGTGGAGCTTTATCCCGATGCCAACTTCCCGATCCACAAAGGCAAGGTTCCTGACAAGGCAGAACACATGGCTGATGCTATCGCTTCCATTCATGCGGGAGTCCGGACTCCCGTATTTCAAAATCTCATGAGATTGTTCGCAGAGGTATAACCCAAATGCACATTACCACTACCGTCCGAATGGACCTGAATGACGTCCAGGATGCGGTTCTTTCCCTGATCCAGGATAAGCTGGACATCTCCGACGATGCTGATGTCGATATCCAGTTCGATGCTGAAAGCGATGTCTTCGTCATCGAGATCGATGAGAGCAAATCTGTTTCCCCGGAGCCAGAGAAGAAGACCCGTCGTCGGCGCCGTACCAAGGCTGAGATCGAGGCCGAGAAGGAAGTTGCTTCCATCATGACTGAGCCAGTGAAGGAGCAAGCCAAGGAAGAATGGAAAGAAGAGGTCAAGGCTGAAGAGGCTCCCTTTGACACCAAGGAAGAGGTTGCCAAGGAACCAGAGCCAGAGATCCAGAAGGCAGCTAATGTCTCCATCTTCCCTGATGTAAAGTCATCGGCTCAATTGCCGATCAACAAGATTGGGGTCTAGGCGAAACGCTGGAGTATGCGGTCAAGCTGTTGCAACGTGAATACGGGAAGGGAGTGGAGAGGGGCTAGATATCTAGTCCATACCTTCAATATGCTCGCCGCTTCATTCCCCGTTATGGGCGGCCGCGCTTCTCGTACCAGCTGGTGCAGAACTTCAGAAAATGCTTCTCAGGCCGATTAGGACTAATCTCATTTTCTGCAAGCCAGTTCCGCCATTCTTGTTCAAGATAATATATATCCCATCCGGGAGCGTTACTTTTCGCATCGGCATAGACCTCTGGATCGAGTGAGCCGGATCACTGAGCTTTGGTCTTCCGCGTCCCTTTGGAAGCAATCCGTTCCCGATCGCCAGGCGCCTGGACATTTTGCGGACTGTAGAGGTAGAGATGGCGCAGATTGTCGCGATAGGCGGCCACCTCGCTGCGGACTCGATCTTCATTCCATCCCATGATATCTGCGACGGCGACGGCGGCGTCCTGTGCCGCCGCGTAGCCCAGATCGCGGGACCAGCCCACGCGGACCCGCCGGAAAAGCAGATCGGTGAGCGTTTCGGGAAATTCGTGCAGCGCCGCATAGCGAAGATCGGCGACGGTCACGCCCGGTATGCCGGGGTCGAGAAGTGCCGAACCCGGCTCCGAGGGAAAGTTCCGCGGCGAAAAGCTGAGCGTCTTCTCGGAGCTTGAGGGTTTGAGCACCCGCTTGACCGTCTGGCAGGCCTCTGCCCCCGCGGTCCGGTGCGTCGTCAGCGGACCGCCTGTCAGCGCATAGACGCCCGGCAGGCCGTCAGCGGAAAGGTCATGGAAAACACGCGAGCGGGCGCCTTTCGGCGCGCTCGACTTGTTGGTCAGCGGTCTCACGCCGGCCCAGGCATAGATGACGTCGCTCCGCGTCAGAGCAAGGCCGGGGAAGACATGGCGCGCCTCTTCGATCAGCCAGGCGAGATCGCTTTCGTCCGGCACGACGTCATCCACGCTTCCCTCGAACAGGGTTTCGCTAGGGCCGATATAGTGCAGATCGTCCCACGGGATGGCGAGGAATGGATCGTCCTCGCGGCTCATCGCGGCTACCAGCTTGCCGCGGCAATCCGGCGGCAGCTGCACCGCCATGTAGACGCCCTTCGTCCCGGTCACCTTGCGCGAGGCTCTATCCGAGGCAAGCCTGTTCACCGCGTCGATCCACGGTCCGGCCATGTTGAGGACGATTCTCGCCGATACATGTGCGGTTGCCCCGGCGCCCGCGCCGGCCTCGTCCCTGAGGCCGAGCCTCCAACCTTTCTCGCCCGAGCGTTCCATGGCGACGAGCCGGGTGTAATTGCGGACCGTCGCTCCGAGATCCCGCGTATTGAAGACGGCATCCATGACCACCCGTTCGGGCCAGTTGAACTGGAATGAATCGAAGCGTGTGACACCCAGAAGCTTGTCGGTTTCCCGAAGGTCGCGAATGAGCGGCATGGCGAGAGCCTCTTCCCGTCCATAGCGCTTGTAGGAGAGGTTCACGCCCCCGGTGCCCAGCGCCTTCAGCAGGAGCGCAGCCACGTCGTATTGCCAGGGCTTGTACTTGTCGTCGCGATAGATCGGGTAATAAGTCAGGTGATTGTTGAGCCGTTCCGGCGTCTTGAGCGCCATGTTCGCACGGTCCGCCAGCGCACCCTTGGCCATCTTGCAAGAATCCAGAAACTGCAGCGGATGCGACAGGAAAGCCCATGGCGACTTGCCGAAGGCCAGATAGCGCATGCCATTGCCGATCAGCCGGCCCGAGCGGCTGCTCGTCGCGGCCCCGAAGTCGGTCTTGTCGATCAAGAGAACGGAATATCCTGCGGCGGCAAGATGTTGCGCCGCGCTCGATCCGTTCACTCCGGCGCCGATTACGGCAACGTCGAACGACGAGCCGTCGAGGGTGGATAAGGAGGGTCTAGCCATTTCTATTTCCGTACCGGGGTGTCGACAAAATGATTATCTTGCAAAAAATTGGCTAGCACGAAGATATAACATATATCAAGATCGTCCGGAGAATTTTGTATGTTCGACGGCGTTGCGGTCGCCGGTAAAAGATCGAAAATACGTATAAACCACTCTTATTAAATGATTTTTTATCCTACCGCTGATCCGACCGACCTCAGCCTCCACGCTAAAGGCAGGACTCGATGGAGATGGCATGACACGCTGCTGATTGACACCCAAAACTCGATATATCATATTGCCGAAATACCTGCGTATATCCTTGGATGAGCGGTAACAAAACACAATGGTCGCCCACTGGTTCATGAACGGGACGACGGGGAACTGGCATGCTGAAGCTCAAACTTAGTTCCGTTGCGAAGCGCTATGGCAACGTCGATGCGCTCCATCCCATCTCGCTCGATGTATCCGATGGCGAGTTCCTGACGTTGCTCGGACCGTCGGGATCGGGAAAGACGACGGTGCTCAACGTCCTGGCCGGCCTGATCCTCCCGGATCGGGGCGATGTATGGATTTCGGGAACGAAAGCCACCCACCTGCCTCCTCACAAGCGCGACATCAGCCTAATGTTCCAGAACTACGCATTGTTCCCGCATTTGTCCGTGTTCGAGAACGTCGCATTTCCCCTGCGTATGCGTCGCGTCGCCGAGGCGACTATCCGCCAGAAGGTGGAAAGGATGCTGGAGATCGTTCGGCTGCCGCATGTGGCCGGTCGCTATCCGCGTGAACTGTCGGGCGGCCAGCAGCAGCGCATCGCGCTGGCCCGCTGCGCTGTCTATGAGCCTTCGATCATCCTTATGGACGAGCCGCTGGGAGCCCTGGACAAGAAGCTGCGGGACGAATTGCAGCTTGAAATCCGCCGTCTGCACAAGGACCTCGGTTCGACCGTCGTCTATGTCACGCATGATCAGGAAGAGGCGATGTCCATGTCGGACCGGATCTGCCTGATGAATGACGGCAGGATCGAACAGCTGGGAACGCCGGAAGATCTCTATTTCTCGCCGGTGACGTTGTTCTCCGCGGAATTCCTTGGAAATGCCAATCGTTGCCGGGGTGTTGTTACCGAAGTGGGGCCGGATTTCGTAGTCGTGGTGGCTTTCGACGGTCAGAGGATCGTCGGACGCGTGGGCGGCGGGTCGATTTTGAGCCCGGGGGAAGACGTCGCCGTGATCGTGCGGCCTGAACATATGTCGCCGCAGGCGGCCGACGAACAGGATGACAACGCCCTTGCAGTCACGATCGACCAGAAAATCCTGATTGGGCCCGTCCAGCGCTATTTCTGCTCGGTCGCAGGCGGCGAGTCGATCGAATGCCAGACGCTGACCGGCCGGCCCGTGCAGGCAGCGCAGGGTGACGCCATTCGCCTGACCTGGTCCCGGGAAAACACGCTGGTCTACAGCCTGGCGGATAACAAAGCCGCTTCACTCGCAAGGGCTGCGTGATGTCCAGCCGTGATCACCTGCCTGAGCCAGAGGCGGAAATGATGCCGGCGACGACCCCCTACGACCCCTCTATGACGGCTGTTGCGGCGCGCAAGGCGCGTTGGTCGAAGCGCGCCGCCATCCTGCCGCTCCTCCCGGCGCTCGTGTTCCTCGTCGCGTTCTTCGCTATTCCGGCGCTCTTCATCCTGCGACTGAGCGTGGCGGATGGTGGCGGGCAACTTTCTGCGGTCAATTTCAGCCGCCTGCTGGAAACGCCCGTCTATCTCCGCTTGCTCGCCAACACGTTCAAGACGGCTTTCTTCACCACGGTCATCTGCCTGATCATCGGCTATCCGTTGGCCTATGTCATCGCTACGACCACCAAGCGCGCGGCGCTCATCATCACGTTTATCGTCCTGATTCCCATGTGGACGAGCTATCTGAGCCGCGCCATCGCGTGGCTGACGATGCTGGGGCGACGCGGCGCGGTAAATCAGACTCTGACGCAGTTGGGCATCATCGATCGTCCGCTGGAACTGGTCTACAATTATCCGGCGGTCCTCACCGTCATGGTTCACGGCTTCCTGCCTCTCGCGGTCATCACCATGGTGGCTGTGATGCAGAACATCGACCCGAACCTGCGAAAGGCGGCCTCGACGCTCGGTGCGAGCGCTCCGCAGGCCTTCTGGCGGGTCTACTTTCCCATTTCCCTGCCGGGCGTCGCCGCCGGCGCCCTCCTCGTCTTCGTTGGCTCGCTCGGAATGTTCATCACGCCGATCTTGATCGGCAGCCAGCAGGAAGCGACGATCGCGCAAGCCATCATCGAACAGTTCGACAAGGCTTTCGATCTTAATTTTGCCGCCGCCCTCGTTGCGATCCTGCTGTTCTCGACGCTGCTGTGTCTGGCCTTGTTCAACGCGACCACAGGGACCGAATCGCTGACAGGGTCTCCGCCCGACGCCAATCGCGCAGCGCTCAAGCCCGGAAGCAGGCAGGGCAATCGCATTCTGCGCACGGTGCTGGGCGGGATAGCCCGCCTGACTGATCTGGTCGGCTTCGCGATCGACGCCGTGCTGCGCGTGCTGCGGCTTCCTACGGTCGATCGTATGGGCCGCTGGCCGCTGCGCGTCGCCGTGGCCGCGATCCTTTTGTTCATCATGGTGCCCACCCTGATCCTGCTTCCGCTTTCGCTGTCGCAGAACCGTTTCATGGCGTGGCCGCCCTCAGGGTTCACGCTGGGTTGGTACGAAGCGTTCTTCACGTCGACGAAGTGGCGCACAGCTACCGTCACGTCGATCTATCTGGGCGTCCTTTCCGCAGGGCTTGCATTATTGCTCGGCGTTCCGGCGGCTTTTGCACTCTCGCGGCGTCGCATTCCGTTCTCCGCGCTCATCCTTGCCTTCATCACACTGCCTATCCTGGTCCCGCATATCACGGTCGCCGTCGGGCTCTACTATGTCCTCGCCCGCATCGGGCTGCTGGGAACCGACCTTTCGATCCTCATCGGGCATACGATTTTCGCGCTGCCTTATGTCGTCGTGACGGTGATGGCGGTGCTGCGGAACTACGATCGCCGTCTTGACCAGGCCGCATGGACGCTGGGCGCGAGTCCGATCGTGGCGTTCCGCCGGGTGACCGCCCCTATCATCGCCGCGGGGCTCGCTGCGGCGTTCCTGTTCGCCTTCATCCAGTCTTTCGACGAGCTTACGATGATCCTGTTCATGGGCAGCGCGAACCTGACGACGCTACCCAAGGAGCTGTGGTCGGCCGCACGCTCCTCGCTCGATCCGACGCTCGCTGCGGTTTCCACGCTTATCCTTCTCTTTGTCGCAGTTGCTATGGGCACGGCCCGCTCGCTGCAGAAGAAGCAGTAATTAACGTCAACGAAAGGGGAATGATCATGTTGAGATTCGACAGGCGACAGATGTTGAAGGGTTTGTCGGCGACGGCAGGCGCCTTGGCGATGCCGGCGGTGGTAACCGGCCGCGCGTTCGCGCAGGAAACGATGGCCATCGCAGTTCCAACCGGCTACGAGGACGCGCTGAAAGCTGCGGTGCTGGACGATTTTACCGTGGAAAGCGGCATTTCCGTCGTCACGCAGCCTCTGTCCACGGGTGCGGTGGCGCAGTTCCAGGCGCAGGTCGACACCAAGACGTACCAGTACCATCTTGCCTTCAGCCTGGGAGAACAAGCCAATCTCCAGTGCCAGGACAATGATTTGCTGGAGCCGATCGGAGTGGACACGCCTGCCGTCGCGGCCATCGCCGACGACATGAAGTCGGAATATTTCCTCGGGCACGGCGTGCTCGTGCACGGCCTCGCCTATCTCGAGGATTCCTTCACGACACCTCCCACATCCTTCGCGGCGATATGGGACACCGAGGGGTTTCCCGGTCGCCGGTCCCTGCGGATGAACGTGCGCGACGCGATCGAAACAGCCCTGCGGGCCGACGGGGTGGCCCCGGAGGACGTCTACAACGTGCTTTCAACGGAAGAGGGCTGGCAGAGAGCCTATGCAAAGCTCGACGCCATCAAGCCCGAGATCGCCGTCTGGTGGGACGACGACCCGCAGATCGAGCACGCTTTCGGCACCGGGGAGGTCGATATCGGGACGTGGTTCCATCACCGTGTCGTCAATTTCCGCAAGGTGACCGGAGTGCCGCTGGCGTTCGACTTCAACCAGGCGTTCTATTCGCGCATGGGCTGGGCCATTCCAAAGGGCACTCCGATGCTGGAGCCGGCGCGGCAGCTTATCGCGATGGCGACGGAGCCCGAACGCATCGCGAAGTTCACCGAAGGGTTCCCGATGGCTCCGGTGCAGCCGCAAGTCTTCGAGCACCTCGATCCCGAGTTCGCCCAATCGCTTCCCACGCATCCTGACAATCTGTCCAAGATATTCCCGGTCGATTTCAATTTCTGGTCGACCGATTCAACCACGAAAAGCGAACGCTTCCGCGTGTGGTTGCTCGGTTAAGCATCGCCTGCCTGTCACGGCTCCATGGCCTCCGCGAAGTTACGCCCGCGGAGGCGCGTTCATTGGTCCTCCGGCAGTCCGCGACGCCATGGCTGGGCGCACGCATTGATGCCTCGGAGATTGCCGAGATTGCCTGTGGGCGCGGGTCACGCGCCCCATTTCGGGGACAGAACAAGATGGGGTGGTTGCCGCCCACCTCAGACGGCATCGAATGTGCCAAGATAGTGGGTGACCCCACCAGCAGAGAGGACGGCAACCGCGATGAAGGATACGATGATCGGCGTTGATCTGGCAAAGGCAGTTTTCCATGTTCATGGAGCATCGACGACAGGACAAATGCTTTTTCGCAGGAAGTTATCGCGTCATCAGTTCAGATATTTCATGGCCGATCAGTCGCCGGCGATAGTGATCCTGGAAGCCTGCGGCAGCGCCCATTATTGGGCACGGGAGATGGCAAGACTTGGCCACGAAGTGAAGCTGATCGCCCCACAGTATGTGCGGCCGTTTGTGAAGAGGCAGAAGAACGATGCTGCAGATGCCGAGGCGATTGTGATTGCAGCGCAGCGGCCGGAAATGCGTTTCGTAGAGCCGAAGTCGGAGGCTCAGCAGGCCAGAGCGGTGTTGTTCCGGGCAAGAGAACGCTTGGTTCGACAGCGAACTGAAATGGTGAATGCGCTACGCGCGGTCCTCTATGAGTTTGGCACATTGTCCCCCGAGGACTAGCTCAACTGGCCCGCATGCAGGAAATTGCCGAAACACCGAACAGTGACCTTTCGAAACTGGTCCGGGAGGAGTGCCTCGATATGGTTGAGCAGATTGCTGATCTGACACGCAAGATCGATGCTCGAACGAAGAAGGCGAAGGAACTTGCGTTCGAAGCCGATATGGCGCGTCGTCTCCAGACAATGCCCGGGGTTGGCCCGCTGACCGCATTGGCGGTCGAGGCGTTCGCGCCCGCGATGGAAAGCTTCAAATGTGGGCGTGATTTCGCGGCTTGGCTGGGCCTCGTTCCGCGTCAGCATTCTTCCGGAGGGAAGGAGAGACTTGGGCGCATCTCCAAGGCCGGGCAGATCGATATTCGCCGGTTGCTGATCATTGGTGCGATGACGCGGTTGACTTGGCTCGGCCGCAAAGCGATCCGTCCCGACACCTGGCTGGCCCGAATGGCAGAAAGGAAACCGAAGATGCTGGTGGCCATTGCGCTGGCTAACAAGATGGCTCGCGGGATATGGGCCATGCTGACGAAAGGCGAAGATTACAGAGGACCGGCGGGAAGCTTTCCTGCTTGAGCCTATAGAGGCCCTTGTGGCGACAGATACCCGTGAATGGGTGTGAGAAGTCGACGACCTGAATGGGCAAATGATCGAACAGATCGGGGTTTAGGAAAACCAGTACAGCTCTTGGAGCTCAGAGCTCGGGAACAAGATTTGGACCTTATCCGCAGATCACCATACCGGCCCGCGGCGCCAGACAGCCGCACCTTTGAGGCCTGACAGAAGACCGCACTCGATCGCAGCACATGACGGCCAGAAAACTCTTGCACTCCGGGCGGCAACCACAGAAGAGCTGTTCAAAATCGTACGCTAAGTTCGAACAAAGTGAGAACTCATGCGGCTCGCCGTAGCCCAACTGGAAGGCGAAGCGACCGGAAACCTTCCGGCAGATGCTGCTTGCTGTCCCAGGTATAGATGCCGGTCAGATTGATGTTCCCTTCAAGGCGCTCTCCCTTCGTCGATATACCCGTGGCGAGGCAGGCAACGTGAACGTGACGTGGAGCCCGGGTAGCAGTGCCGCGACTAGCGCGACATCCTGTTCCTTTGATGGGCCTGATCGGACCATGGCTTCACCAGATCCGTGCTGGGCATGGGCGGAGCGTAATCAACGGAGCAGGCCGTCGAGATCGAACTCGTCCCAGCCTTTGAGCCTTGGGTACATCCCATCCTTCTTGGGATCGGAAGCCAGAGCAGGCTTGCGCTGACCTTTGCCAGCCCGGGTTAGGGCTGCCTTTCCAGCGGCGCGACGCCTGTTCTCCGCGGCGGCAGTCGCGTCTTCCTCCCGCCACAATGTAGGGAGGTCCCGATCGAGTACGTCTTCAATATGACGTGGATCGAACACGTNGNNNGACCTGTCAACGGCGGATTAAAAGTCGGCCATTGGGCGGCGCAAAACCAGGCCACTTGATGTTGGGGNCATCGAGCGCCGGGAGGGCGTAGCCCGAGCGGTGTTCGATNCCCCCAACATTGCGTTTTTCAGGACGTGCGGCTNGCTTTGCGTGCCCGGCTTTGGGCGAGGCGATAGCTGTCACCATTCATCTCGAGGATGCTGACGTGATGGGTCAGCCGGTCGAGGAGCGCGCCGGTGAGACGCTCGGTCCCGAAGGTCTCGGTCCATTCGTCGAAAGGCAGATTGCTGGTGATCAGGGTGGAGCCGCGCTCGTAACGCTGCGAGATCAACTCGAACAGCAGCTCGGCTCCGGTCTTGGACAGCGGCACGAAGCCCAGCTCGTCGATGATGAGGAGCTTGTAGCCAGCCATCTGCTTCTGGAAGCGCAGAAGGCGGCGTTCGTCGCGCGCCTCCATCATCTCGCTGACCAGGGCGGCGGCGGTGGTAAAGCCGACGGACAATCCCTTCTGGCAGGCTGCCAGGCCAAGGCCGATCGCAACATGGGTCTTGCCCGTACCGCTGGGTCCGAGCGCGATAACATTCTCGCGCCTTTCGATCCATTCGCAGCGCGCCAGCTCGAGCACCAGCATCTTGTTGAGCTTGGGGATGGCGGCAAACTCGAAGCTGTCGAGGCTTTTGGCGGCCGGGAACCGGGCGGCCTTGATGCGACGCTCGACTATGCGCCGTTCCCGGTCGATCAGTTCGAGTTCGACAAGGCGGGCAAGATAGCGGACATGATCCACGCCCTCGAGCGCGCATTGGCGGGCAAGCTTGTGGTGCTCGCGCAGGAAGGTCGGCAGCTTGAGCGCTTTGAGGTGGCTGGCAAGCAGGAGTTCGGGAGCATCGCTGCTCATGCCAGTTCCTCCTCGCGGTCCAGCAGACCCATATAGGCCTTGGCCGAGGTCGTCTCGACACTGGCTCTGGGCAGATAAGGGTAGATGGCAAGGTCGAGCCTGGGTGGCCGGCGTTCAGCCCGGCACAGGACGAGATGCTTGATGGCATCGAAGCTTATGGCGCCCAACTGCAGCGCCTGCTTTATGGCCGCATGCAGATCGGCCAGATCGAAGCTTTCCAGAAGACGCAACACTTGCACATAGGCGCGCCGACCCAGCTTGCCCATCCGCGCTTCCATCAGGCGACGCAGTGTGGCGAACGCCTCGGGGAGTTCCCAGCCCTGGAGCGGGGCCGCCTGGTCGAGCGCATTGATCTTGTGCTCGATCAGCGGCAGGTAATGCAGTGGGTCAAAGACGATGTCTTCGCGCCCATAACTGCGCGGATGACGGGCGATGGTCTCCCCGCCGCAGCCGATCACCACCTCATCGACATAGCCACGGATCCAGGCGTCCTGATGGCCATAGGCAACAGGGACGGAATAGTCGTTGGTTCTGTAGCGCACCAACGCCTGGGAGGAGACCCGGCCGCTGGCCTGGTCGCAGGCCTCGAAGGGCGAGGCCGGCAGCGGTCGCATCGCCGCCAGATCGCGTTGCAGCCGTTCGCCGATCGTCTCGCTCTCACCGCGTAGCCGGTCTCCCTGGCGCTTGCGGCACTGCTCCTCAAGCCACAGGTTGAACGCGTCCCAGGTTGCAAACCGGGGGATCGGCACCATGAAGTTGCGGCGGGCATAGCCCACAAGACCTTCGACACTGCCCTTGTCATTGCCCTTGCCGGGGCGGCCATACCGATCCCGGATCAGATAGTGGGACAAAAACCCGCTGAACAGCGTTGCCCGCTTGCGCGTGCCGTCAGGAAGAATTTTTGCCACCAGGCAGCGGTCGTTGTCGTAAACGATCGATTGCGGCACGGCCCCCAAGAAGGCAAATGCGTGGATATGGCCGTCCACCCATGCCTCGGCCACAGCAGCCGGATAAGCCCGGACATAGCAGGCGTCGCTGTGGGGCAGATCGAGCACGAAAAAGTGCGCCTTTTGTTCCACCCCGCCGATGATAACTACAGCCTCCCCAAAGTCCGCCTGGCCATGCCCGGCAGGATGGGCCAGCGGCACAAACACTTCCTGACCGCGCCGCTCCCGCTCGCGCATGTAGTCCTTGATGATCGTGTAGCCGCCGGAAAATCCATGTTCATCACGCAGCCGGTCAAATACCCGCTTGGCCGTATGGCGCTGCTTGCGCGGCACCGTCCGGTCCTCGTCAAGCCACCGATCAATGATCGCGGTGAACGCGTCCAGCTTCGGGCGTCGCACCGGCGCCTGCCGCCGATAACCCGGCGGAACAGAATACGCCAGCATCTTGCGAACCGTATCGCGCGAGATGCCGAAATGCCTGGCTGCTTCGCGCTGGCTCATGCCGCCATCGCAAGCCAGACGAACCTTCAAATATAAGTCCACGGTGTAGATCCCTTGTCCCTCCCGCACACATTGCAGAAGGAAAATAGGTGGACGACTTTTAAACCGCCCGCAGCAGGACAATCCAGCCGCTACCGTGGACTAACTTTGCACCGCCGTTCTCACGTCTCGTCGCAGGGACGGGCAAAGGATCCGCCGCCGCTTACAGCAATAAAGTGATGCGTGCCAACGGGCGTGAGTCAAATGACAACGCGTGACGACATCTGCGGATGCGGAAACGTAACGCTCCGCGTCTAAGAGTACAACGCACGGCTGATGCCGCCCCTGTCTACTACACCACGTCTGCGTAAAGCACTTATTGCGTTGCCGTGATATTGCCATAGCCTGCTAGATGCAGCAATGAGCCGGCACTTGCCAAGCGTCTCGCCGTCAGAGTAGTTTGAACGTCTTGGGGCTTCAGGGATTGGATCGCGGTTATCTAGTTGGCGGGCCGCCGCTTTGGCTTGGTGGAAAGGACAAGAGGATAAACATGGATGATCGGGTTGAAGTCAACGGGCTCAAGGTAGCCAAGTCGCTTTATGATTTTGCCAATCAGGAAGCCCTTCCGGGCACCGGGGTGGACAGCGAAACGTTCTGGCTGAAACTCTCCGAGATCATTCAAGAGCTTGGTCCCAAAAATCGCGAGCTGCTCCAGGTTCGCGACGAGCTTCAGGCGAAGATCGATGCCTGGCACAAGGAGCATGGCGCGCCGAACGACCTGCGAGCCTATGAGGCGTTTCTGCGGGAGATCGGCTACCTGCGCGAGGAAGGGCCTGCCTTCAAGGTCGAGACCAGCGATGTGGATGCGGAGATTGCCGAGATCGCCGGGCCGCAGCTCGTCGTGCCGGTGATGAATGCGCGCTATGCGCTGAATGCTGCAAACGCCCGCTGGGGCTCGCTCTATGACGCGCTTTACGGCACGGATGCGATCTCGGAAGATGACGGGGCTGAGAAGGGATCCGGCTACAACCCGATGCGCGGGGCCAAGGTCATTGCCTGGGCACGCAATTTCCTCGACCAGAGTGCGCCGCTCGACGGCGCAAGCTGGAGCGAGATCACGGGGCTTTCTGTTGACGGCAACAAGCTTGCCGTGCGCACCGATGGCGGCACCGTTTCGCTCAAGGATCAAGCCCAATTCGCCGGCTTTAATGGCGAGGCTGGCGCGCCGTCCGAGATCGTTCTTCGCAAGAACAACCTGCATGTGCGCGTCATCGTCAAGGCGGACCATCCGATCGGGCGCGACGACAAGGCGAATATCGCCGACGTGGCGGTGGAATCGGCGATCACCACGATCATGGACTGCGAGGATTCTGTCGCAGCCGTCGATGCCGAGGACAAGGTGCTGGCCTATCGCAATTGGCTCGGCCTGATGAAGGGCGATCTGGAAGACACGTTCGAGAAGGGCGGTAAGTCGGTTACGCGCAAGCTTGCCGGCGATGTGAGCTTCACGGCAGCGGACGGTTCGCAGGCAACGCTGCCCGGCCGCTCCTTGATGCTGGTGCGCAATGTCGGCCACCTGATGACCAACCCGGCCATTCTGGACAAGGACGGCAACGAGGTGCCGGAAGGCATCATGGACGCGATGTTCACGGCAGCGATTGCACTGCATGATATTGGTCCCAATGGACGGCGGATGAACAGCCGCAAGGGTTCCATGTATGTGGTGAAGCCCAAGATGCACGGACCGGACGAGGTGGCGTTTGCCGTCGAGCTTTTCGACCGGGTGGAAAACGCTCTCGGCATGAAGCGCAACACGATGAAAATGGGCATCATGGACGAGGAACGCCGCACGACGGTGAACCTGAAGGAGTGCATCCGTGCCGCGCGGGAACGCGTGGTGTTTATCAATACCGGCTTCCTGGACCGGACCGGCGACGAGATGCACACGTCGATGGAAGCAGGTCCAATGATCCGCAAGGGCGACATGAAGCAGGCGCCGTGGATCGCGGCTTACGAGAACTGGAACGTCGATGTCGGGCTCGAGTGCGGTCTGGCGGGCCATGCGCAAATCGGCAAGGGCATGTGGGCGATGCCCGACCTGATGGCGGCGATGCTGGAGCAGAAGATCGGTCATCCGAAGGCTGGCGCAAACACCGCCTGGGTGCCTTCGCCGACGGCTGCAACATTGCACGCCACGCACTACCACCAGGTGGATGTGAAGGCAGTTCAGGACGAGTTGAAGTCGCGTTCGCGCGCGAAGCTCGGCGATATCCTGTCGATCCCGGTTGCGGTGCGGCCCAACTGGTCGCCGGAAGAGATCAAAGCAGAGCTCGACAACAATGCGCAGGGGATCCTCGGCTACGTCGTGCGCTGGATCGACCAGGGCGTCGGTTGCTCCAAGGTGCCGGACATCAATGACGTCGGCCTGATGGAAGACCGGGCGACGCTGCGTATTTCTTCGCAGCATATCGCCAACTGGCTGCATCACGGAGTGGTCACTGAAGAACAGGTGATGGAGACCATGAAGCGCATGGCTGTAGTGGTCGACAAGCAGAATGAAGGTGACCCGCTTTACGAGAAGATGTCGCCGGACTTCGACAGGTCGATCGCCTTTCAGGCGGCTTGCGACCTCGTCTTCAAGGGACGCGAACAGCCAAATGGCTACACCGAGCCGGTTCTGCACAGGCGAAGGATCGAGAAGAAAGCGCAGGCGGCTGCGGCTGGTTTCTCAGCATCACGTTAATCTTTTTTGTTTGTGCATCATCGTGAAAAGCGGATAAATTCTAAAGGAAGAAAAATGGCAGAACTTACTTTGGCGATCGCAAATGCAATCATTGAGGCAGCGCTGGCTAAGGGTAGCGAAACGCAAATGAAACTCGCTGTTGCCGTGCTTGATGCTGGGGGTCATCTAAAGGCCTTTCAGAAGCAGGACGGTGTATCGATGATGCGCTATGAGATTGCTTTTGGAAAAGCCTATGGTGCTATTGCCGTCGGAATGGGTTCCCGCTGGCTTGACGCCGCTGCAAAGGAAAGGCCACATTTCATCGAAGGACTCAACGCAGTTTCTGGAGGACGTATCATTCCAGTGCCAGGAGGCGTGCTTATTCGCGACGCCAACGAAATCCTCGTCGGGGCTGTCGGCGTTACTGGCGATACATCGGATAACGATGAACTCTGCGCCATCACCGGTATCCAGTCTGTCGGCTTGAGGCCGCAGATTTCATGACAATGTGTGTACCGATGCCGTACTTGCAATTGAGAGTGCACTGAAAGCTCGATATTAGAGTGTTTTCCGATCTGGATCATATCCGCACAAGCTGAAGCAGTTTGTGCTTTTGTTGAAGATATCGATGAGCTTGCCGATGGCCGGTTGCGGTTCGCTCTCCGGTTTTGCGCAACATGGCCTTGGATCGTGAGAACGCCTTCTTGTAGAGAGGGTCTTATTGAACGCTCTTTAGAGGCGCTAAAAATCCTTTAGCTGTTCTTTCGCGTGATCGTTTGCGGCCGGATCGCACGCTCGACTGTGTTGTTGTCGAGTTCGATGCGACCGTCGTGAAGGAAGCGCTCGAGGATTTCGCGCCGGTTGATCGCATAGCGGATAGCCTCGGCCAGTTTCGATTTCCCCGGCAGTCTGGGCAGTTCCGCTGCCCAAAGATTGAAGAGCGCGGCGACGATCGGCGCGGATTTCTCCTGCCGGATCGCCGCCCGGATTTCGGCGTGCCGGCCACGAACCTCTTTTTCGGCGGCCCATAGCGGAGCCATTGTCTCGATCGTGCGGGTGGCAATACGCGATGTGCCGGCCGCATGGAGTTCAAAGAAGTAACG
>Ga0065721_10051201_pt1 | contig 15805 bp, 17 predicted proteins | sample Mesricmetagenome_FD_59108 | JGI IMG/M metagenome (GOLD analysis project Ga0065721, IMG submission 59108) | Mesophilic microbial community from rice straw/compost enrichment Sample: eDNA_1 v2 (version 2) | ecosystem: Engineered > Solid waste > Grass > Composting > Bioreactor | place: USA: Davis... | reverse complement strand
CCAAGCCTGCCGCAGCCGCCGGTTTGCCGGCTTCTACGTGAGCGATCAGAATCTTGGTCGGATTGTCGACCGGTACGCCTTGAAGCACGATATAGAGAGCGAATAAGACGTAAGCGAGGAAGAAGTTCATAACCGGTCCCGCGACAATCGCCAGCGCCCGCTTGCGCACCGGCTTGTGGCCGAATTGACGGTCGAGCGGGGCAATCTGCGTCTCCTGCCCTCTCGCGATCAAGAGCGCGGCCGGGTGCACGTCGAACCGCTCGACGTCTCCGTCTACGTCCAACGTAACGTACAGATGCTTCTCCAAGTCGATCGCCTTGATCTCGCCGCGAAGAACGTCGGAACGCTCATCAAGCCGGTCGAGGTAAAGGCGAGTTACCTTGTTATCCTTGATTCGAACCGCGATCGTCTGTCCCGTCTGGACTTCGACGACCTCCGGATCTTCGCCGGCCATCCGGACGAAGCCCCCGATCGGCAGCAGCCGAAGGGTGTAGCGGGTTTCCCCGCGCTTGATCGAGAACAGCTTCGGCCCGAAGCCGATGGCGAACTCGCGTACCAATATACCAGCCCTGCGGGCGAAATAGAAATGGCCCCATTCATGCAGCGATACGAGCAAAAAGAACATGAGCACGGTCAACAACGCGACCTGAATATTCCCCATCGATTCAACTCCTTACCCGTAGCCCCGTACAAGCGGCTGATCTTAGATTAACATTATTCTCCCAAGCGCTACAAGAGAATACCGACTTGACGGATTTTTAACGATAAAGCGCTTCGCGGCGCGCCCAGCCGTCCGCTTCGAGGATGGTCGCCAGGTCAGGCGACGTGACCACATCGTGGCTAGCCAGCACCTCCGAGATCGTGTCCTCGATCGCCAGGAAGGAGATTTCACCCTTCAGGAAACGAGCGACGGCGATTTCGTTAGCGGCATTAAATACGGTTGGTGCCGTTCCCCCGGTTCGCCCCGCTTCGTAGGCCATCCTCAAGCACGGGAACCTCTCGAAGTCCATCTCGCGAAAATGGAGCGTTCCCGCCTTCGCTAAATCCAGCGGCGAAGCCGGTGACAGCCTCCGCTCCGGATACGTGAGCGCATATTGAATCGGAACGCGCATGTCGGGATTGCCCAGCTGCGCGATGACGCTCGTATCGACGAACTCGACCATCGAATGGATAATGCTCTCCGGATGGAGGACGACGTCGATCTGGTCGTACGGAAGTCCGAACAGCCAGTGGGCCTCGATCACTTCCAGCCCTTTGTTCACCATCGTCGCCGAGTCGATCGTAATCTTGGCGCCCATACTCCAGTTCGGATGCTTGAGCGCATCCTGAACGGTAACTTCAACCAGCTGATCGCGCGTACGGTCACGGAAGCTTCCGCCGGATGCGGTAATGACCAATCGCTTGATCGCCCTCGCATCTTCCCCGTTCAAGCATTGGAATATCGCCGAATGCTCGCTGTCGACGGGGAGCAAGGCGATACCCTTGTCCCTCGCTCGTTGCATGACGATATGCCCCGCGGTCACGAGCGTTTCCTTGTTCGCGAGACCGATACTTGCGCCAGCATCAATGGCAGCGAGCGTAGAACGAAGGCCGATGCTGCCGGTCAGCGCGCAGACGACGAACGAAGCGCCGGCTCCTGCCGCGACCTCGATCAGTCCTTCTTCCCCGTATACGACTTGGACGCCTGTCGGTACCTGTTGTCTTAACGTATCGGCGGCTTCCTTCGTTCCTACCGATACGAGGTTCGGCTTGAACGTCATCACCTGCTGGAGAAGCAGCTCCACGTTGCTGCCGGCGGCGAGTCCTACGACTTCATAGCTGTCTGGCTCCCGGGAGATGACGTCGAGCGTCTGCGTACCGATCGAACCCGTACTGCCGAGCACCGCTACTTTTTTCATGGAACAAACCTCCGCTGCCTACTGTTGCTATGTAACTCTTCCATCGTTATTGCGGCAATAAGCCGAGCAAATGAACGAGCGGAAACACGATCAGCCAGCTGTCCGTACGATCCAGCACGCCGCCGTGCCCGGGCAGTAGGTTGCCCGAATCCTTAACGCCGCGGAACCGTTTGTACGCGGACTGAACGAGATCTCCCAATTGGCCGGCTACCGCCGCAGCTAAGCCGATCAACGCGGCATCGCCGTAGCTAAGCCGATCCGGCTCAACATACGCGAATACGCCTGCCGTGATCATCGCGATCACGAGACCGCCGATGGCGCCTTCGATCGTCTTGTTCGGACTGATCGCCGGCCATAGCTTCGTGCGCCCGATCGCCTTGCCGACGAAATACGCGCCTGCATCCGACGCCCATATACAGAAGAACGTTAGCACCGACCAGAAGATGCCGTGCGTCATCTCGCGGGTGACCGCCATGTAGTGAAAACCGATCCCGACGTAGATGACGCCGAGGAACAGAATGCTCACGTGCTCTAATTGTATACGGTTCTTGCTGAATACCGTTCCAGTCAACAGAACGAACATAAGCAGCCATGCCATTACCTTGAAGGAGGGCATGTCCCAATCGAACGGAAATTCGGGCAACGCAAGGAGGCCGACGGCCGCGAAACCAATCAGCACGTCTACCCTTAGCCATGATTGCCCGTTCAGTCTAACGAATTCCCAGAACCCCACAAGCGCGAGCGCCGCGAGAAAGCCCGAATAATACCATCCGCCCGCCCATAGCAGGAAGACGAAAGCCAGTCCCGCGGTTACTCCGCTAATGATCCGCTGTTTCATGCTGCACAAGCCCCCCGTAGCGGCGCGACCGCCGCTGATACTCCCGTATCGCTTCGTATAGATGCTCTTCGCCGAACGAAGGCCAGAATACGTCCGTGAACCAGAATTCGCTGTAAGCAACCTGCCAGAGCATGAAATTGCTCAAGCGAAGCTCGCCGCTCGTGCGGATCAGCAAATCCGGATCCGGCAATTCGCTCGACAGCAGCTTGCTCCCGAACATCTCTTCATCGATCGCGTCAGGATCTAAGCGTCCCGCCGCGGCTTGCCGCGCAAGCTCGCGCGACGCTTCGACCATTTCGTCTCGGCTTCCGTAATTCAGCGCGATATTAAGGATGAGACCTGTATTATTTTTCGTACGAGCGATGACTTCGTCGAGCGCGGCAAGCGTATGGCTTGGGAGTAGCTCGCGTTTGCCCATCATCCTGACCTGCACGTTATTCTCGATCAACTCGTCAAGCTCGAGCGCTAGAAATTCTTGCGGCAGCTTCATGAGAAACTCGACTTCCGTCTTAGGACGCACCCAGTTTTCCGTGGAGAACGCATATAGCGTCAATACCTTCACGCCGATGTTGCCAGCGGCTTTGGCCACTCTCTTCACGGTTTTCATCCCGCTATGGTGACCTGCCATTCTCGGAAGCCCGCGCGCCTTCGCCCAGCGGCCGTTACCATCCATAATGATGGCCACATGCTCCGGAATATTGTCTCCGATCGGCGGTTGATTCGTCTGCGCCAACTGAATGTCCTTTGCCGTGAATACGCCGATCCGAAGCTTGCGGAGCCACTTGAAGAAGCTGCCCATCGTTCTTCCTCCTCAAACGCATTGATCCAGCCCGTAATAAATGAGAATAAACCCCACCTGGCGGAGGGGCTCATCCGGAAGCTTCTTATACTTCCATGATTTCTTTCTCTTTGGCGAGCAGTATTTTGTCCACTTCGGCGACGTAACGGTCCGTGATCTTCTGAACGTCGTCTTGATGGCGGCGAGATTCGTCTTCGGAAATTTCGCCTTTTTCCTTCTTCTTGATGTCGTCGTTCGCGTCGCGGCGAATGTTGCGGATCGCAACCTTCGCTTCTTCGCCGAACTTCTTCGTCTGCTTCGCGAGATCCGCGCGGCGCTCCTGCGTGAGCGGCGGGATGTTAATGCGGATGATCGATCCGTCGTTCGCCGGAGTCAATCCGAGGTCGGATTTCAGAATCGCTTTCTCGATCGCGGCTAGAGCGGATTTGTCCCACGGCTGAATAATGAGCGTGCGGGAATCCGGCGTGTTGATCGAGCCCATCTGATTGACCGGCGTCGGCGTGCCGTAATAATCGGCTTCCACTCTATCGAGCATCGCGGCGGACGCGCGTCCGGCCCGCAGCGTTTGCAAATCGCGTTTGAGCGCTCCTAGCGCTTTTTCCATACGATCTTCCGCGTTTTTCTTAATCGCTTGTGGCATTAGTCGAGACTCCCCTTCACAATGGTGCCGATCTTCTCGCCGAGGACGGCACGCTTAATGTTTCCTTTCTCGGTAATCGCAAACACGAGAAGCGGGATATTGTTGTCCATGCAGAGCGAGGAAGCGGTGGAATCCATGACGCCGAGGTTTTTGTTCAGCACGTCCATGTACGTCAATTGCTCGTATTTTTCCGCGCTTGCATCTTTGAACGGATCGGCGCTGTATACGCCGTCGACTTTGTTCTTAGCCATGAGGATAACCTCGGCTTCGATCTCTGCCGCGCGAAGCGCAGCGGTCGTGTCGGTGGAGAAGAACGGATTGCCCGTGCCTGCGGCGAAAATAACGACGCGGCCCTTCTCCAAGTGGCGAATCGCTCTTCTGCGGATGTAAGGCTCGGCGATCTGTTGCATAGCGATGGAAGTTTGCACCCGTGTCGGTACGTCGATCTGTTCAAGCGCGTCTTGAAGGGCGAGAGAGTTCATGACGGTCGCAAGCATGCCCATATAGTCGGCTGTTGCGCGGTCGATCCCCTTCTGGCTGCCGGCGATGCCGCGCCATATGTTGCCTCCGCCGCATACGATCGCGACTTCTACGCCAAGTTCGACGACTTCCTTCACCTGCTGCGCGATCGACAGGATCGTCGACGCTTCGATGCCGTATCCGTTCGTGCCGGACAAAGACTCGCCGCTCACCTTCAATACTACGCGTTTATATACGGGACGCTCCATTTGTACCTCCATCATATCCACTGTAATTTCTTTCCTTGCGATCGCTCAAAAAGGGGGAACACCGCGTGTTCCCCTTTTTAAATTTACTATTATTGTTTCACTTGAGCCATAACTTCTTCAACGAAGTTGTCTACTTTTTTCTCGAGACCTTCGCCAAGCTCGAAGCGAGCAAAACGACGGATCGAGATTTTCTCGCCGATCGTCGCGATTTTCTCGTTCAGAAGCGTCGTGATCGACTTGTCCGGATCTTTAACGAACGCTTGCTCCATGAGGCAGTTTTCCTCATAGTATTTGTTCATGCGGCCTTCAACCATCTTGTCGACGATTTTCTCAGGCTTGCCTTCGTTGAGCGCTTGGTTGCGCAGAATTTCTTTTTCTTTGTCCAGCTCGGCTTGCGATACTTCCTCGCGGGACAAGAATTTAGGGTTAGCCGCCGCGATGTGCATCGCGATATCGCGCGCGAACGTCTTGAATTGGTCGGTTTTGCCGACGAAGTCCGTCTCGCAGTTGATTTCGACGAGTACGCCGATGCGTCCGCCGCCGTGGATGTAGGATTCTACGACGCCTTCCGTAGCGATGCGGTCGCCTTTCTTAGCCGCTGCGGACAGGCCTTTCTCGCGAAGCAGCTCGGCTGCTTTCGTCAGATCGCCGCCCGCTTCCTCCAGCGCTTTCTTGCAATCAAGCATACCTGCTCCCGTTCTTTCGCGGAGCGTTTTAACGTCTGCTGCATTAATAGCCATTGTAGCGTCCTCCTCGTGGATAAGCCCTTGGGCGCCTTGCTCAAGGGAAACGTTGGTTATGTTCTTTTTTACAAAAAGGGCGGTGAGAAGTTTTCTTCTAACCACCCTTTCAGCTTGCTTATGTGTTTGGTAACTTTGAATTATGCTGTTGTTTCTTCGCCTTGGCGGGATTCAACGATTGCGTCAGCCATCTTAGCCGTAAGAAGCTTAACCGCGCGGATCGCGTCGTCGTTACCAGGGATAACATAATCGATCTCGTCCGGATCGCAGTTCGTGTCGACGATGCCTACGATTGGAATACCGAGCTTGCGAGCTTCCGCTACAGCGATACGCTCTTTGCGCGGGTCGATGATGAACAGCGCGTCAGGAAGCTTGCGCATGTTCTTGATGCCGCCGAGGAATTTCTCAAGACGATCTTTCTCTTTGCGGAGAATGATGACTTCTTTCTTCGGAAGCACTTCGAACGTGCCGTCGTTCTCCCATTTCGTCAGCAAGTGCAGACGATCGGTACGCTTCTGGATCGTGGAGAAGTTCGTCAGCGTACCACCCAACCAACGTTGGTTGATGTAGTATTGACCGCTGCGTTCCGCTTCTTCCTTAACGGAATCTTGCGCTTGTTTCTTCGTGCCGACGAACAGCATCGTTCCGCCGTTCTCAGCGAGCTGGCGTACGAAGTTGTAAGCCTCGTCGACTTTCTTGACCGTCTTCTGCAGGTCGATAATGTAAATGCCGTTACGTTCGGTAAAGATGTACTTGTCCATCTTCGGGTTCCAACGACGTGTTTGGTGACCGAAGTGCACGCCTGCTTCAAGCAGTTGCTTCATGGAAATGACTGCCATCTCTACTGCACCTCCTAATGGTTTTTGGTGAATCTCCGCCGCTTCTCGCGTTTCCCGTCAAAACTTATTTGCTTGTCGCAATATAAGCACCATTGACGAAATTGAAAAGCGTGTGTTTTTTACACCGAAAAATAATATAGCATATCGTAGGCGCGAGTGCAATGGAGATGCGGCAAGAACTCCAAAAAAATTACCCGATCGAGCCTTTACGGCTTGAGTCGGGTAAGCTCCGTCATAATTTGGCGGTACGTCGGCTTGCCCGTGAACACGGACGTCCCGACCTTGAGATCTTTGGCGATCGTCCAGCATTTGTCGACGAAATCGTCCGCATCGTCCACGACGCCGAGTTGTTCGAGTTTATCCGCGACTGCTTTGAGCGACATGCCCGGCTTCACGTACAAAGTCGTCGCTTTCGGTTCATCCTCGGCTGCCGCGTCCGCCGATGGCGTCGCAGGCTCTGTGCTCTCCGATGAAGGCTCCTCAGCCGCGGGTTCGCTAGTTTGCTTGCCGGTAGGCGCCGGAGCGGCTTCTTCGGCTTTCTTCTGTACCTGCAGAACCGCTTCCTCGATCTTCTCTTGCAGCTGTTCTTCCGTATACACGGACGCTTCCGCCGAATAGAGAACGTAACCGGCTGCTGCGGCTTTCTTCTCTAGCTGCTCCTTCGTCAGCGGCTTCGTTTGATCTTGTGCCGCCAGGATCAGCTGCAGCATCGAAGCGCCGACAATCAGTCCGATGCCGAGTCCCATCAGCCAGCTTCGATATTTACGCATGCTGCTCTTCCTCTCTGCGCGCTAGCTGCAGAACCAACTGCACTTCGCCTTTGTTCAGTCCGAGCGCTTTGGCGATCTGTTCAACCGATCGCCCTTTGTCATGAAGCGCTAGGAGCTCCGGATATCTGCCTCGAATGGAAGTCGGAGGAACATGGATCGGTTCCGGTTCCGGTTCCGGCTCCGGCACTTTCGCAGACTCCGGTTGAATGGGCGGTTGTCCTTGCGAGGGCACATCGGCTGGCGCCTGCTCTGCATGGCGGGGTTCGGCCGAGGAGACGGGAATCGATGGCGCGGCTGCCGCCGTTGTCGCCGCTTGCAACGACCAGAGCTTCATCTGATGCTCCATGTCGACGATTCTGCGGCTTAGCTTGTCCACGGTGTCGTCCTGCTCGCGCTTGAACTTGGCGACGGCATCGACCAGCTCGCGGTTCTCGGCTTCAAGATCCTCGAGCAATTGCTCGTATGCGGACTCGCTCGCTAATTCCGAATCTTTGCCTTTGGAGCTACGCTTCGGCATCATCCATGCGTATCCCGTAATCGCTACGCCCAGCAATACCACGCTTAACCACGGACTTGGCGTCATAAGAACAACCCTTCTTTCTTGCTGTACAGTTAACCTATGAAATCGATATGCTTGCCTTTAAACGGATGTTTGGGCGGCTGGATGCTAGCGTGTCCTGACGGCTGATCTTCATCCTGCTTCTGCTTCCCCGATCCGGATTGAGTGCCATGCTCGCGCGCGTCCCTGTCTTTGATCGTGCCTTTGGCGGACGATTCCGTCTTCTGGCTCCTCTTGGACTCGTGTTCGGCAGTCTTAATCAACTGTTGGGCCAGCGCAGCTTGTTCGATGATCGGTCTTTGCTGCTGATGCTGCGCGAGAGGAGTCAATTCTACCGTGCGCGGCAGCGAGGTCTGAATATCGATGGACTTATAGCTCATGGGCAAGTCACCCCTTCCTAAGCTATTGCCAAGCCTTCAAGCCGGTTCGTGTCGGTTAGTTGTAAGGCACCATGACGATATCGCCGTCCATGAATCGGAACGAAACGCGCTGCGAGCTGTCCTTGATGAAACGCGTGTAACGGCCGATCACGATTTTCGTGCCGCCGAACAACGTATGCGTAGCGTCTACGCGAGCTGTCGACGCGTCCTCTAACGTTCTCTCGATCTCGAGCGTGCGGTCTTTGGCGACTTTCAACTCTTCGAGCGTCTGTTTTTTCGTAGCGGTCAGCTTCGTGCGAAGCGCTAGCTTATCCGGGGCAAGCTGACCCGTCGCGGCTAGCTGGTCGAGCAGCGCCAGCGCTTTTTCCGATTTATCCATGCTGTCAGTCAGTTGTCTGATCGTAGCTCTGAGATCGTTCAGCTCATGTCTAAGCTCCGGCTTAACGCCAACCTCGATCGAGGTCGCGGTGGACATGGGGTTGCCAATCATGCGGGCCATTACTCGATCCCCGGCTTGCACGAGCCCGCCGACGACTAAACCTTTGGAGCCTACGCATTGAACCATTCGGCCTGCCCGGACATTGGAGTGCATGATGCTCTGAGAGACGTAGATATCTTCTCCGGCGAGCACGTTGCCTTCTTGAACGAAGGAGCATTTGACGTTGCGTCCGGCTTTGACGTAACCTTTATTGCTGCCGATGATGCCGCCTAGCACCTCGATCGAGCCGTCCGATTCTACCTCCGCGCCTTCGATTCCCCCGGTTACGCGAATATCCCCGGATGCTTTGACTCTGAAGCCGGTGAGAATATTGCCGCGAATGACGACGGTGCCGACGAAATCGATATTCCCGACACGATAATCGACGTCGCCGTTCACTTCGAATACCGGGAAGACGTTGAGCTTTTCCTTCTCCGTCTTCGTTACGAGACCGTCGATGGCCGCGTACATGGCGACTCGCTCGGGATTGACGACGACGTTTTTACCGATTTTGAAATGCGCTTCTTTCCCGTCTCTCGGAGCGATTTCCTCGCCGGTAACCGCCTTGCCGGGTGTGCCGGGTTCTGCCGGAATTCGTTCGGCGATGAGTTGTCCGGCTTTGACGTTCGCGAGCTGCTTCAATTCCTTATAGTCTACGCTGCCGTCTTCCCTCTCCGCAGGTCCTGTGCCTTCTTCGCTGGAATCGAACATGTAGCGAATGTAGCCGTCTTTGCCGTTGGTCGGCGGCGTTCCTACCGCAACGACGTTTTGCGTGAAGTAAAAAGCTTGCGGATTTTGCGTAATTAAATACAAAGTGTCCGCTTGCACGCCGAATTTTACTCCGTTCGCGTTAAGAAATTGCTCCAATTCCCGTACCGTCAGCGTCATGCTGCCTTCGACTCGGCGAAAGATAAGGTGTGCTTGCAGCTTATCCTCGCTAATCGTCACTTGTAAGCTATCTTCCAATGATTGCGTATCGTTGTTAGCCAATGGTATTCCCTCCCTTTCAGCCGTTTTGCAACAAATGATCTTTCTGCTTCGCCAAAGCCCCACGCAGTCTAAGGATCGCTTTGGAATGAAGCTGAGATATCCTTGACGGTGATAAGCACATAACTTCGGCGATTTCGCTTAACGAAAGGTCATCGTAATAAAATAAAGAAACGACCGTTCTCTCTTTCTCGGTCAGCTTCTGGATGCCGTAAACGAGCGATTCCTTTAAGTAGGTTTCATGCACCGTATACTCCGGATTAATCGCTTTGTCGTCGACGAGAAGCGACATCCTCGTCTCGGACTCTTCTTCCCGGATCGGATCCTCCAGCGAGCAGACAGCCGCTACGGCGACCTCCTGAAGCATCTGCTGGAATTCCCGATCGCTTATATTCAAATAGGCGCATACTTCTTCATCCGTAGCGGAGCGCAAATGCTTCTGCTCCAGTACCGCGTATGCATCCTCCATTTTTTTCGCTTTATCACGTACGGATCTGGGTACCCAATCTCCTTGACGAAGCCCGTCCAGGATCGCTCCGCGAATTCTCCACGAAGCGTACGTTTCGAATTGAAGTCCCCTCGTATAATCAAACTTCTCGATCGCATCGATCAATCCCATAACGCCGTTGCTGGACAAATCGTCTTTCGTTACGTTCTTAGGCAGTCCTACCGCCATTCGGCTGGACACATAATCAACCAAGGGCAAATACTGCTCGATGAGCAGCTTACGCGCTTCTGAATCCCCGTTTTCTTTCCATCTGAGCCATAGCCCATGATGGGATACCTTTGATCGTGTTTGCTCGACCATTCTTGCTCACCATCCTTATTCGTCCGTCAGGCGACGTATCGCCTGAACCACTTCCTCCGGATTCGGATTGTCAAGCGACACCAACCGTGTGGGTTCGAGCGGCTGGAAGGACGTGTTGTGCGCTTCGCCTTTGCCGTCCGACCAACGTTCTTTCATCATTTCCGTCAGTTCATCCCCTTCGTCGGGGGTAATGAAGTCGAGATTGCCGCCGCGTTCCTCGCTAGTTTCGTCTTGCACGTCAGCAATAGCCAGCCCGGACTTGTCGCTAGGATGCAACAATTGCCCGAGCAGCAGGCTAATAACGAATGCGATGGCGGTGAAAGTCGCGAAGGCGTACACGCCGCGGACGAGCGTCGTTCCGAGCGGATTGCTGGAGAACGAGAACAACCACGTCAGCAATGCGCCGAAAGCGCCGAACCCGACATTAATTCGCCAGTTACCGATCATCTGTTAAATCTCCTTTACGCCTAACTGCACGCTTCGAATGCTGAACACGCCGGTTGCGCTGTCCAGCTCGACGGTCCGCCCGTAGTTGCCTCCGGTATCTTCCGCGATAAGCGGAATACCGAGCTGCGTTAACGCCAGCTTCGTCGCTTCGACGTTCCGGGGTCCGATCCTCATCGAATCCGATCCGTTCGTGAAAGCGAACATTTGGGCGCCGCCCGCCATCTTCGCTACGAGGCGGCCAACGCTGGCGCCTTTGCTTTTAAGCTGCTCGATCAATTCGGGAACGGCCGTATCCGCGTATTTCGCGACGTTCAGCTGTCCCTCGCGAGCGATTTCGGAAGAGGGCAGCATAATATGCGCCATTCCGCCGAGCTTGAGCTGCGCGTCGTAGAGGGTTAACCCTACGCACGAGCCAAGACCGGTCGTACGGATAATCGCGCCGTTATTGCCGACGTTCAAATCCGCCATCCCTACCTTGATGAGAACTCCCTCTGTCATTCGATCGGCACTCCCAACGCACGAAACAGCTTATCGAACGACTCGGGATCCGGAATCAGGAAGAAATGTCCTTCCGCTTCCTGCGGTCCTTCCAAGAACGTCGTATCGATTAACAGAGCATCGTCGCCCATCGTGCCGAATTGAAGCAAACCGTAACTCAAGATCGCTCCGGCCATATCTACGGCAAGAGAAGGCACGGTAGGCGACATGTGCAAGCCGGTGAAATCAGCCAGAGAGGACAAGTAGGAGCCTGCCAGGATATTGCCGATTTCATTGAGGGCGGAAAGCTCGAGCTCGCTGTAGTCGTCGTTCTCGGCAGCTTCGAACCCGAGCAAGCCTTGCAGAATTCGCCTCGCCGGCTCGCGATTCAGAATGAAGAACATGTTGCCCGGGGCATCGCCTTCCACGCGCAGGAAGATGGCGATGACGACGGCTTCCGAGCCGCCTACCCGGTCCGCGATCGCCTCGAAAGGAACGAGGTTGACCGTCGGAACCGCCATATCGACTTGTTTGTCCAGGAGCAGCGACAGCGCGGTAGCGGCGTTGCCCGCACCGATATTACCGACTTCCCTAAGAACGTCCATTTTGAAATCCGCATTACCGTTAAAGAGATTCACGGCTTACTCCCCAAGCTGCTCTAGCTGGACGATTTCGCCGCGATTGAGCACTTCCGACAGATTGAGCAGGATGAGCAGACGATTGTCGCCGATTTTGGCAACGCCGCTCAAGTATTTCGCTTTAACGCCGCCTACGATTTCCGGAGGATTCTCGATCGTATCGTCCATAATATCGAGGACGTCGTTAGCCGAGTCGACGATGAAGCCGACTTCCATATCGTTCACGGCAACGATAATGATACGAGAATTTTCTCCGAGCTCAGATTCCGTGAGGCCGAAGCGGCCGCGCAAATCGATGACCGGGATGACGACGCCGCGAAGATTAATGACGCCTTTGACGAAATCCGGTGTTTTAGGCACTCGGGTGATCGGCATTAACCTCTCGATCGTGCGAACTTTATCAACTTCGATGCCGTACTCTTCATGCGCCAACGTGAATACGATGACTTTCATTTCCTCTGCCATGGATGTACCCTCCCAATAGAGTCCGGTATTTTACTTGATAAGAGCGTTTGGATCGATAATGAGCGCGACTTGTCCGTCGCCTAGAATCGTTGCGCCGGAGACGACCCCGACGACGCTGCTTAAATATTTGCCGAGCGGCTTCAACACGATTTCGCTTTGGCCGATAAACTCGTCGACCATAACCGCGGCCAGCTTGTCCCCTTTGCGGATGACGATGATTTCCGTCTCTTCCTCGCCTTGCTCGCTGTAATCGGACGAATCAACAACAGCGGACAACGAGACGATCGGAATGATGGCGTTGCGGAACTCGATCATTTGAGAGCCGTGCACGTTGAGAATGTTCTCCTTACGAATGGACCCGGTCTCTACGATCGAGGAGAGCGGGAACGCGTATTTCTCGGAGCCTAGCTTGATCAGCATCGCCACGATAATCGAAAGCGTGAGCGGAAGCTGGATCGAGAACTTCGTGCCGGATCCGAGCTTGGAAGTGACGGCGACGTGGCCTCCAAGCGATGCGATCTTGGATTTGACGACGTCTAGTCCGACGCCGCGTCCGGAAATGTCCGAAATCTTATCCGCCGTACTGAATCCGGCTGCGAAGATGAGCATGTTCACTTCGTCGTCGGACAGCTTCTTGGCGTCTTCGGCCGTAATGACGCCGCGTGTGATCGCGGTTTCGAGCACCTTCGGACGATTAATGCCCTTGCCGTCTTCTTCGATTTCGATGAAGACGTGGTTGCCGGCATGGTACGCACGCAAGTGTACCGTACCGACTTCGGGCTTGCCTGCGCTTATCCGGTCGGCAATCGATTCTATTCCATGGTCGACCGCGTTACGGATGAGATGCACGAGCGGATCGCCGATTTCGTCGATGACGGTGCGGTCCAATTCCGTTTCGGCGCCCGTAATGACGAGATCGACTTTCTTGTCGAGCGATTTCGCCAAGTCGCGCACCATGCGCGGGAACCGGTTAAATACGCTCTCCACGGGAACCATGCGGAGCTTTAGCACGATATTCTGCAAATCCGCGCTCACTCTCGCCATATGCTCGACCGTCTCCGTCAGATCGTTGCGGCGAACCTCGGAGGCGAGCTGTTCTAACCTTACCCGGTCGATGAGAAGCTCGCTGAACAGGTTCATGAGAGAATCTAGTCTATCGATATCTACGCGGATCGTCCGCGGCGCGGCACTGCCCGCAGCCGCCTGCGGAGCCGAACGCGGCGTGCTCGGTGTATCAGCTGGGGCTGCGGACGGAGCGACTGCTGCGGACGCTGCAGTCTGCTGGGTCGCGGCTTGCACTTCAGCGGCAGGCGACGACGCAGGCTCCTTCGTCGCATTGTCCAATTCCGCCAGCGACGCCTGATCAACCGCGGTAATGTTCACCGATTCAATCTCGGAAACTCTTGATACTTGATCTCGCAGCACGCTCTCGTCTACTTGCGAAATATAGTAGACGGCGAAGCTTCGGTCGAATTGCTCTTGCTCGATCTCTTGCACGGACGGGTGCGCCTTGATGACTTCCCCGTTGCGTTCTAGAGCATCGAACACCATGTATGCTCTTGCCGCCTTGAGCAAGCAGTCCTCGCGAACGCTCACTTCGATGTAATACGCGCGGTGTCCGCTTTCGAGTGACTGCTTCAGGACGGATAGCTGGAATTGGTCCAGCATAAGCCCTGTTGGCGTCGCGGCTGCCGGAGCCGCCGCTTTCGCGCTCGCGCTGCCTCCGATATCCCCTTTGACGATCGCCTTCAGCCTGTCTACGAGCTCCGTAACGTCTCCGCTGCCCGTTCCTCCATTGATGACGTCTTGCACCATTGCTTCCAATTCGTCCAAGCATTTGAACAACGCGTCGAAGATCACGCCGTTCATCGCCAGCTTGCCGTTACGCACGAGGTCTAGCACGTTCTCCATCTCGTGCGTCAAGGATGCAAGATCCTTGAATTCCATCGTCGCCGACATGCCTTTCAGCGTATGCGCCGATCGGAATATCACTTGCACGATGCTAATATCCTCGGGCTGCTGCTCGAGCCGAAGCATGTTCTCGTTCAGAGATTGTAGATGATCGTTGGCCTCATCGATAAAAATAGATAGATACTGATTCATTTCCACGGGACGGACACCTCCAGATTGGCTGAGCTTGCGGGTGCTGCGTTAGGTTTTACGAGCGTTCACTTCGCGTACGAGCACTGACGATATCGACTGGAGCGGAAGGACGTGCGAGGCGGCGCCAAGCTCTACTGCCGAGCGAGGCATGCCGTACACGACGCAGGTTTCTTCGGCTTCGGCGATCGTTGTCAATGCGCCGCTGGCTTGCAGAGCCTTCATGCCTTTCGCTCCGTCGCTCCCCATTCCGGTCATCAATACGGCATGCCGCTTGAGGCCGACATGCTCCGCAGCTGACTCGAATAGAACGTCGACGGAAGGCCGGTGACCGCTCTTGGGCGGATCTTCCGTTAGCTTAATGCGGTAGGTTCCTTTCGCGTCTTTGACGAGCAGCATATGTTTGCCGCCGGGCGCTATATACGCCGTTGCGCTTTCGACGAGCTCTCCGTCCGTTGCTTCCCTTACGTGAATGCTGCAGAAGGAGTCTAGCCTTTGCGCCAAAGAATGCGTGAACTTCGGCGGCATATGCTGAACGATAAGAATCGGAGCCGCAAAATGTTCCGGGATGCCGGTAAGCACTTCATGCAACGCTCTTGGTCCGCCCGTAGACGTTCCTATGACGACGATATGGTTAAAAGCCGTCGAAGCTTCTCGCCGAACAGCCTTCGGCCGCGACGGCGTAACGGGAGCTTCAGCCGCCGGAGGAACGCTCGGTTCAGCCGGCTTCTTATTCGGTAACGCGGCCGCCTGCTTTCTCTCCGGAAGGGTTCGCTGCTCTTGAATAGCTCCTGCAGCCAAGCCCTCGAGCTTAGCCAACCCGGTTTTAGGCTTAGGTGGCGGCAGCTTCGTGTTTCGCGAATCTTTCGAAAGCACTGAAGGTTTGGCCGGTTCGACGATACTAGATGGTGCCCGGTCATTTGAAGGCTGCGCTTTCGGCTTATCCTTCTTCTCGGATATAGCTTCATCGGGCGGAGCAGTCGACTTGACCGGCGGTTCTTGCTTCGGAATCTGCTGCTCCGGAACAGGAGGCGGCTCCGCCTTCTCTTCCACGGCGGGCAGCATCCGGAAAGCTCCGTTGCTGACCGTCTGAACCGCGATATGCAGCTTCTCGATGAGCTGCTCGCCCACTTGACGAATATCCAGCTTTACGGCACCGTCCGGCTTGCGAATAAAGTCGAACGCGCCGTATTGAAGCGCTTTGATCGTATCCC
>Ga0065721_10005298_pt1 | contig 15810 bp, 16 predicted proteins | sample Mesricmetagenome_FD_59108 | JGI IMG/M metagenome (GOLD analysis project Ga0065721, IMG submission 59108) | Mesophilic microbial community from rice straw/compost enrichment Sample: eDNA_1 v2 (version 2) | ecosystem: Engineered > Solid waste > Grass > Composting > Bioreactor | place: USA: Davis... | reverse complement strand
GTCTGGAAAGCGACGTTGTGGTGGTTCCGACAAGTCTCACGCAAAATGACTTACTGGTGACATACCAGACCGTAGTAGACCTTGCCCCCGCGCGAAATCTTAACAGCCGGTTGAAAATCGTGGTGCTGCCCAACCGCATTCACAGTGCGACCAACCTGCACACCGTTCGGGAAGCCTTGAAGAACCTTGACGCGTTAATCCTGCCGGCGATCGTTCCACAGAAGAATCTTTTTGTAAATTTCAGCACGCTGTCGGCGTCGAAGGAATATGAACCCGTCGCCCAGGCTATTCTAAACTACCTGAAATGAGCAAAAAGAAAAATACCCTAAAAGACTTAGATGAATTCCTAAAACAACAGGCGACGACACTTGTGACACCAGAACCGGTGGATGTACAACCCGTCGCTGAGGTCGTCCCTCCCACCGATTACTCAGTCGAAACAGACGCACGGGAGGATGTCACGACCGACATGATCTACAAAGACCTGATTCAGCTCAGCCAGAAGGACCCTGAGTCCTTCCGCCAAAAACTTTACGCGCTCATCATCCAGGTTCTTGAAGCCCAACAGGAGTCGCTGCCTGAAGACAAGATGCTGATCAATACCGCCCTGTATCTCAAGAGCGGCGAAAACTGGAAAGACGCTATCCGCGACTATTGGACTAAAAGCGTTTAACTACCACCTGACTTTATTGAACTTTAACCAGGCCTCGTGGCCCTAAACTTATTTTATCATGAACTTCGGAACGAAAGCAGTGCACGCCGGCGTAGAGCCGGACCCTTCAACAGGCGCAATCATGACGCCGATATATCAGACCTCGACCTATGTGCAGGAATCGCCGGCCAAACACAAGGGCTACGCCTATGCACGCGGCGCCAACCCCACACGTAACGCTCTTCAGCAAAGCATCGCGGCTCTCGAAAACGGAAGGTTCGGATTGTGCTTCTCGTCCGGCATGGGTGCAACAGATGCAGTGATGAAGCTACTCAAACCCGGCGACGAAGTCATCACCAGCAACGACCTGTATGGGGGCTCTTACCGCATGTTCAAGCACGTCTTTGAGAAATATGGAATCGTGTTTCATTTTATCGACCTGACGAATGCCGATAACATCAAGCCTCTCATCAATGACAAAACGCGCCTTCTGTGGGTGGAGACACCTACGAATCCGCTGATGAACATCGTCGACATAAACGCTGTGGTCAACATTGCCCGACAAAAAGGCAACATACTCGTTGCTGTAGACAATACATTCGCATCACCGTACCTCCAGAACCCCCTTGACCTGGGTGCCGACATGGTCATGCATTCGGTTACAAAATATTTAGGCGGACACTCTGATGTGGTTATGGGCGCGCTGGTAACAAATGATGAGGCTCTGCACAAGGACCTCGCCTTTATTGCCAACTCATGCGGGGCAGTCCCCGGACCTCAGGATTCCTTCCTCGTATTGCGTGGTATCAAAACTCTCCACCTTCGCATGGAACGGCATTGTCTCAACGGAAGAAAGATCGCCGAATACCTGAAGGCTCATCCTAAAATCGGGAAGGTCTACTGGCCTGGCTTTGCAGATCATCCCAATCATGAGATTGCACGCCGGCAGATGCGTGACTTCGGCGGTATGCTATCATTTACCCTGAAGTCGGATGACCTCAGCAAGGCGAAGCTTCTGATGGAAAGTGTTGCACTTTTTTCACTCGCCGAATCACTCGGAGGTGTTGAGTCATTGATCAACCATCCTGCCTCGATGACGCACGCGAGCATTCCTGCAGCAGAGCGTCAGAAGAGTGGGCTGGTCGACTCCCTGATCCGTCTGAGCATTGGCGTTGAAGATGCTGACGATCTTATCGCCGATCTGGAGCAGGCCCTCGGGAGGGTTTGACTTGTGATTTCTGATTTTAGTTGAAAAAAGAAAGGGCCTCCTGGTATGTTGTGCTGACGCCATATACAGGGAGGCTCAACTTTTCCGATCGTGGCACGCGAGTCCGACATGTCCCAGCATTNCAGCGCACCTAACCGTTTTGTAATCTGGCCTGCTTTGTTATTTTTATTGCAGGAAACTGTAAATGGATAAGAAACAACTGAGGCAACTCTTTAGTCTGCCGGTCATCGTCGCTGCGCTCGGATACTTCGTCGATATTTATGACCTCCTATTGTTCAGTATAGTCAGGCGTGAAAGCCTGACCGACCTTGGCGTTCCCGCCGCAGAGCTTTTCGATAGCGGCGAATTCCTGCTTCAGGTACAGATGATCGGGCTCCTGGTGGGAGGTATCATCTGGGGTGTCATGGGCGACAAAAGAGGCAGGCTCTCCGTCCTCTTCGGGTCTATACTTCTTTACTCACTGGCAAACATCGCTAACGGTTTCGTTACCAACGTTCCTCAGTATGCCATCCTCCGCTTCATTGCAGGCATCGGCCTTGCGGGTGAACTTGGCGCCGGAGTTACACTGGTTTCGGAGACACTTCCTCCAAAACTCCGCGGGTGGGGCACGACAATCATTGCAACGGTGGGGCTGATGGGTGCTGTGCTCGCCAACATCGTTTCCAAAACCTTTGCATGGCAAACTGCTTACTTCATCGGTGGGGGCTTAGGCCTGATACTCCTCATTGCACGCGTCAGCGTGTTCGAATCGGGCATATTCCTGCGTACCGTGGAGAAGACAATTCCCCGCGGAAATTTCTTCCTCCTCTTCCAGAATCGCACGAGACTGCGGAAGTTTCTTGGATGCATATTTATCGGATTGCCTATCTGGTACGCCATCGGCATCCTGATCACCTTCTCTCCCGAGTTTGCCAGTGCGCTCGGGGTAGGTGAAATCAAAGCCGGAGATGCGGTAATGTTAAGCTACCTCGGGCTCGCTGCAGGTGACTTGTTTAGTGGCTTCCTGAGTCAGACCTTCCGGTCGCGAAAATCCATTGTGCGGCTCTTTATCTTACTTACCTTCTTTTTTATCCTCCTTTACCTGTTTTCCCCATTCCGAAGCACCACCTTCTTTTTCATCACGTGCTTCACACTGGGGTTTGGAATTGGCTACTGGGCCCTGTTTGTAACCATTGCAGCCGAGCAATTCGGCACCAATCTTCGCGCAACGGTCGCGACATCCGTCCCTAATTTCATTCGGGGAACGGTGATTCCCCTAACCCTGATGTTCAAGTTTCTTCGCACCACGATCAGTGAACATTTTGAGGGAAGCTCGGTGGTAAGTGACCCAAAACATACAGGCATGATCTATGGGGCGCTGATCGTCGGGATTTTTACGATAGTAATAGCGGTTATCTCGCTGAAAGCTATCGATGAGACCTTTGGCCGTGATCTCGATTTTGAGGAGGAGCATCAATCCTGAAACTCGTAACCGACTATTCCGTTACGAACAGCAAAACATTCAATACGTTTTGATACCTTTGTATCAAGGCCCTACTATAGTGAAATACCCAATCCTATTTCTCTTGTCTTTCTGTTCTATCCTGGCATCCGCCCAGAACAGAGAACTAATCAAGACGATAAGGGAGCAGCTGCAGAACGCTGACGAACGTAATCGTTTCCAATTGCTGAACAGCCTGGCCTGGGAGTACCGTTGGGCGAACCCCGACAGTACGATCTACTACGCCAGCGAAGCTTATGTTCTTGGTCAGAACATGAAGCTGCCAAAGGGCATCGCCGAACCTTTGAACTTCATCGGTGTTGCCTTTAACTACAAAGGAGATCGCATTCAGGCCTATGAATACTATGAAAAAGCCCTGAGGATCGCTACTGCCCAGCAGGATTCCACCCAGATTGCATATTCCAACAATAACCTTGGACGCCTTTTTTTCGAGCAGGGCGTATTGTCGCGGTCTTACGAATACTTCACCAATTCCCTGTTCATCTTTCAGCATATCAAGGATTCATCGGGTCTGGCCTATACGTATCAAAGTCTCGCTAACCTGTACAGACTTCAGGGCGACTTTGAAAAAGCGGAGAAGAACTACCTTAAAGCATACAACTTCCGCCTCCTGCTGGGAAACACCCGCGACATCATGTCGGCGATGGGCCAGCTCGGACGCTTATATCAGGACAACAAGGATCACGCAAAAGCATTGCGTTACTTCCACCTCGCGGACTCAGCAGGACGGGTCATCAACGATGAAATCCTTCAGGCTGAAGTCAAGACCCTCATCGCGGAAAGCTACCTGAACCAGGACATGTTCAGTGAAGCCGAAGCCATGTGCGAGGAAGGTTTGAGTGTAATCCGCAGAGTCGGCTCCGTACGCATGTTCCCACAGGCTGCCCTTACCATGGGTCAGATCAAATTCCGGATGGGTGATCTTGCCCAGGCGCGCAAGTATTTCCGTGAAGCACTCAATATAGCCACAGAAATCCGCGACCTCAATTCAAAAATGGAATCACATTACTGGTTGTGGAAATTATCAGAAAAGGAAAACAACCATAGTGAGGTACTAAAGAATCACAATCAATACCTGGTGCTGAAAGATTCGGTCAAAGACCTTGACGTAGCACGTCAGGTGGAAAGGCTGCAGTTTGAAATTGAAATCGGGAAGAAAGATCAGGAAAACGAATTGCTCAAGGCCACGCAGGCGAAGAACGATGCCCTGCTCCAGCAGCACAAACTGCAAAACATCATACTGATCATCATTCTCGTATCTATCAGCGCTCTTGTGTTCATTCAGTTCCTTGCCAGCAGACGCAGGCAGGCGATAAACCGGAAGCTCGCCGAGCAAAACCATTTTATTGATCGTCAGCGCCAGGAGATCATCGCACAGAATGAAAAACTCTCCAAACGCAATCAGGAATTGTCGGATCTCAACTATGAGAAGGACACGTTGATGAGCATTGTGGCTCACGACCTGAAGTCGCCGCTTAACCGGATCAACGGCATGGTTGAGATCATGGAGCTCGAAGGCGGACTCACACCAGCTCAGCGGACGTATCTGCAGATGACGCGGGATGCAACGCGGTCGGGCCTTGACCTGATCAAAGACCTGCTCGACGTTCACATGCTTCAGGAAAACACAGTCCCTCACAGAACGGTGTTCAACATCAGCGAATTTATTCTGAAGAAAACGAAGGCTTTCGAACCTAGTGCTGAAGCGAAAGGTATCCGTCTCCAGATTCTGCGGGTTGAAAACGAGGCAACGCTTCAGGATGTGAACTACCTGGGCCGCATAATCGATAACCTGCTGTCCAACGCCATTAAATTCTCAAAGCCCAACTCCACTGTTAGCGTGGCTGCCGGGAAGGATAAAGAGATCCTATGGTTCTCCGTGAAGGATGAAGGCCCTGGTTTCAGCGACCGCGACAAGCACCTCCTTTTCCAGCGATTCAAGAAGCTCAGTGCCCGCCCGACCGGGGGTGAGTCATCTAATGGATTGGGTCTCGCCATCGTAAAAACCCTTGTCGACAGACTTGATGGCACCATCAACCTGAATACCGAAGCAGGCAAAGGCAGCGAGTTCGTCGTAAGACTTCCGCTTTTACCGGTTCCCCAGGAGATCGCAGCACAATAACCGGGGTTTTTCCCATCGGCGAAAGTTCCGGGATCGTTTACCGCCCCCATACCGCCATTCACCTACCCTCCACCTGCAGTGGCCTAATACCCCTCAACCGGGGTTAAAGACGCGCGTAAATTCGTGTATAAATCATAAAAACATGGACACGCAGCACAGCAAAATCAATCCCTCATCATCTCAGACCCCCTCAGCTGAACGCGAGCCACGCAGGCCGGATTCAGGCAGACTGTTTGGCGGTATCGTCATTGTGGTGATAGGATGCGTCTGGCTTGCCCGCCAGGTCGGAATGGACCTTCCTTTCTGGCTGTTCCGATGGCAGATGCTGCTCATCGGATTGGGTATCTTCATCGGTGCCCGGAGCTCCTTCCGCAATCCGGGATGGATTATCCTCGTGGCCATCGGATCTGTGAGTCTCATTGACTACTACTACCACATCGATTTGTGGCACTTCTTCTGGCCCGTGTGCATCATCGGCGTGGGATTGTTTATGATCCTGCGGTCCCGCCGGTCATCTTCACGCTTCAGAGACCGCTGCGGCGACAGGGTACTCGAAGGAAATGAAGAAGTGCTCGACTCAGTAACGGTGTTTGGTGGAGTAAAAAAAAACATCATATCTAAAACCTTCAGAGGAGGCGAAGCAGTGACAATCTTTGGCGGAACGGAGATCAACCTCATGCAGGCGGATTCACCCGACAAGATCGTACTTGAAATCGTTCAGATTTTTGGAGGAACAAAACTTGTGGTGCCCGCACACTGGCAGATCCACACAGATGAATTGGTAACTGTTTTCGGCGGACTGAATGACAAGCGTCTCGTTCAACCGCATGCAAATCCCGAGGAAGTGAAGACACTGGTCCTGAAAGGCACCTGCATCTTCGGAGGAATTGACGTGAAGAGTTTCTGACTTGTAAATTATCCTTCAACCTTATCCTATGAACTGGTACATCGCGAAAATCATATTTGGAATAACAGCACAAAACACAGAACACAAACCTCAGTTTGATGAGCAGCTGCGACTGATCGCGGCAACTTCCCAGGAAGAAGCGTTTCTCAAGGCCCGAATCCTGGGCATCCAACAGGAAGACACCTTTGTGAACGACAAGAACAACCTTGTGAAGTGGGAGTTTATCAATGTTGCTGACATCATCCAACTCGATAAACTTGAAGACGGCGTTGAAGTGGCATCAAGAATTTACGAAATGGAAGAAGGTGATGATCATATCCATTATGTTCATCAAAAAGCGATAACATTGCGATTGAACTCAAGACCAATCTATTGATCGCTTGATCTTCTCCAAAATCACATATCGTTCTTTCCTGCTGCAATACATCGGATGGTGGTTGGGCTGGACGCTCCTCCAGACCGGGGTGATGTACTACAACGCAGGGTTCGACTTTCTGGTCTCCCTGCAGGATGCAGCAATGACCAATCTCGTCCTTGGCCTGGCGGGCTTTGAGATGATAATCGTGATGCGGCACTTTCAGCCGCGCCGGACGCTAAGGGTGATCTGGAGCATTTTCCTCGCGTTGGCATGTACGGCGTTCATTCAATGGTTGTTGCACCTTTCCATTCAGGATGCTGCATATCTTGAATTCACCGATCAGTGGATCGTCGTTCGGGCGGTGTTTGCATGGCTGATGCTGAGCTCCATCACTGCAATAAGCTGGATGTGGTTTTACATTAAAGAACAACAGGAGGTTCAACTACGCACAGCTGATATGGAGAAACTTGCACGAGAAGCGGAACTCGCTACGCTGCGTCAGCAGTTGCAACCGCACTTTCTCTTTAACAGTCTCAACTCCATCAGCGCCCTTGCCGGAACACGCCCTGAAGAAGCCCGTAAAATGATTCAGCAGCTGTCGGATTTCCTTCGCGGAACGATAAAACGCGACGATCAAACGATGATCCAGTTACAGGAGGAATTCCATCACCTGAACCTCTATCTTGAAATTGAAAAGGTAAGATTCGGGCACCGGCTGGTTACCCGCGTGGAAAGAGGTGAAGGCACAGAAAACCTGAAGTTGCCAGCGTTGATCCTGCAACCTATTGTGGAGAATGCCATCAAGTTTGGCTTATACGATACGATCGGCGAAATCACCATCGTAATAACCGCTTCGCGCGAAGGAAACTACCTCCTGCTCAGCGTTGAAAATCCGTTTGATCCGGAGACGTCACAACCCAAAAAAGGCACCGGCTTCGGGCTAACATCAATTAATCGAAGGTTATACTTATTGTTCGGACGAAACGACTTATTGACTACGCGGCAGATAGGAACAACGTTTCGCACCGAAGTACGAATACCACAGTTATGAAGATCAAAACTATCATAATAGACGACGAACCACTCGCGCGGACTATCACACGTGAGTATCTGCAGGGTTATCCGCATATAGATATCGTTGCTGAATGCAACGACGGCTTCGAAGGCGTGAAAGCCATAACGCAACACAAGCCTGATCTTATTTTCCTCGATATACAGATGCCGAAGATCAATGGCTTTGAGATGCTTGAACTGCTTGATCCACCGCCTCCGGTGATCTTCACCACAGCATTCGACGAATACGCTATCAAAGCATTTGAGGCCCACGCCATCGATTACCTGTTGAAGCCTTACAACAAGGAACGTTTCGACAAGGCAATGCAGAAATGGCTCGAAAGGCATCAGCAGGAAGACGTGCCAGTGGTTAGGGAGCTGATTGAAGAAGTGCGTCAGCCGGAAGAACGCACGCGCATTGTCGTACGTGAGTCCGGAAACATCAGAATCATTCCTGTCCGGGATGTTCAATACCTCGAAGCTTACGACGACTACGTGAAGATTCACACGGCAAAGGAGATGTTTCTGAAAAAGAAAACGATGAGCTTTTACGAGAACTCACTCGACGGCAACGAGTTCATCCGGGTGCACCGGTCATACATTGTTCAGCTTTCCCAGATCACACGGATAGAACCGATGGAGAAAGACAGTTACGTGGCATTACTGAAGAGTGGCGCAAAGATTCCGCTTAGTAAGAGTGGCTATGCGCGATTGAGAAAAGTACTTGATTTATGATGCGGCTTCGTCCGCGATCATTACGGCAGTCCCGGTGGCGCGCAGTAGTTCAACTTTATTAACAAGAGCGTCATGGTGACGCAACAGAACCTGTACGTGCATCAGTCCGCGTTCTGAGAACTCTTCGCGTTTGACCACGAGTTGAAAGTCCTTAACGAGGCGCATAACCTCAGGAGTAGCATCATATTCATATTCAAATGCAAGATCAACCGCTACAGCTTCCGTTCGAATGCCGGCCTGATCCAGTGCCTCAGCCGCTGCTGTCTTATACGCATGGATCAGCCCGCTTACGCCGAGCTTTGTTCCTCCGAAATATCGCACGACGATCACAAGGACGTTGGTCAGATCGCGCGAGCGGATTTGTCCAAGTATGGGGTCCCCCGCAGAGTGATTGGGTTCGCCATCGTCAAAGCTCCGGTAGTGTTTTTTATCGGCGCCAAGCACCCAGGCGAAGCAATGATGGCGGGCATCAAAGTATTCCTTGCGCGCCTGCTCCAGGTGCGCGCGTATGTCGGCCTCATCTTTCACCGGAAAGGCAAACGATATAAACTTGCTGCCCTTCTCCTTATAGAGTCCCTGACCTGTGGATGAAACCGTATTAAATTCAAACACCTCCATGGCGGCTCCAAGTAAGGCAATAAAATTTTAACGAAAAACATGCAACTATATACCACCGATACCTGTCTTCTAACAAAACATCATTCCCTATGAAGAAAAATGTAATCCTTCTGGCATTCCTTCTGTTTGTCGGGTCCCTGTCGCTTACAGCACAGAACAGGGAAAAACGAAATGTTGGCGATTTCACCAAGATCGCTTTCCGGATACCCGGTGAAGTCCATCTGAGACAAGGCAGCTCAAACAGCGTGGAAATCGAAGGGCCCAAAGATATTCTCGAAATCGTCGAAACTGAGACCGATGGTTCTACGCTCAGGATTCACAGTCCCTCCAAGTGGAACTGGAACAAAAGTGACAGAGTGACCTTATATATCACCGTCAAAACTCTTGAAGGCGTGAGCGTTGCCGGCTCCGGAAACCTCATTGGAGAGACGAAATTCAAGGTGCGCGATCTGGACGTGAAAGTCAGCGGTTCGGGTTCCCTGAAGCTCGATATTGATGCATCGGGTGAAGTTGAAGCCGACGTTTCGGGCTCAGGAAACCTACACCTGAGAGGATCAGCCCGCGAACTTGACAGCGATCTCAGCGGGTCAGGACGTGTAATACTCGATATGACCATCGACGGTGAGGCCGAATTTGCGATTTCAGGATCCGGACGCATCGAAGCTCGCGGAAAAGCGCGTGACGTTTCAACCTCAATCAGCGGTTCCGGAAGGGTGTTGGCATCGGACCTTGAGGCTAAGCGCTGCAAAATCCGCATTTCCGGATCAGGTGGAGTTGAAATCCATGTCACTGACGAGTTGGACGCGAACATATCAGGAAGCGGATCTGTAGCTTACAAGGGCAATCCCGCCAGGGTGAACGCTGCAGCATCAGGCAGTGGCCGCGTGCGCAAGATGTAATTCGTGGCAGCAGATTTTACCTTTTTTGAAAGGCGGAACTATACATTCCGCCTTTTTCATTGGTGCTGCTTATGGATTTAATCGACATGGATCTTGAAACGGGATTGCGGCTGCTGATTTCTCTTGTAATCGGAGCTGGAATCGGGTTTGAGCGCGAATATCACAGCAAAGCCGCCGGGCTGCGCACGATGATCATGATCTGCCTGGGCTCTTGCATGTTCAGCATGGTGTCTGTTTCCTTCGGTGGCGATTCTCCCGATCGCGTGGCATCAAACATCATTACAGGTATTGGTTTCCTTGGGGCTGGTGTTATCTTCAAAGACGGACTCACCATTACCGGAATTACCACTGCGACGACGATTTGGATTACGGCAGCTCTGGGTATGGCCGTAGGTGCAGGGGAATATTTCATGGCGATGACCGGCTCTGTAATCGTCATCCTTGTGCTAAGCGCTCTTCAGCAGATCACACGGGGGATAGAGCGAATCCACCAGGCACGGGCGTACAAGATTACGTGCATCGGTGATGAAACGATTATCGCAGACCTCGACAATAAAATCCTTTCTCTCGGCTTGAAAAGTGAAAGAAGACGTGACTTCAAAGACAACGGTAACATTATTTTATTTTATGATATCCGGGGCCGCGAAAGAAGTTTGAATGAATTCAACGTATTTCTGCAACGCACTCCGGAGATTGCGTCATTTGAGTTCTAATCCCTTGCCGGAAAATGCCTGAGCAAGCCGGTGATGATCAGAAACTGTGCACTGATGTACGTCAGCATGATCCAGAAGCCGGCACTTGGAATAGGTTCAAGAAATTTGTTTATGGCGAGCAGTGAATCCGAAAGCATAAACAGCAGTGCACCAAAGAGAACCAGCACAAAGCTATTGAAAGAAGTACGTCCGAGGCGATAAATGGCCGTAATCACCATCGCCGTAATCACCATGGCATAGAGAAATACCGGGATCTGCAGCTCTCTTAACGTGGGATAGAGGATCACGANGAGGCCGGTACCCGCGAGCACTACGGNAAAAGCAAGGCGCAAGCGACTGATCTGGGAGGCATTCGATTCACGGTAGTCACTGTGTTCACGGTAGGTAAACAGGTAGAAAAGCTGTGCCGCCAGAAATGCTCCAAGCCCTAGCAGGAAGTACATTTCATTCCGACTTTCATACATCAGAAGGCTGTCACCGAGAAAGGAAAAAAGTACAGCTAGTAAAACTAACCAAGACCGTTGCTGACGCGATGTGGACAGCGCGTAATAAAGCCCGAGGAAGACCATGATCAGAGGCTTGCAAAGGTGATGCAACCACTCAAGTTCGGTCAACTGTGCAACCAGTTCGCCGGCAACTAACAGGGCGAAAAGAAGCAGGGCGGCATTTTTCATGGCTGAAAGATACTACATTATCGAAGGCCAACTGTTAATTAGTTTCACAACACGGAAGGTCTTCGCCGGACCACAAAGAGGTAAGCCATCGCTGTCGCAGCCAGAATACCACAAATCAGGAAGGCAGTAAAGAAATTCTCTGATTGATCGCCATAAACGAATCCCGAAATAAGAGCACCCAGGCCGATTCCAAGTTCCATGAAGATGTAGAGGGACGATACACCTCGCCCTTTGTGTTCAGGATCGCTGAGATCTGTTGCCCACGCCAGCAAAGTTGGCGATGTAGTACCGTGACTGAATCCATACAGCACGATACCTGCCATTACCTGCCACTTTGTTTCCGCTACGGCGAGCACTGCCATTGCCAACCCGATAACCAGCACAGATACGCGCAGCACAGGCTTGCGTCCGTGGCGATCTGATGCTTTGCCTCCAATGAGTCGCACAGCCAGAGATGCCATCGTAAAGACGGTAAGAAGCATGCCCTTGTTTTGCATGCCTATGTCAGCGCTGTAATCCGGAAGCAGTGTTATCACAGCGCCATACGAATACGCGGAAAGCAGCATCACCACACAAGGCGCAAGCACCCGCGGATCAAACATATCTGAACGCCGGATCTTCAAATGATGATAGGTAAGTCGTTGTTTGGACGGCAGCGTTTCACGTATCCCCAGGAGTACCAGCACCGAAAGCAATGCGAACCCCGACGATGAATAAAACACTGTATCTCGCCCAAACAAATGTTCCAGCCATCCACCCACTGCAAGTCCGCCCGCCATTCCTACCGAGTTCGCGGTACCGAGGATACCCATGCCCTCGCCCCTTTTCTCTGCGGGGATGATATCCGCCAGGTACGCCGTTTCTCCTGTTGGCGTAAAGCCGGTTGAAAAGCCGTGAAACAATCTCAGCCAGAGTAACCCTGCAACTGTTGACACCCACGGATAAAGAAAGCTACAGATAATGCACACGAATGCGCCGAAGAAGATCACAGGTATTCGTCCAATCTTGTCGGATAACTTTCCACTAAAGGGTCGGGAGATCAGCGCGGTGACGGTGAAAAGAGAAATGATAAGACCTTTCAGTTCAGGAGCCCCCAACTCGGACAGATACGATGGCAATACCGGAATAATCATATTGAAGCTCGCGAAGAAGAGCAGCGAACTCAAACAGAGTAACCAGAATTGACTCGTATAAACTTTCTCTTTCAAGAGGCTGTATTAAAATAAAAAGGATGGACGCATTTACGCGAATCCATCCTTTCAGGTTTTGTTCATTTCACAATTATGCTTGCGCAGGTTGTTCCTGTCCTCCAAGCAGAAACGCTTTGATGAAATCATCGAGGTCGCCGTCGAGGACGGATTGTGCGTCGTGGCGCTCAACACCGGTACGGGCATCCTTCACAAGTTTGTATGGGTGCAGTACGTAGTTTCGAATCTGCGAACCGAAATCGATTTTCATCTTGCCGGCTTCGATCTTGTCGCGTTCTGCATTTCGCTTCTGAATCTCCAGCTGGTACAACTTCGACTTCAGCATTTGCATTGCACGTTCGCGGTTGGCATGCTGCGAGCGTTCCACCTGACATACAATCACGATTCCCGTGGGCTTGTGCGTCAACTGAACTTTCGTTTCAACTTTGTTGACGTTCTGACCTCCGGCGCCACCTGATCGCGAAGTCTGGATCTCTACGTCAGCAGGATTGACTTCAATTTCAATTGAATCATCCACCTTCGGATAAACAAACACCGATGCAAAGGATGTGTGTCGACGGTCATTCGAATCGAATGGTGAAATACGCACCAGGCGATGAACACCGATTTCGCTTTTGAGTTTACCGTATGCGAAAGGTCCATCCAGTTCGAGTGTGGCGCTCTTGATACCTGCCACGTCGCCGGCCTGATAGTCAACCTGTGTGACTTTGTAGCCGCTCTTCTCACCCCACATGATATACATACGGTTGAGCATATCCGCCCAGTCCTGGCTTTCCGTTCCGCCGGCACCGGGGTTTATTTCGATCACGGCACTCAGTTGGTCCTCCTCCTTGCTGAGCATTTTCTTGAATTCAAGTTCCTCGACCGCGCGACTTGTCTTCTGAAACTCGCGTTCCAGTTCTTCGTCGCCTACGTCACCGGCCTCGTGAAATTCATTCAATACTTCAAGGTCGTCAACAAGCTTGCGCACGTTGTCGAAAGAGTCCGTCCATATCTTCTTGGTGCGGATGTTCTTCAGAATAACTTCGGCCTGTTTGGGATTTGACCAGAAATCGGCCTGCTGGGTGATGAGTTCTTCATCTTTTACTTCTACAATCTTGCGGTCGTAGTCAAAGATACCTCCTCAAGGCGCTAACACGAGCCTTTAAATCTTTCAGTTGATCGGTTGTCATGATCTCTTGTTTATTTTAAGAAGGTGCAAATATACCCGATTACGCCTAAATCCTGCACCTGACGGAAACTTTAACAGCTATTGCCCGAAGGGATTCTCCGACATATTCTTCCGTAAGTCGGGTTTGTAAAAGGCGGACCCCTTATCTACCATCCTTAGCCGGTATTTTCTGCCAATGGTCTGATAGTTCTTCCGGGCGAGAAGCATAGGTAAACCTACGGCTACCATCACAAGGGATGGAATGGTAACGCGTTCATCAAGGTTTGCACTTTCACCATGAACGACGACCACATTGATCTGATCGATCAGAAAGTATCCCACCCCTCCCGTGACAAGCAGCCCTCCAACGACGTGCTGAAAGCTGCTTCTCTTAAAATATATCCGTTCGATATTCTGATACGGAACATGGGTTGTGTGTAGCATTACGCCCGAATCGGAAAGCGCGTTAATGTAGCTTTTGATCTTGCGTTTCTTGTTGCTCTTCAACGACACTGTGATTTCATCTCCCGGATAAAGGCGGAGCATCACCTTCTCCTTTTTGGTCAGTACCAACTGCGGTTGAGCGTGACCGTCAGTGAAGGTCAGAAGAAGGAACCACAGTAACAAGAAAATGACGAATCGCAAAAGCATCCGCAAAGATAAGAAGAAGTAGCGGTTAGCGGCGCCAATAAGGACCTTCACTCAAAACGGCGAGTCGGTTACGGCGATTTATCTTTATTACTGGCTTGCTTTTCAGCAGGATAATACCAGTGGTGATTAACCCGGCAGAGACGATAGTAACACCCGCGTCAGGGCGATAGTCGCCATGCTGGACCAACGTCACGTTGACGAAGTCGCCGAGCGCGAGGAGAATTCCTGCTGTAAGGACCTTGGCACCACGGTCTTGATATCGCGAAATGTGAGACGGGTTGCCAATTTTGCGCAGCTGAAGAAGATGAACTGTGTCGCGATAAAGAATCACCTTATCCTGGACAAATCCCATGATAACATCCTTCCGAACGCCTTTCCTCCCGGCGATCGAATAATAGATTGATTCCCCCGCTGAAAAGCGAAGCCGAACTTTGTCTCGTCGAACCACCACAAGTTGTTGTGCACTGACGCTGACCTGGACCTGAATAGCGACAACGAGAACTGCAAGCCACTTCATTTTCCGTTTCTGGAAAGGATGGCAGGTGCACTCGAATAGTTCTGAACAGGGTTATCAAACTGCCGTTTTCGGGCTTGATGCGTCCGTTCTAACCTCCGAAGCGCCGTGTGAATTGTTTTATAATGCCCTCAGAGTTTATAGATCCAACCGAGTGGGTCGGCCTTAAGTCCGTATTTGATGTCATTCAGCTCCTGAAGAATGCGNGGTGCCAATCCCCATTNCTCAACNGGTGGTAAGTGGTAATTTTTATCCTCATGNCCAATCAGAACGATTGGAGCTATTGTTGCCGCCGTACCCACACCAAAGGCTTCCTGCACTGTCCCTGCTNTTAAACCGGTGACTATCTCTTCAACAGANATTTTCCTNTCCTCCACTTCAANGTTCCAGCTGCGAACTAGTTGCAGTACGCTGTCACGGGTAATACCTGCAAGTATTGAATCGCTGAGTGCCGGGGTGATAAGTTTACCGTTTACGACGAACATCACGTTCATCGTGCCCGATTCTTCGATGTATTTATGTTCGCGACCATCGGTCCAGATTAGTTGATGATATCCCTGATCCTGCGCAAGTTTGGCAGGATAGATTGCTCCGCCATAATTCCCTCCCGCCTTTGCATAACCTGTTCCTCCGGCGACGGCACGGGTAAAGTGCGTCTCAATTTTAACCTTGACGGGATCAGAATAATACGCACCTGACGGGCTCAGGATAATCATAAAGGTAAATGCTTCCGACGGGCGGATACCGATGTATTCATCGGCAGAAAAAAGGAAAGGCCTGATATAAAGTGATGCGCCTTCGCCGGAGGGAATCCACGCGCGGTCGAG
>Ga0065721_10051200_pt1 | contig 15817 bp, 15 predicted proteins | sample Mesricmetagenome_FD_59108 | JGI IMG/M metagenome (GOLD analysis project Ga0065721, IMG submission 59108) | Mesophilic microbial community from rice straw/compost enrichment Sample: eDNA_1 v2 (version 2) | ecosystem: Engineered > Solid waste > Grass > Composting > Bioreactor | place: USA: Davis... | reverse complement strand
GGAAGCGCGGTCTCGTCGCCGATCAGCACCCAGCGCTTCACGCCCGAGACGACAGCCGAGCCGCGCGGGCCACCGATGGAGAGCTGGCTTCCCGGTGCCGCCTCCAGCGCCCATCGGGGCGCAGGGCCGGCATCGTGGACTGCAAAATCGAGTACCAACGATTTGGCGTCCCGATCGAACCGTCGGGGCGTATAGTCGCGCCGTTCCGGCTCGCCGGCTGCAGCGGGGAGGAATATCTTGACGTGATCGTCGGGCGCGGCGCTGACGAAATCGGCAAGGTCTTCCCCGGTCAACGTGATGCGCAGCATCTGCGGCGTTATGCGCTCGACGGTCGTGACCGTCAGCACGCGCCGCTTGAGCTCGTGGCGGATACGCTCGATCTTTGGAACGGAGAGGGCGGCCTGTTGCGATGTAAGCTGGTTCATCTGTGTCCTTTCAGGGATTGAGTTCGACCTGCCGGACACAACCGCGCAGATCGAAATCGGCAAACCCGATCGATCATGCGCGTTGAGTGACGTTAACGCTTACGTGCGGAGGCTGCGGCCTCTGCAGTGTGAGAACTACGTAAGCAAGCGAAACGGGGAAGACAAGAGTTTTCGGATGTTGGCTCCGGCAATTTCCATCGGGTGGAAACCGCACTTCCATGAAGCTATGCGGCGAGCCGGCGGCCGTCCTCCGAGGCTTCGAAGAAATGCAGTTTTGAGACATCCGCCGATAACCAGACCTTTTCACCCAGCTTCAATCGCGAGCGCTCCTTGATCACGACGGAGAGTCGCGTTCCGCAGCTGTTGGCGATGACGATCGTCTCCGGTCCCGTCGTCTCCACGACCGAGACCATACCGGGAAAAGCTCCCGGAGTATTTTCCGCGACGATCGACAGATCCTCCGGGCGGATTGCCAGCACCGCAGGACTTCTTTTCAGGATGCCGAGCCTGGCGGAGACGGGGATCGCCGTACCGTCCGATGCGATAAAGCGATCGGTACCCGAAGCATCCACCTGCCCCTCGATGAAATTCATCGCCGGCGAGCCGATGAAGCCGGCAACGAAGCGGTTGGCCGGGCGGTCATAAAGTTCGAGCGGATGGCCGATCTGTTCGATATGGCCGTCGCGCATGACGACGATCTTGTCGGCCATGGTCATGGCTTCGATCTGGTCGTGGGTGACGTAGACGGTGGTCGCGCCGAGCCGCTGGTGCAGTTCCCTGATCTCCGCGCGCATCTGGACCCTTAGCTTAGCATCGAGGTTCGAGAGCGGCTCGTCGAACAGGAAGACCTGCGGATTGCGGACGATCGCCCGGCCCATGGCGACCCGCTGGCGCTGGCCACCTGAAAGCTGTTTCGGCTTGCGGTCGAGCAGCGGTTCGAGGCCGAGTATTGCCGCAGCGCGCTCTACCGCCTTGTCGATCTCGGGTTGAGCGACGCCTGCGAGCTTCAGGGCGAAGCTCATATTCTTGCGAACGGTCATATGGGGGTAGAGCGCGTAGGATTGGAAGACCATGGCGATGTCCCGCTCCTTCGGCCGGATCGTGTTGACGACGCGGCCGCCTATGCTGATGGTACCGCCAGAAATTTCCTCCAGCCCGGCGATCATCCGCAGGAGAGTCGATTTTCCGCAGCCGGACGGCCCGACCAGCACGACGAATTCTCCGTTCTCCACGGTCATGTCGACTTCATGGAGCGCCTGATAGGCCCCGTATCTCTTCACTAGCTTGTTCAATGCAACCTGAGCCAAAGGCTATCCTCCTCCCAATTTCGTTTTCCGTCAGCCCTTCGTCGCGCCGGACATGAGGCCGCTGACGAACATGCGCTGCATCACCAGGAAGATGAGCGCGATCGGTAGTGTCATGACGAAGGAGGCGGCCATGACCGCGCCCCAGTCGGTGTCGAACTCCGTCGAAAATTCCGCGAGCCCGATCGGCAGCGTCTTCATTTCCTTCTCGGTCGCGAAGGAAAGGGCGAAGACGAATTCGTTCCAGGTGGCGACGAAGGAATAGAGCGTCACCGCAATGATTCCCGGAGTGACGAGCGGTAGGGAGATGCGGAACAACACGCCGAGCTGCGAAGCGCCGTCGATGATGGCCGCATCCTCGAGCTCCTTGGGAATGCCGCGGAAATAGCCTGTCAGCATCCAGACGCTCAAGGGAAGGGTGAGAATGAGATAGACGAGGATCAGGCCGAGATAGGTATTGATGAGGCCGAGATAGTTGAGAACGATGTAAAGCGGCACGATGACGGTTGCCGTCGGCAAAAGCTGTCCGATCAGCACGAAGGCAAGCGCCGCCGAGCGGCCACGGAAATCGAAGCGGGCAAAGCCATAGGCGGCGAAGACGGCGAAGACGAGCGCCAGGAACGTGGAGCCGATCGAGATGATCAGGCTGTTGACGAAATAGCGCGGGATGTTCGATTCGAAGAGGACGTTCTTGAAGTTTGCAAGCGTCGGCGGATCGGGCAGCCATTGCGGTGGTATGGTATAGAGCTGAGAGAGCGGCTTGAAGGCGGAAACGGCCATCCAGAGGAACGGGAAGACAGCGACGATTACCAGGATCGCGACCGGCAGGGAGATGAGAAGAGTGCGGCGTGAGTCCTTCATGGCTCAGTCCTTTTCCTGCGCCGCGAAGACGCGCATGTAGAGCACGATGATGACCGAAATGAACAGGAAATAGAGCACCGAGAGAGCCGCGGCGCGGTTGAACTCGAAATACTCGAACGCCTGCACATAGATCTGGATAGGGAAGATCATCGAGCGGTTGGCGGGACCACCGCCGGTGATCGAATAGATGATCGTGATGCCGTCCAGCGCCCATATGGTGAGGAGCAGTGTGATGGACACAAGCACCGGCCTGAGCTGCGGCAGCATGATATGCCAGATCTCGTGCCAGAAACTCGCGCCATCGACCCTGACCGCCTCGTACAGCTCTTCCGGTACGGATTGCAGGCCGGCGAGCACCATGACCGCCACGAAGGGGAACATCTTCCAAGCGTTGACGGCGATCAGCGCCGGCATCACGGTGTTGGGATTGGTGAGCCAGCCGATGGGTTCGGAGATGATTCCGACCTGCATCAGCATATAGTTGATGATGCCGTAGTCCGTGTGGAACATCCAGGCCCAGGTCATGGCGGCGACGATGCCCGGCACTACCCACGGGATCAGCATCAGGGAGCGCACCAGCGAGCGGCCGGCAAAATGCTGGTTCAGCAGGATGCCGGCCAGGATCCCGAGCAGGAGCTGGAAGACCACCGAGCCGATGACGTAATAGGCCGTGTTGAAGAGGATCAGCCTGGTCGACGGCGCACTGATGGCGACGTTGAAATTCCGCATGCCTGAGAAGGCGCCGTTTGCATCTGTGACGCTAAGTTCGGCGGTCGAGAGCATCGGATAGACGATCAGGGCCGCCAGAAGCAGCATGGTCGGCAGGATGAACCAGACGCCGGGGCTGATATTTCGCAATGTCATGGGAAGTCCGAACGTTATGCGCCCAACCGGACGAGGCCGGGCGCTTCTATCTTGTTTCCGGGATCAGCTGCGATGCGCATCACTGCGACAGAAGCGTCTTGATCTCGGTTGCCGCGGCGTCCATGGCTTCCTGAACCGTGCTGCTCTGCAGCAGCGCTTCCTGGAGGTGATTGTAGTAGATCTGGCCGATCTGGCCCCATTGCGGGATCGTCGGCTGCGGCCGGGCGTATTTCAGCATTTCCTTGTGCGCGTCCATGATCGGATCGGCGAAACGCTTGTCGTTCAGGCCTGACATGGCGGCGGGGAAGGTGGTCGTATAGACGGCCTGCCGCTCCGGCTTCGACATGAAGGCCGCAAGCTTGATCGCCGCGTCCTTGTTCGGCGCATCTTTCGGAATGATGAAGTTCCAGCCGCCGAGTATGACAGCGGGGTCCTTGCCTTCCGGATGCGGCAGCGGTCCGACGCCGAGCTCGATATCCGGCGCGGCTGCACGAATGCGCTCGATATCGGAGGTGGCGCCGGGGATCATCGCCACGTTACTCACCTGGAAAAGACGGCGCAGGGCATTGGAGTCGTTCTCGAGCGTCGAAGGTGGCGAGACCTTGTAGGTGGTGAAGAGATCGACATAGAGCTTCACGCCCTCCACGGAGGCTGGCGAATTGATGATGACTTCCTTGTTGTCGGGACCGAGAATGCCGCCGCCGTTCATCCACATGAAGGGCAGGGAGCGGAACAGTGCGTTGCCGGGCTGATCGGCACCACCGCCGGAGACCCCGTAACCGTAGACTTGCTGGCCCTTGCTGTTCTTGCCGGTCAGCTTCTTGGCGGCGTCCACGAATTCCGCCCAGGTTTGCGGCGGTTTTTCCGGATCGAGCCCGGCCTCCTTGAAGGCACCCTTGTTATAGATCAGTGCATGGGCTTCCGCCTGGAAGGGCAGGCCGTAGAGCTGTCCGTTGTAGGTGGCTGTATCGAGACTGGCGGGCAGGATATCGTCGAACTTCACGCCGGCCGCCGTCAGCCGGTCGCGCAGGGGCTCGAGCTTGCCGATCTCGGCGAGCGGGACGTTGGCGCCGTTCTGAACGTCGATCAGGTCCGGCGTGCTGCCGGATTGCAGCGCGACAAGGATCCGGCTCTGCAGGCCGCCCGCCACGTTAGCCTCGACGCGGACATTGACGCCCGGGTTCTCTTTCATGAACTCGGCGGCATAGTCCTTCGCTTTCTGCTCGTTCCAATTCATCGTCCACCAGACGAGATCGGCCGCGGACGCGTGAGCTGCCTGCGACAGCAACAGGGCAAGGCCCGTAACGAGCATTTTCGTTCTGCGCTTCATGACATTCTCCTCCCTAGAATTCGGTTTGGCTGAGGACGGCTACACCGCCTCCCTGGTGATCGCGTCGTGGATGGAAATCGGCGTCGCGGACGCACCGAGCAGATGGGCGTGGCCGACGAGCGCCCGCATGTAACCGATCGTATAGGCCATACCGGCATGCCAGGGGGCATTGCTGTGCACGTCGGGCACGTGATCGGGGACCATGACACCGTCGAAATCCTCGTCGCGCAGAATGCGGACGATCTCCGCCATATCGACATCGCCGTTGTCGACGAAAGTCTCCTCGTAGTGGGGAACCTTGCCCCTGACGTTGCGAAAATGGACATAGGCGATCCGCTTGGCGCGGGCGAAACGGCGCGTCGTCTCATAGACGTTGCCGGTGGTCATTTCCTGCAGCGAGCCGATGCAGAATTCCAGAGCGTTTGACGGGCTGTCCGCGATCGACACCAGACGGTCGTATTTCGACGGCTGGTTCACGAGGCGTGCCGTGCCGCGAAGCGTTTCCATCGGCGGGTCGTCCGGATGAGCGGCAAGGCGAACTCCGGCCGCTTCCGCGACCGGTACGAGTTCCTTCAGGAACCATTCGAGCCGCTGCCACAGTTCGGTTTCCGAAACCTTCAGTGGCATGGCGCCTGCCACACTCGGGCGATAACGCATGTTCCAGACCATGCCGTCCGGGATTGGCGCCTGTGCGTCGAAACTCGCGGCATCGAAGACCGAAGTCACGGCGCCGCCGCGGCCGACCGGCAGGCGCCGCCAGCCCCAGACGCCGGCGATCGAGAAATTGTAGCCGATGACCTTGATGCCGGCACGGCCAGCGTCCTCGACGAGACGCTTGAGGCCATCCATCTGCCGCACCTTTCCCGCACCGTCGAGCAGGATGTCGGACCAGAAGTTCGGCGCGAAATTCTCCATCGCGGCAATCTTCAGCCCATATTCGCCGAGCATGTCGACGACACCCTTCATGTAGTCGTAGGTCCACAGGGTCTCTTCGCTGCAATCTCCGAGGATCGGGCCGGGCTGACCGCCCGCAAGATAAGGCTGGGGGTCTTCGACGCGCTTGTAGCGGCCGAGGTGAACGACGACGTCCTCGATGCCGAGCTGCTGGGCGAACTTCGCGTTGTCGCGGTTCAGCCGTTCACCTGAAAGCGTCATTCCGACTCGGATGGGCATGCATTCCTCCTTTGCATCCCGGTCCGATCAGTTCAAATATGAACTCATCGTGTTCTAAATAGAATGAGTTTGGTTTCTTGATCTGTCAAGCGGCATTAGCGGGAAAAGCGAAAAAGACCGGATAAGAGGAAATCTCGCTTATGCGGTATAGTTCTGAACGGCAGGCCGCATCGGGCCACTCATCGCGGCGTTGCACCTGATCGAACGGTTTCCTGCTCGGGTTCAGTCGAAGAAGCCGCGATCCTCTTCGGCAAGGTAGGCAATCGCCTTGTCGACGATGAAATCGACGCCCATTCCCGGCCGATCCCAGACGTCGACGAAACCGTCCTTGACGATCGGATTCGGCAGGCCCTCGACGATCTCATACCACCAGCCCGGTTCGCCGATCGGGATTTCGAACGCGATGTAATTCTGGGGAAGGGTGGCGGAGACCTGGACGAGCGCCGCAAGCCCGAGTAAGCCGTTTGCGGTGCCATGCGGCGCAAACAGAAGCCCGTGGATTTCGGCATATTCGGCGACGCGTTTCAGCTCGGCAATGCCGCCCACATCGCAGGGATCGGGGCCTAGAATGTTGACGGCGCGCGTCTCGATCAGTTCCCGGAAATTCTGGCGCAGATAGATCTGCTCGCCGGTGTGGATCGGTGTCGACGTACTCATCGTCAGGTCGCGATAGGCAGGAGCTCCCACATAGGGCGACTGGTCGCCGGTCAGGATATCCTCTATCCACATCAGGTTGAGCGGTTCCACCGCCTTGGCAAATTTCTTCGCGTCCGGCAGCGTCCAGCCAGGGCCGCAGTCGAGCGCCAGCCCCACCTTGTCGCCGGTGACCTCCTTCATCGCCTCGACGCAGGCGACGACATGGTGGAACCCCTTTTCGGTCAGATAGCCGGTATCCCTGAGCCCGGGCATGGGCCTCGTCGTCACTTCGCCATAGTGGAAATCCGGTACCTGGCGCGCCATCGGACTATGGAAGGCGATGGGCTGCTTGATGATGGTGAAGCCTTCGGGCGAATCCATCATCTTCTTCACGTCGGCCGCATAGTCGTCCGGTCCCCAGCCGTTCATCGGGAACCGGATCCCGCCGTTGTAGACGCGGACCCGGTCGCGCACCTTGCCGCCGAGCAGTTTGTAGACCGGTATGCCGGCCGCCTTGCCGGCGAGATCCCAGCAGGCCATCTCGATCGCGCTGATCGCGCTGCCCCAGGGCTTGAAGGCGCCGCGGTGGCGGATGCGCAGCATGATACGCTCCACATCGGTCGGGTCCATGCCGAGGATCATGTCGCGCAGCAGCAGGATGTGCTCCTTGGCATAGGGTTTCCAGAACTCGACCTGCCCGTAGCCGGAAAGCCCTTCGTCGGTCACAAGGCGCACGACAGGGTGGCGCCCCAAGAGCGCGCATTTGACGTCGATGATCTTCAATTCGTCCTCCCGCTGAGCCAGTTCGGCGGCTCGATCAAATATCCGGAATACGGCTGGAAATTTCGGCCGCCGCGTCGATCACCATGTCGCGCAGCCTGTCGCGCTCGTCGTTTTCCTTGTCGGCGGCCAGATAGGGAATGCTCAGCGCCGCGATGACACGTCCCGACGGGGTGGTGACCGGTGCCGCGACCGCCCAGACGCTGCCGCCATGCTCCCCGCGGTCGCTTGCCCATCCCTGCCTGCGGATGCGGTTGAGTTCGGTCGAAAGCTTGGCGGCGTCGGTAATGGTGCGCGGCGTATACTTCTTCAGCGGGGTCGCCAGGAATTTGCTGATGATTTCCGGCTCCATATGGGCAAGCAGCATCTTGCTGGCGGCGCCGGCATGGAGCGGGAAGGACTGACCGATCGCCGGATTGAGAGCATATTGTCCCTGCCCGGCGAAGGATGCGACCACGACAACGGCCTGATTGTCGAGCACCGAGAGCTTGTTAGCCTCGCCGCTTGTTTCCGCGAGCTTCTTCATGACGGGCTGGGCGACCGCCACCAGATCGAAAGCTGCCTCGGAACGCACCTTGGAGGCGAGGCTGAGCAGCCGCGGGCCTAACACATAGGTGCCGTCGAGCCGCCGCTGGACCATGTTATGGGCATGCAGCGTGTTCAGAATGCGGTAGACCGTGCTGCGGGGCACGGAGAGCTGTTCTGAAAGATCGCGGATGGTTTCGCCGGCCGGCTGGAGTTCAAGGGAAGACAGAATCTCCATCATCCTCTCCAATACCGGGACACCGTTCTTGTCCTTGTCGTCTTGGCTGCTCTCGTCGCTCATCAGATATCCCTGGTCGTCATTCAGTTTCGAATGAAGCAAATTCCCATTTGGAGCAATATCCGATTTTTTCATCGACGACACCATTCCCTCATTGACACCGGCTTTGTCAACATTCATTCTGAAATGAATAGTATCAGTTTAAATATGAACTGACATGAGTTGGTGGGAGCCGACCTCTTGGGAGGGATGACATTGAAATAGCTCGAATGAGGCCCCGTTCCGCCGCGCTCGGCGATTCGTCAGGAGGATGGCGGGTGCCGTTGCGGCTCGGAATTTTCGACCACCTGAACCCCTTTTCATGCGGCTCCCCCGAGGGAGCGGCGAGGACGAAAACACAGGAAATACCATGATCGAGACACAGGACATCAAACGACCGCCGCGCGAATGGATCGAGGCGATCAAGAAGATCGGCGCTGCAACGTCATCGAGCCAGCTCAGCAAGATGGGCATCCGCAATACGCATATCTACGGGCCGGTTTCCCGCCGGGAGGGGACCGTTATGTGCGGTCCGGCACTGACGCTGCAGTTCGTGCCGAAGCGCGAGGATCTGCAGGACGCGGACGAATATGCCCAGCCGGAAAAGCAGCTTCACAGACACGTCCTCTACCACACTCAGCCGGGTGATGTCGTGGTCGTGGACGCCCGCGGCGACATGAAGAGCGGCATCTTCGGCGAGATGATGCTCACCTATTTCAAGGGAAAGGGGGGCGCCGGGGTGGTGATCGACGGGTGTCTGCGCGATTATCCGAATGCCAAGCATCTCGACATTGGAATGTGGATCCGTGGATTGACCCCTAACTTCCACACTCAGACGGATCTAATGCCCTGGGGCGTCAATGTGCCGATCTCCTGTGGCGGCGTATTCGTCATGCCTGGAGACATAATCGTCGCAGATGACGATGGCGCTGTGGTCGTGCCGGTTGGCCATGCCGAGGAGCTTATAAGGCGTGCTTCGACCCATCACGAATGGGAGGAGTTTTCCAAGGAGAAGCTTCTCGCGGGCGGCGAACTCAAGCGCTACTACCCGCTGCATGACGATGCGCGGCCCGAATACGAGGAATGGCTACGGAACAAGGCCGCGAAGTGAGGCCTCTGCCCATGGAAAAAGCCACGCTAAATGACAAGGCATTCGGTCTCGTTTGTGACAGCCGCTCTCAACTCGGTGAAAGCCCGGTTTGGAGCGAGGCCGAACAGGTGCTCTATTTCGTCGATATCCGTGGTCCGTCGATCAACCGTTTCGATCCCGCGACCGGCGAACTCCAGCGCTTCATGCAGTCTGAAGAGATCGGCTGCATCGGCCTGGTCCGCGGCGGTGGTTTCGTCGCCGGCCTGAGGTCCGGTATCTGGCGGCTCGATCGGGAAGGCAGGCCGATCGCAAAGCTTGCGGACAATCCCGAAGGCATCGAATTCAGTCGCTTCAACGACGGCCGGGTCGGCCCGGACGGCCGCTTTTATGCGGGGACGGTCGACGAATCCCGTCAGAACAAGGCGAAACTCTACCGCTACGACCGAGATGGCCTCGTGCCGTTGATCAATGGGTTGATGACGTCGAACGGCCTGGCATTTTCGCCGGACGGCAAGACGCTCTATCACGTGGATTCGCCGGTTTCGAAGGTCACGGCCCGCGATTTCGACGGGACGAACGGCACGGTTTCCGGGGAGCGGGTAGTGATCGACATCCCGGACAATCCGGCGGCAAGGCCCGACGGGGCCTCGATCGACGTCGAAGGGTGCTATTGGGTGGCGATCTTCGGTGCCTCCGTCGTCCGGCGTTTCTCGCCGGAGGGCAAGCTGATGGCCGAATATCCCGTGCCGGTGAAATGCCCGACCATGCCGACCTTCGGCGGTCCGGATATGCGCACGCTGTTCGTCACGACGGCAGGAAGCCGCAGGCCTCCGGAAGAGATGGCGCAGTTCCCGACATCCGGCAGCCTCTTTGCCATGCGAGCGCCGGTCGCGGGGGTGCCGGTCCCGCTCTTTGACGAAGATATATGACAAGCCGGCCTAAGGGCCGGTTTTCAGTATTCTCCGGGTGTAAAATGGGCCGGCCACTTTGGGTGGCCGGCCTTCTTCTCATTCGAAACCCATGATCTTATGGGGTACGTAGTGCTCCGTAAGCTCCTTGATGTCTTCCGGCGTCAGCTTGATCGAAACCGCCTCGACGGCGTCGACGATCTGGCTTTCGCGGCTGACGCCCACGATCGGTGCGGCAACGGTCGGGTTGGAGAGCAGCCAGGCGATGGCGATCCGGGCACGCGGAACGCCGTGGCGCTTGGCAACATTGGCAACCGCATTGATGACCCTCGCATCGGCCTCCTCTGTATCGCCATAAAGGACAGGCCGCAGGATATCGGTGCCTTTGCGGACAGATTCATGGCCTTCCTCGCGGGCGAGAAGACCACGGGCGAGCGGGCTCCATGGAATGAGGCCGACGCCTTCCGCAGCGCAGAGCGGCACCATTTCCCGCTCTTCCTCGCGGTTGAGCAGGTTGTAGTGGTTCTGCATCGAGATGAAGCGCGCCCAGCCTTTCCGGTCCGAGAGGTAGAGCGACTTGGCGAACTTCCAGGCATGCATGGAAGAGGCGCCGATATAACGAACCTTGCCGATTTTGATGAGATCGGTGAGGGCCTCGAGCGTCTCCTCGATCGGCGTCACCGGATCCCAGCGATGGATCTGGTAGAGATCCACGTAATCGGTGCCGAGACGGCGCAGACTGTGATCGATCTCCTGCATGATCGCCTTGCGCGACAGGCCCTTGGCATTCGGACCTTCGCGGAGCGGCGAATTGATCTTGGTCGCGAGCACGATCTCGTCGCGCTTGGCGAAGTCCTTAAGCGCCCGGCCGACGATTTCCTCGCTCGAACCGTTCGAATAGATATTTGCCGTGTCGAAGAAGTTGACGCCGAGCTCGATCGCTTTCTTGATCAGGGGGCGGCTGTCTTCTTCGGCAAGCGTCCATTTGGGGTTGCCGCGATCGGGTTCACCGAAGGTCATGCATCCGAGGCAGATGCGCGAGACCTCAAGCCCCGATTTGCCGAGTTTGGTATATTCCATCGTCAAAACTCCGAGTTACTTGCTTTCCTGGATAAGCTCGATGCGGTAGCCGTCCGGATCGTCGACGAAGGCGATGACCGTAGTGCCGAACTTGACCGGACCGGGCTCGCGGACGATCTTGACACCCTCTTTGCGCATCGCTTCGCAGGCCCCGTAGATATCCGGCACACCGACGGCGAGATGACCGAAACCGGTGCCCTTTTCATAGGTTTCCACGCCGTAGTTGTAGGTAAGCTCGATCATGGGATCGGTTTTCTCGGCGCCATAGCCGATGAAGACGTTGGTGTACTTGCCTTCCGGCACGTCGATCGTGCGGATGACATCCATGCCGAAGTGCTTCGAGTAGAAGTCAATCGAACGCTGTAGGTCCCCGACCCGGATCATCGTGTGCATGATCCGCGGGGGCCTGGCAGTTTGGACGGCTGTCGCCATGGTCTATCTCCTTCTGGGTTGTGCAGCCGCTGCGAGGCAGTGGCCCTTTGGAAAGAAAATCTTTCGAAAACAAAAACTTATTCTGGAAAACGAACAGAATGTTTTGTAAAAACATCTGCATGTTGCGAAAAGGAATAACAGATTTTTTCGCTCAATCCGGATGGAGGATCGGCTATGGATTTGCTGGGGAAGGTAGCGTTGGTGACGGGGGCGGGATCCGGCATCGGAAAGGCGTCGGCGGTCATGCTGGCGTCCCGTGGCGCCAAGGTCGCAGTCCTCAGCAGGACGGAGAGCGAGATACGCAAGACGAAAGGGGAGATCGAGGCGGCCGGTGGCAAAGCGCTGGCGCTCACCGCCGATGTCAGCCTCGAAGGCGACATGAAGGTCGCGATCGATACTATGGTTTCGGCCTGGGGACAGCTCGACATCGTGGTTGCCAATGCCGGCATCAACGGGGTCTGGGCGCCGATCGACGACCTGCAGCCACATGAATGGGACAAGACGATCTCCGTCAACCTGCGCGGCACCTACCTTACGATTCACTACGCCGTGCCGCATCTGAAAGCATCCGGAGGCGGATCGGTCGTGGTGGTTTCCTCGATCAATGGCACGCGTACGTTCACAACCGCGGGGGCGACCGCCTATGCCGCCACCAAGGCGGCGCAGCTTGCCATGGTGCAACAGCTTGCCCTGGAACTCGGCAAGTCCCGCATCCGAATCAATGCGGTCTGCCCCGGCCTGATCGCCACGAACATTCCGGACAGCACGATCAAGCGGAACCAGGATGCGGCGCGCATTCCGGTCGTCTGGCCGGAAGGCGACATCCCGATTACCGGCGGCAAGGCCGGCACGAGCGAAGACGTCGCCGAAATCGTGACCTTCCTGGCATCCGATCGCTCCCGTCACATCACCGGTTCGCCGGTCTGGATCGACGGAGGCCAGAGCCTGCTGAGATGAGGGCGGCAGCGCATGCCGGAGGTTATGGGGGAGGTTCTTCACAATCTGTCCCCCGCCTCGTCAAACAGCGATGCCTGAGCCATGTTCACATAAACATCGGTCTTCGCACCGATGACCGGCGTCTGGTCCGAAGAAATTCTCACCGAGAAGCTTTCGCCGGCAAGCGTGCCCCAGAGAAGCGTATCCGGTCCCATGGGCTCCTCGATAGTGAAAACGGCCTCCAATCGGTCCGGATGCTGGTGTTCGGAGGGGCGTAACAGAGCTTGTTCCGGACGAATTCCGAGCGTCGCCGCTTGCCCGTCGGCGAACGGCCGCGAAAACACGTAATCTGCCAGATTCACTTCGCTGCCATCCCGGAGGCGGAAGCATGTGGTATTTTCTCTCCGGACCAGGGCGCCGGGCAGGAAATTCATCTGCGGTGAGCCGACGAAACCGGCGACGAAGCGGTTGATCGGCCGTTGGTAGATTTCCTTGGACGTCGCAAGTTGCTGGATGACGCCCTTATGCATGACGGCGACGCGGTCGGCGAGCGTCAGTGCCTCGACCTGATCGTGGGTGACGAAGATCATCGTCGAGCCGAGGCTCTTGTGCAGCCGTTTGATCTCGACACGCAACTCGGTGCGCAGCTTGGCATCAAGATTGGAAAGCGGCTCGTCGAAGAGCAGCACTTTCGCGTTACGGACCAACGCACGTCCGATAGCGACGCGCTGGCGCTGGCCGCCTGAGAGCTGTGCCGGCTGGCGTTGCAGCAAGTGTTCGAGCTGGAGAATGCGCGCCGCCTCCAAAACGCGTCGGGCGATCTCGGCCTTCGGCATTCCGGACATCTTCAGCCCGAAGGAGAGGTTTCCTTCCACCGTCAGGCGCGGGTAGAGCGCGTACGACTGGAACACCATGCCGATGCCGCGTTCATGCGGTTCGGCCCAGGTGACGTTTCGGCCGTCGATCCAGATCTGTCCCTCCGTGATGTCGAGAAGCCCCGCAATCGCATTGAGCAAGGTGGATTTGCCGCAGCCGGAAGGGCCGAGTAGCACGATGAACTCGCCTTCCTGCACTTCGAGGTCGAGCGTTTCGAGCACGTTCAGAGCGCCGAAGGAGATTTGCAGATTCCGGATGGAAACGCTGGACATGAATGCTTACCCTTTGACCGCGCCTGCCGCGATGCCGCGCACGAACCAGCGACCCGAGATGAAATAGACGATGAGCGGAACGGCGGCGGTCATGATGGTGGCCGCCATGTTGACGTTGTAGGCGATTTCGCCTTCCGTCGGCGCCACGAGGTTGGTGAGTTGCACCGTCATCGGGCGGTTGGCGAGACCGCCGAAGGTGAGCCCCATGATGAAGTCATTCCAGATGCCGGTGACCTGCAGGATGAGGGCGACGACCAGCATCGGGATCGACATCGGCAGCATCAACCGGAAGAAGATCGAGAAGAACCGTCCGCCATCGACACGCGCCGCCTTGAAAAGGTCGACCGGTATGCCGGCATAATAATTGCGGAAGAGCAGCGTCATCACCGGCAGGCCGAAGATGACATGCGTCAGCACCAGCGCGTAGATCGTGCTGAACAGGCCGGTCGCCGAATAGATGCGAACCAGCGGATAGATGAAGACTTGATAGGGCAGGAAAGCCCCGAGCAATAATGCGGCGAACAGCAGGTTCGCACCGCGCACGCGCCAGAAGGAGAGGGCGTAACCGGTCAGAGCGCCGACGAAGATCGAGCAGATGACGGATGGGACGAGGATTTTCACCGAATTCCAGAAGCCCGGGCTGATGCCGCGGCAATCGAGGCCGGTGCAGGCGCTGGACCAGGCCTTGACCCAGGGTTCGAATGTCACAGTCGTCGGCAAGGCGAAAATACCGCCGAGGCGTATCTCCTCCATGGGCTTGATGGACGTGACGACCATCACATAGAGCGGCAGCAGGAAGAACAGTGCCGAGATGAAGAGAAAGGCATAGATGCCGATACGGGCGGTGCTCAGGCTCTTCGGAGCCGGGCCGCTCGGACCTTCTCCCATCGGAACGCTGCGTATCCTGGTCTCAGGAGCGGTCATCGGCCTAGTCCTTGCGCTTCTCGGCGCGGAAATATTCCGCGTAGAGCCAAGGGGTCAGGACGCAGAGCACGCTGATCAGCAGGGTCGTGGCGGCCGCCGTCGCAAGGCCGATATTCTGGCGCTGGAACAGGTAATCCATCACGAATTTGGCCGGAACGTCGGATGAGAAGCCGGGGCCGCCGCCGGTCAACACCAGAACCAGGTCATAGAGCTTGACGACACCGAGCGAGAGAAGAACCGTCGCGCTGATGAAGCTCGGCCGCAGGATCGGCACGACGATGTGCCAGTAGAAACGCCAGGGCTTGATGCCATCGATGCGCGAGGCTTTCCATAGATCGGGATCGATCCCGCGAAGGCCGGCCAGCATGATTGCCATGACGAGGCCCGCCGCGTGCCAGACGCCGGCGAGTACGACACAATAGATCGCCGTCTCCTTCTGGATGATCCAGTCGAAACGGAAACTTTCGAAACCCCAGCCTCGTACGGTCTGCTCGATGCCGAGCGTCGGGTTCAGGATCCATTGCCACACGAGGCCGGTGACGATGAAGCTGATGGCATAGGGGTAGAGGATGACGGTGCGCAGGAATCCTTCGGCGCGGATGCGCTGGTCGAGCGCGACGGCAAGCAGGAAACCGAGGACCAGCGAAATGCCGATCATCAGCACGCCGAAGATCACCATGTTCTGGATCGAGGTCAGCCACCGCTCGGTGCCGAAGAGGCGGATGTATTGGTTGAAGCCGGCGAAACGGGCGACGGGCAGCATGCGGGAATCGGTGAAGGATATGCCGACCGTCCAGACGATCGTGCCGATATAGGCGAACACGACGATCAGGATCGCCGGCGTGAGACCGGCATAAACGCTCCAGCGGATGGGACGCTGCTTCATCGAAATTTCCTGGGGTATTGTCTAAGAAAAAAAGAGCGGCAGTCGCCTGCCGCCCCGGGGGGTGAGAGGTCGTCATTCCTGGAATTCGGAAAGCACCGCCGCATATTTGGCGGCGAACTGATCCGGCGTCTCGGAGGGTGTCGCCCAATATTCGACCACGACATCGGCGAGCGAATTCAGCATATCGGCGCCGGCCAGCCAGTCGGGACCGGCGAGCTGCTTGCTGGGATCCTTGATC
>Ga0065721_10051198_pt1 | contig 15829 bp, 21 predicted proteins | sample Mesricmetagenome_FD_59108 | JGI IMG/M metagenome (GOLD analysis project Ga0065721, IMG submission 59108) | Mesophilic microbial community from rice straw/compost enrichment Sample: eDNA_1 v2 (version 2) | ecosystem: Engineered > Solid waste > Grass > Composting > Bioreactor | place: USA: Davis... | reverse complement strand
ACGTCCGTCATTTTAGGTGGGGATACCATCAGCAGATTGAGGGGTTACCATAAAACGGTAGAGGGGGTTACCATGCTCCGGTATCTACAGTTTCGGACTTTAAAAAGGCCGATTCGACGTTGGTTTGAGCGGTTTTCTTTTTTTCTGTAATGGTAACCTGCATTCCTTGCGCTTCAAACTCGCCCACAATTGCATTCATAAAAGGCTGGAAAGAAAATTGTTCATCTTCTTCAAGCAAGGAAAAATCCAGATCCTCTGAGTAACGATCCAGTTTATAGAATATACGCAGTGCTGTGCCGTCGTAAAATGCAGCTTTGCTATAAAATTCGCTGCGGGAAAGGCCGGCAAGCGCTACCTCTTGCATAATTTCCCGGAGCGCAGCAGTAGCTTCCTCTCTGTTTGCAGGCTGGTATGACTCTAGCCATTCTTTTATCATAATTGTTTCAAAGTTTCGAGTAACATGCGCAAAGTAGATTTTTTCGGTGCATTGGCAATCCATTCTTCCATCATGGTAAAATTCATGGTCTTTACCATGTCCAGGTCAATTCTCAAATCGTCCTCCAGGTACATGCGCGTAGTCTTCATACTTCGGAGTTCGACACCTGGGGTAGTAATGATCTTATCAAAAAGCGCCTTCTCGGGCGAGGCGATTAAAAACCGTTGATTGGGCGTTATTTCCATACTTTTTATACCAAAGCTGTAGTAAGGAAGCGGCAATCGCGTGTAGGTGAAACTGCCGACTTTTGTCGAAAACTTCCTGCTCATTTTGGTGGTAACGGAGGTAATAGCGTAGACCGTCTCCGGGATGAGGGAATAATACGATAACGCGCTATCCAAAGAGACGTGACTTGGCCCAAATATGTGATGGGCTATTAAAAATGGATCGGGCTGCTGGCGGCGAATTTCTTTTCCGGGAAGATATAGTCCCCGTCTTACGGGTAGCAACAAGCCGTCTTTCACCAAATTTTTAATCTTATCGTTTGGCTGGCGGTAATCCTTTAATAACCTCATTTAAATTATAGGTAACACTCGTCATTAGCTTTCAAATATTTTGTTGGCACATTGTCTGTCAACCAAACGCCATTGTCCGAAATGAAGAACTGAAATTTGTCGTTGTACATTTGTTCAGCAAGTACTTTAAAAACGAATGGTTTTCCATGTCTTTGTCCTACTTTAATTGCTGTATCAAAGTCACTACTTAAATGAACGTGTTGCCTGTGACGCTTATTAAGCCCTGTTTCCAGAATTGATTGAACGAATTTTTCACTTGTGCCGTGAAAAAGTATTTGCGGTGGTTTTTGGTTTATATAACCTAATTCAATTTCTACAGAATGCCCTTGACTTGCTCTTATCTTATCAAGCGTGTCATTAAAGGCAAATCTTTTTTTTGAGTTTGTGGCAACTATATGGTCTAATATTTCTCTGTCAAATTTCATTCCGTGATTATTGGCTTTTTCAATCAGTTCGGCAACATCTGCCCAACCTCCTTGGTCGAGTTGAATGCCTATAGCTTCAGGCTGATGTCGTAAGACCAGGCTTAAGAACTTGCTTAAGTGAGTTATTTGCTTGTCGCTAATCATTTTTTATTATTTGACAATGGTACCAATTTACAAATAGCAAGTTGAAAGTTTTACCAATCTCTAAAATTTCGTCGGTAGTGTTGTCATTCCATTTGGCAATGCCAAGTTCAACAATAGTATCGCCAGTAAGAATTCCAAAGTAAGTTGTGTTGTCTGTCTTAAATGCAACGCCGTTAACAAGAATTTCACCATTGATAACAACTTGTCCAACTGAATTACACTTCAAAAGGGATTTCAACGCATTGAAATTAACCGTCAAGCCTGGAGAGCCAATTATATTTCTAACGTGGCAATCTTTGAACAAGGTGTATTCTTCACTCTTTTTGCTATGATTAGTCCAAATTTCTTTAATACCATTGAATTCTTCTTCAATGTTCGGCAAGGAACTCGGATTTAAAAATTCATTCTGCCTGTAATCGTCTTCGTGAATAAAAATATCAAATTCAGTCCCCCTTGCTTTAGGAATTGTTTGAGGAAACTCATTTGAAATTGTAGGTGTAGTGAACCAAATGCCGCCTGGATTCATCGTCCCAACCTTATCAGCTTCTTGTTCAGTCTTTTTTTTTCGCCCAAATATTTTGTCAAATAGTTTCATTGTTGATCTGTTGTTTTATTGTATTAGCAGAATTCCATTCGCCAGGCTAACAATCGGCATAAACATATATCGTCCGATCATTCACCATTTTCATTCGTTTTCTTCATATCCCCCGTTTAGGTGCACGTTGCCTGGTAAGCAAACCCGCATCCTGCAACTTTCGGCCGAGCACATCGTCTGCTGCCAGTTTCAAAAAATCCTGTTCCAGCCCCAGCGCAAATAATACCATAAAATAAGCCCCCATAGCCACTGTAGGCGAACCCTTTTCAATCTGCCACAATGTAGCCCTGCTCAATCCGGCCCTATCGGCCAGTTGTTGAGCTGTGATTTTTCGGCGTCGCCTGGCCAGTTTAATATTCTCACCAACCTGCGCCATTATCTTTTGTCCCTTCTGTAAGACTGTGACCGTATCCTTCATAATGTTTAATAAACTAAACAAAATTACAGATCTTGTCTAAAATAGTAAACATTATCAACCGACTTTACTGAGTCCAAAACCCGACCTTATAGAGAATGTTGATTTTCAATATGGACTGAAGTGAATAGATCTATCCGGACGTTTACCGGATATTTAAGCATTTGCCGTAAGGCCGCCCATCATCTGTTTTAACCAACTAATACACTCCTCAACATCTCGTTCTTCATCAATTATCATATTTTTTACAAACATACTGGCGTCTCCTTCTCGTATATGCTTCTGCAGAATGTGGATTAGCCGTTCATACAATGCCTGATTTCCCTTTGATATGGCTTGTATCTCACGCCCAATGACAGAGGCAGAAATTTGTTCCAGGGATCGGGGATCGTTCTCGTTTTCAAACTCGATGGCATGTTTGTCGTAAATCAAATCGGCATGCAGTTCAAAAAAATGAGTAATAATATTGGATACGTCCCTTGCATCTTTTTGCCGTTTCTCTGGACGGTCATCGTAAGCAATGAGTTTGAGTAATACAATAGCAGGTAGTGTAGCAACTTTGAACGTATGTCCGGTAATAAGTTCTATTTCTTCTGTTCCGTCATGGTATATTTCGCTGAACCCGTTCACCTTGATAGAGGTCATTCCCTCCCCCTGAATAGTAACCTTGTCTTCAATTTCAATTTCACCAAAAGGAAGGATGTCAACCTGGATACCATCAGGAGTAATCATCACAAAAGAGTTTTCCTTAGTGTCGCTGAATTGACTGTGGTCCTTTAAATAATTCCGTACCCCTTCATATTCTTCCTGGCTACTGACTAACGCCGCAAAATCTACGTCTCTCGTGCGCCGAAATGACTTTTCACCCCTTGCATACCAGATATTTCGAGCCAATGCCCCAATAACGTAAAAGTCAATGCCATTCGCTGCAAAAGCTTCTTCCAGGGCAGTAAAAACATCCTTCAATTCTCCCTCTCTAATTTCACTCAAACCCATCTTTTAAATATTTATCATAAATAATCATTGCTGTTTCATTGCAACGTGGGTCGTTAGTTAAAACAAGATCCGCATAAATTAACATTGCCGGTGCATGTTCCTTTTGATCTTTCGGATCATCTTTCCAGAATTTCTGATAAAGATGAAGCTTTCCTTCTTGTTTAGGTATCAATTTCCAGCGCTTCATCAGCTTTGTTCTTTCCTGGGTATAGACCGTAAGGTTTTCAGGCTTAAGGTAATGGGTTAATAAATCTCCACCTGGCTCCCCGCCCCAAACGCCGTAGTCTCTTTCAATTGGAAGCGCTTTCCAATTGATATGTTGATTACGATCCCAGAAATCATAGGTGCCCAAAAACAAGGTTGGTTTTAAGATATCTCCATAAGCGGTAACCCATCTTTCAAGGAGCGCCCGCTTGTTTTGCAACTTCATTTCTTTTTCATTAATAGTCAAAACATAACCAGCTTGACGAAGTCCGTCAATGATGTTTTTAATACTTCCCAATGCTACATCAGTTGCATCCGCAATTTGGCGATATGGGAAATTAATAGCTTCGTCGTGGGTAAGGAAATAAAAAATAACCTTAAGCCCCGTCTTCGTAAAGGCTTTATTAGTGTTCGTACTTTTTTGAGGGATGTATTTATTCCCGTCTATCCAAATCATTTGATGTGCTGTCTTTATATATATATTCCCTGCTGCATCTACATAATTGATACCTTTATTTCGTAACTCTTCTTTTATAGTAGGAAAAATATTCTCCGCCATAACCATAAAATGATGTTCTTTCCCGGCCTGCTCGTATAACTGTGGAAGTTGGTATTGCCGTAGCTCTTTTTTGATTTGAACGTTGAACCGCGGAAGCTCTTTGAGTGTCGGAAAAGAAAGTTGTCCATCAAAACCGGCCACTGCTTTGGTTGGATGTTGAAAACGGCCTTTCATCTTTGCATTCTTTTCCAGGTTCGTTAATGTGGTAGTGACAATTTGATTTTCGTTCATTTTTTCACCCTTTTCGCGTTCCGTGAACACAGATAAATATTGAACAAAGTTAAGGGAATAATACATTTGTTCAAAAAATGAATTAGTTCAAGTTTCTTGAACACATAAAACTGTTATAATTAGTTGATTATGTACAAATTGCACATGCAAGTCGAATTGCTATCATTTCCTCCTTTGATATAAAATCAAGACCTGCCAGCTTTAGCTGCTCCAGTAGCGAAAATGCATGAATAACCTATTCCACTATTTCGGGATCACCACGTTTGCCTAACTGCTGGGACACCGCATGTATCCAATTCAACTCGTATGTCGCTTTATCAATCATCCAGATGCTCTTGAATTAATTTGTTGATTGCTTCTGTTCTATTCCTCCGACGGGCATATCGCTTTAATGTACTGGTGTTAATGCTGTATTTTTCGGCAGCGGCCTTAAAAATCAAATCCATCTCCTGAGACTGAGCACCATATATTTTTGTGTCTGCAATGCAGTCGACCAGCATTTTTTCCAATGACGCTATTTTAATTCCCTGATACTCTATAACCGGCGATTCAGTAATCAGCGATTTTACTATAATGGTGTCTTCTGTATTGGAAACATAGCGCTCGATAATACAAGGATCAGGATTTAAAAATGCTTTTTTACCAGCATCTATCAAATTGTTAAACACGTTTGAAGTAGCAATCTTCTCGGCTTCAACGATAATATTTGTTTTAAATACCTGGAGCTGTATAAACTCGTTAAACCATTTTGTATCTATTACACTAATGGTAGTATATGGAAGATCTTTCTGAACGCGATTAAATAATTCCACGACTTCAGTCGAAATATCCGGTTGAAATTCTTTTTTATCTGCAAGGGAATAGACTCCTCTTGCAAAATTTTGAATAATACCTTTATTCTTTAGATCATGAATGCGCCAGTTAAGGGTATTATCGTTTTGATGATCAGTATAGTATTTTGCCAGCACCTTCTCCAACTCGCTTTTGGTAAGGTGTGTCTTGTGACTAAACGCAGAAGTGATAATATTTGAAAGGTTATTTGTCATTTTCCATCTCCCAATTATTGGCAAAATGCAAAATTTTTGCCGATAATTTGATCTAAAGGGGCCACGTTACGGCAAAAATGTATATAATTTGCCGGTAATTCGAATGCCGGTTGGCAGTGATATGATACTTTGGGAATTAACGAAGCAGGCGTAATGTGCAAACCGGTCAATTCGGCCAATTACCTTTTCAAAATATAATAAATCTCCCCGCCACTTTTTCCGTACCGACAGCCCTATATGTAAACAGCCGCCGTAACAAAATGTACCAAATGCTTCAAAAAGAAATGCAATGTGCAAAAAATGCATATTCCTTTTATAGGCACTTGCGGGCAAACGGTTTTACGATAGTTTCTTTGTTCAAAAAATGAACTAGTTCAAGTTACTTGACCACATAATTGCATTACAAATATTTGATTATGCGCCAATTGTGCATTCAGGCCGAATTGCTGTCATTTCAGACAGGAGTAAAGAGCGTAAACGATAGCTGACACCAACAAAACCAGGTTCATAATAATGTCCCAACGAAACTTCGGTAGTTTGTGATGCGGATACTGTACATCCCAATACCCTTTATTGGCCATCTCCAACAATAGTGCAGGTGTCAAAGGAATATGGGGTACCCTTTCATTGGGAGGTTTAAATAAAGAGCCTCCTATACTGTTCCAACTCCCTTCTTCGTCTGTATGAAAGTACCACAGGTACCCTGAAATGTCAACATTAAAGGCTTTTGCGTAGCCGTCAATCAATTCATCAAAGTCATCCCCACAAACACCATGGTCATTCATCAGGTCGTCGCCTGGCTTTAGTTCGTCGATGCCAGTCTTTTCTTTTATGAAGTTATTTATCTGTTCCTGACTGTACATGCAAGAAATTAACTTTTAGGATAATGATTACCAGCTTGAATATTGATATTCCCAACCGTCGCATCACGTGTGGGTTTGTTTTGAGTCTATACAATACGTCCTAATTTCCTTCTTCAAAGGCACTAATTACTTTATATAAAATCGCTGCTATTGTTAGAAAAATCGAACACGTAAATAGTACCTTCCCTCTTTTACGTGAATCTTCATTATACTTGTAAAACAGGTTGTCCGAATATTTGCTTTTGATTTTGGAAAAGGCATAATTATAACCTATCGCAATTCCGAGAAACCCAAACACAGTAAGCCATCCCAGTATTTGCCCAAATAAGCTTGCCTCCTTTCCCTGAGATAGTTGAGCAGATTCAATTTTAATCAATTCCTGCTTCCTCGTATTTATGTCGTTTGGCAGAATCTTTCTGACCGACAGTTCACTTTCAATCGCAGACAGCATTTCCGGGCTCCATTGGTCAAACTCATATACCATTTTTAATAATTCGGCGTCCGATTTCTCTTGAACTGATTCGGTAAAATTCATATTTATACAGATTATATAGTCTTTAAAAACAATTCATCAGCACACAATGTACTCAACAATAGGTTTAGCCCGATTATTGGTAAAAACTAGTCTCATTGACACTTATATTCATACAGCTTATTCCTATCATTAAATTGTAAGTCGTTGCGATCCTTGAATATCATTTGTCCATTTTTCATGTACATTTCTCCATGCCCTTCAATAAAATAGTTCTGTACCAGTTTGAAAGCAATTTGTCGCGGAGTCGTGCTATCTACAAAAGGTGTGAAAATAGCAAATAACAAATCTCCGTCCATATGTCCCTGTAATGTTCCTTTGCCTGTATTCTTTTGCGGCATATTATAGGCTAAGGTACCTGTGATGGATTCTCCAACATGAATAAGCTTCAGCGCTATAGTGTCCTTCGCACCAATGTATCTATAGCAATTTATTGGCACAGCCTTTTGGGGTCCTTTGCTATTTTCCTTTGTAATACTAGTGTTGTTTGTGCAAGATAAAAATAGGAATAACACCATCAGTTGAAAAAATACGAACTTGTTTAGCATAGTTGATTACAGATTAAGCGACAGTAAAGGGCACGCCGATATCAGCATTAGCAATCGCCCGTTGGTAAGTTAGAAAAATTTGATTAAAGAACAAATGTTAATTGATTGTACGACGCCTGTGTGTTAGTAAACTGATATTACTACGTCATGATGCCTCCAAACGCTTTTTTAACTCTACAAAATTTTCGCCTAGCAGCAAAGAACAGAGCTGTTCAATTTCCTGTAAGTCCACACATTGTTTTAGGTATTGCTTGTTGGCGTCATCTTCAAAAACACCCACGACACTTAAATCCTTATGCACTTCTAAAACATTTTCTTCATTTTTGATAACAGAAATCCAAAATGCTCCATGCTCGTCGTCGATTGTCTTTAAATCGGTCAAGGCAACTTTCACATCTTGCATACTGATGGCTTCCTTAGAATAGCCGGCTAGGTATTGTATGTAGTTTTCTTGTAGCATCGTTTTAACCTCGAAGTTTAACCTGTCAATCATTCAATATACAAACAAACTGGTAGCTAATATTCTTCAAGTTTGCGCTGCATTACAGCATGTTTACAAAATTCAATTGTTTACGAATCGTAAACAAGCAAAAACCGCAAACCACATTGAATATCAATTCACTGTAGCCTGGTCAGCTAGTCCTGATTGATTTCAATTATTCAGTTTTATCCCTTCAACTGGTTCTTTTGCAAATACCGATCAACATAATCATCCACCGAAAACGATGCATTGCCCTCATGCTTCTCCACCCATTTCAAAATGTCCGACTTCTTAAACTTATACAGCTTGCCCATCTTAAAATGCGGGATCTGTTTACTGGCACATTTTGCATACACCACGTTCAAATCAAGCTTCAGAAAACCGGCCACATCCTTTGCCGACATAATACGTTCCTCGCGCTGATCCTGGGTAGTCACCCTGCTATTATCAAGCAGTTCACTTAACATCGTTTTGATATGCCGTATATCGGTTTCCATTTTCGCTAGCCGCTGTTCTATCGGTGATATGCTCATACATCATTAGTTTAAATGATTAATGATAGCCTTACTCGCTGCTTTAGCCCTGTTCACATCGGGTACCTTGGCATAGATCTGCGTTGTCTTCACATGCTTATGATTCAGCATCTTGCTCACGATATAAATATCCTCCCCTTTTTCGATCAGGTCGGTGGCATATTTATGCCGCCAATTGTGAAACTTCGCTTTCTTCTCAAGCCCTACTGTTCTAAACCATTCTTTCAGTTTCGACCTTACCCGGTGATAGTTCAAATCCGGAAACACCAGTTGATCGCCATTTTTCTTTTCACCTAAAATCTGCAACGCCTGGTGACTGATATAATGTTTAAAAGACCGGCCCGGCTTGGGATCGATAATATGCACATACCAGGCAGCCAATGAAGTGGAGTAATGAAAGTCGCTCCACTTCAATATCTTCAAAGCACTAAAACGAAAGCCAGTTAATAATGCAAATATCGAAGACCGGAAAACCTGGTCATCATCTATCGGATTATCCAACAGCAATTTCAATTCTTCGTCATCGATGATCTGCCGGAAGGTTTCCACATTACTAATACGAGGAACACGCAACGTATAATCTTCTGACAAGTATTTATCCAGAAAGGCGCTTTGCACAATCAACGCAAACTTATCGTAATAAGAAGCCGCAGAATTCTGGTTCAACTTTTCAAATTTTGATTTCAGCGAATGCGTGGTCAATAAATACTCTTTGAATTTCTCCAGAAATCGTTCATCGATATGCCTAAACTTCAAATGCTCCCCTAACCATCTTTTCAGGTATTTGATGGCGGTTTCATAATGAGTGGTATCTACTTTCGCCTTCTGTTTGCCTCGGATATAATTCAACGCATAGGCATAAAAATCACCTTCCAGCACATCTTTATTAAATATTCCATTCTCCTCCAGCATCAGCGCCTTCATCCTTTTCAGGTATATCTTTTCTGCTATCTCCATATACAATTTGTTCTCCTGCTTCTCCGGGGAAGTAACAGGGTTTTCATGCAAATGAAGATTCAAAAACTCCCGCCTCGTGTACTGCTTCGTCTGCGGGTTCCAAACCGGCGGATAGTAATCGATGTACAGGCTCAGTTTGCCGCTTTTCAATTTCTTCTTTCTCAGTGTACCTCTCATACATGGCCATATTTGAATTTAATAAATTGCATTACCTCATTTTTATCAAACAACAGCTTTCTTCCTACTTTGATCCGCGGGAACCGTTGATCTTCCATCAGGTTAAACAAGGTCCGGCGGCTAATGCCGGTCAATACGGATAACTCTTTCACATTGATTAACGCCTTCTCGCCTATGGCGGCCGGCCCGGTCTGTTTAACCGAAAGCAATTCATCCATATCCTTCCGGCTATCCTCTACAGCAGCCTCCACTTTCAGCCCTTTCATACGCAACTTGTAATTCCGCTTCGCGCAATCATCCGAGCAAAACTTTGTTACGGTGGTCTTAGCCGTAAACACCTGCTTACAATGCACACAAATCTTTTGTACCCTTATTTTACTACTCATATCAATAGCTTAAAAATGCACAGAAGTACCCGGCGGCGTACCACAATGCACGATAGTGCATTAGAGTGCAATTATTTCTCTTTTCACCCGCCAAATTTGTACCTCCGGCCATAAACTGAAAATAGCCAGAAAAAACCCAACAAAAAAATAAAACGGGGGAAAAATCAGGAAATCGCCTGTAACGCAGTCCTGGAAATCATTTCATTAGAAAAGAATAGAAAAATAAGAGAAAGCAAAAGAAAAGCCTATTTCCCAATACAAAACTTACTAAAAATATACCCCAACTGATCCTCCGTCGTAATCTCCCCCGTTATCTCTCCCAAATAATGCAAACACCTCCTTATATCCAACGCCACCAAATCACCCGGCACCTTGTCCTCCAACCCCCTCCTTATATCCGCCAACGCATCCACCACCTCATTCAACGCATGATAATGCCGGGCATTGGTTACAATCGTATCATCAGCAGTCACCTTCCCCGCCAACACCTGGTCTACCAACCTTTCACGCAGTACCTCAATCCCCACATTCGATCGCGCAGAAATAAAAATTACCCCCGCCACACCGCTAAATTGTTCCCGCGCGGCGGCCTCATCAATTAAATCCACCTTATTCCCCACCAGCAAATACTTTTTCCCGGCCAATGAATTAATCACTGTTCTCAACTCTCCCACCTCCATCTCATTCACATCAAACAAATACACTACCACATCAGCCTGCGCCATCTTGGCCAGTGTTTTTTCCATGCCGATACTTTCAATTACATCGTGTGTGTGCTCACGTATACCGGCGGTATCGATTAACCTGAACAAAATGCCATCTATATTCAATACCTCCTCAATTGTATCACGAGTAGTACCGGCTATATCGCTCACAATGGCACGGTTCTCATTCAACAAGGTATTTAACAACGTACTCTTCCCGGCATTGGGTTTGCCAATGATAGCTACACTTACACCATTCTTAATTACATTGCCCAGTTGGAAAGAATTTGCCAAATGCTGTGTGGTTTCCTGGGCTTCATCCAGCAAAGCAAACAACTGCGTTCTGTCGGCAAACTCCACATCTTCCTGGGAGAAGTCAAGTTCCAGTTCAATTAATGCAGAAAATTGTATTAACCGCTCGCGTAAGTTTTTCAGCCTATCAGAAAAGCCGCCCCGAATATTGTGCAGCGCGGTTCTGCGCGAAGCTTCGGTATTGCTGGCTATCAGGTCGGCAACGGCTTCGGCCTGGGCCAGGTCGAGCTTTCCGTTTAAGAAGGCACGTTGGGTGAACTCACCGGGTTTGGCAATGCGCGCGCCCTGGTGTACGCAGGCCTGTATTACCTGCTGTTGCACAAAAGGCGAGCCGTGGCAACTGATCTCTACCACGTTCTCGCCTGTGTATGATTTGGGAGTTTTAAATAAGGATATCACTACTTCATCCAATGCAGTATCGCCCTCGCGAATGGTGCCTACATGCAGGGTGTGGGAAGGCTGTGCCAACAGATCTTTGGAAGGAAAAAGCCGGTCAACAATTTCAATGGCCTGCCTGCCGCTCAATCGTATAACGCCTATGGCGCCCACACCGGGTGGGGTGGCCAGTGCTACTATGGTATCGTCCCAGCCTGTTAACTTGCCCTGCATATGGTTTTGCTTTCGCCAAAAGTAAAATAAATGCAGGGAAGATGAGCCGGTGCCTGTCAGACCCTATTCATTATTCAGCACAAAAGTAATAGGCTGCTTTTTGTACGATTTTACCTTGATATTGTTCTGTACGGCCGGTGTCCAGTTACCGCTTTTTTTGATCACCCGCACGGCTTCGGCCCTCAACTCCTGCGGACCGCTAACGGCTTCCACATCGCTGACTACGCCCTCCCTGTCTACAATAAACTGCACTACCACGGTGCCCTGTACTTCGTTGTCTGCAGCGGCCTGCGGATATTGCAGGTTCCTTCGCAGGAAGCGCGCCCAGGCGCTGAGCCCACCGGGATATTGCGATTCTATTTCTACCTTTAAAAACACCTTATCCAGGTCTTCGTCTTTTCGTTTGGGCGCCTCGATAACGCCGGTACCGGCGGTTTCTATGGGGGGCGCTACAATTCCTTCATCTTTTAACCCTTCCTGGTTCAGGGTGCCAATACGGGTGTCTTCCAGTTCTGCTTGCTCGGGCGGCCGCTCTTCGGGTTTCACTTCTTCCACGATCCGCATCTGGCTGGTAAACTGGCGTGTTTCTATCTGCTGCGGCGGCGGCGTTTGTTTGGGAGGCGGCGGCGGAGGAGGCACTTCCTCTTCGGGTTGAATAGCTTCCAGCACAGGGTCGGATATCTCAAATGCATTGGCGGTTTGTATCACGGGTTTGCCGGCCAGGAAATAACCTGACAACAATAAACCTATCAATAACAGCATAACGGTAATGGATACAGTAAGACGCCGGCTGTAGCTACGGCGCAACTCATAAGCGCCATATTCCTTGTTGCGTCCTTCGAAGATGATATCGAGGATATCGGCAGAAAGAATGGTTGAAACTTCCATGGCAATTGTTTATACTAAGACGCGCCCGTATGCCATTTCCATAACCATTATACATAGCCGAAAATAAAAAATCCCCTCCGTAATGGAGGGGATTTGATAAGTTTTACCCTTGTATTTTCTATCCATCTGTTTCGAGACGGAATACGATAGGCTGTTTCTTGTAGGATTTTACCTGGCGGCCATTCTGTACGGCAGGCGTCCATTTACCACTCTTCTTGATTACACGAACGGCTTCGCCGCGTAATTCCTGGGGACCACTGATGGCTTCCACATCACTCACATTACCTTCCTTGTCCACAATGAACTGTACCACAACGGCGCCCTGTACTTCATTGTCGATGGCTTCCTGGGGATAGCGGAGGTTCCTGTTCAGGTACCGCTGCCAGGCTGCAGCACCACCGGGATATTCCGACTCGATCTCCACCTTGGTGAAGGTCTTGTCCCAGTCTTCTTCTTCTTTCTTGGGAGCTTCCACCACACCTTTACCGGCATCTTCCACGGGCGGTGCTACGATACCTTCGTCTTTCACACCTTCCTGGTTGATATTACCGATCTTGGTTTCTTCGAGTTTCTCCACTTCTGGTGGTTTCTCCTCTTCTTTCACCTCTTCGTCTTTTACGATCTTGGGAGGTGTAAATTTGGCCATTTCCACCTTGGGCGGCTCTGGTGGTTTGGGTGGAGGCGGCGGTGGCGGCTCTTCCTTCTTCTCCTCCTGTTTAATTGATTCCAGCTCCACGTCCTGCACCACTACAGCCTTTGCCTCTTCTTTTCCGCCAAACATACCGGATACTACGTACCCGATAAACATCAGAAGGCAAAGTGCGGCCACTGTAATAAGCGATGTCACCAACCGCCTATTATAGGACTTGCGCAATTCATAAGCGCCGTAGTCCTTGTTGCGGCCCTCAAAGATGATGTCGAGGACATCAGCGCTTAATATTTTATTGACTTCCATATTAATTTAGTTATTAAGATGCTTCGAATTTATGATTCCATAAACTCCATTATCCACCGGCTTCTTCAGTTTTTTGCAACAACTGGCTTTCCTGTTCGTACAAGTCAACGAGGGCATAACGCTTGATATCGTTGATAGTCATTTCATCCAGCATATCCACGGTGTTTTTGTAAGTAGCCTCAGGCCCGGGCTTGATCACTACCACAAAATCTTCAGGATTGGTCCTTTTCTTTTTATCGATAAGAATATTCCTGATCTCCTTGAAATTGGTGCTTTTGAAATTCGAACCATCCGGAGCCAGCTCGCCTTCATAATAGAATATACTATTATTCTTGCTCAGCATAAGGGTCAAAGCGCCAGAGGCTTTGATCTTATTCTGCTCTTCCGGCTTTTCGGTGTCTTTTGGCAGGAAAAGCCGCATAGCAGTGGGCTGACTCATGGTAGTGGTGAATATGAAGAACGTGATCAACAGGAATCCCAGATCCACCATTGGCGTCAGGTCAACACGGGTAGAAAGTTTTTTACCTTTTTTTACCCCTGGCCCTTTTTTATGTCCCCCGCCCTGGGACGAGGTATCCATTTCTGCCATATCGCACTTTTTTTAGATTATTAATGTTTTGTCCTAGTCCTCCGCGGGTCTGCCGCCTGAGTTCTGAATTCGATACAATTCAGTTCCGGCTGGTACACCCTCGGGATCGGTGATCATTGAAAACTTGAACAGTTCGTTCTTTTTGAATGCATCGATCACCCCTTTGAATGTTGGATACTTGGCATTGTTGTCACCTTTCACAAACAGGTTCATTCTTTTACCCTGCATGGCGGTGGCAGCGGCCCTCATCCATACTGTTAGTTCGTTGTTGGCGGTGTCGAGGGGTATACCGGGCTGGTTAAAATTCTTAACCTGTTCCCGTGACAATTGCAGATACGATTTCAATTGTGCAAACGGCACCCCTACATATGAACCCGCACGCACAAATGCAGCTTTTTCCTGGTCGGTCAGGTTCAGACTCTTCATCTGGTCTACCATGTCAATGATCTGCTGCTTCGCGTCGATACTTTCATCACCCACAGTAAAATAAGCCTTACCATCTTTATCCATTATGATCTGAACAACGTTCCTGGCCTCTACAGCTTTGGTAGATACCGATTTAGGCGTTGTAATAGCCAGATCTTCCGGTGGTTTGAACTTGGTTGTAAGGATGAAGAAAGAAAGCAACAGGAAAGCCACATCACACATCGCCGTCATGTCGACAGTCGTACTCTTTCGCGGCACTTTTATTCTTGGCATAAATAAATTAATTTCTGATTAATGAGCAAATCTCAACATATAAGATTCACATCCTCCTGTTTTCCATAACGATCTGCTTTATTTTTTTACAAAAGCAGACAAGCCTCAACTCACTGAGGCTCAACTAATTATTTGTACAGAGAGGCAAAACTTTGGGTCAAAGTAAAACCAGACTCGTCGATACCGTAAGTGATTGAGTCGATTTTAGTTGTGAAGATGTTATACATGATGATAGCTATGGCTGAAGTACCGATACCCAGGGCTGTGTTGTACAGGGCTTCGGAGATACCACGAGACAGCTCCTGTGCTGCCTGGCCACCACCTTCTTCACCTAAGGCCGCAAATGACGTGATCATACCCAATACTGTTCCCAACAGACCCAACAGGGTAGCCACCGAAGCGATGGTTGACAGGAACACCAGGTTCTTTTCCAGCATGGGCAGTTCGAGGGCCGTTGCTTCTTCCACTTCTTTTTGGATTGACAGCACTTTTTGCTCGGTATCCAACTCGGTGTTAGAGATCATTTCCTTGTATTTGCGCAGACCGGCTTTCATTACATTACCTACACTGCCGCGTTGGCGATCGCACTCAGAGATAGCCTGATCAACATTTTTGTTAGCCAGGTGATATTGTACTTTGCGGATGAACTCGGCAATGTTACCGGTACCGGTAGCTTTGCTGATGGTCATCAAACGCTCTATTACGAATACGACAACAGTCAGGAATGTTGCAATCAACAAAGGCACGATGATACCACCTTCATACATCTTCACTAAACCACCTTTGGGACCTACGTGTTTGGGCCAGAATCCACCACTAGGATCAGGCTGGCTAAAATTGCTGGGGTTGCCCAGGATAAAACGCCAGATCACATAACCAGCTACAATACATAAAACAGGCGCAACCCAGGATATGGAATTGCTCTTCTTTTTTGGTTGAACGGAAGTACTACTCTTCGCTGCGGTTGCAG
>Ga0065721_10051197_pt1 | contig 15833 bp, 9 predicted proteins | sample Mesricmetagenome_FD_59108 | JGI IMG/M metagenome (GOLD analysis project Ga0065721, IMG submission 59108) | Mesophilic microbial community from rice straw/compost enrichment Sample: eDNA_1 v2 (version 2) | ecosystem: Engineered > Solid waste > Grass > Composting > Bioreactor | place: USA: Davis... | reverse complement strand
CGGGTTCGCTCTCCGGCTTCTTCTCCCGGCCGAGGCCGGTCAGACGCATCGCCCGATCGAGCATCGCGGCCGCCTCCTCGCGGGTAACCGTCGCCGTCGGCCGGAAGGCGCCGGCCGCGTCCCCTTCGACGAGTCCGAAGGCGGCTGCCTGAGCCGCGGCGCCCGCATACCAAGCGTTAGCCGGAACGTCCTTGAAAACGTCGCCGCCTCCCCGTTCGGACAAGCCGAGCGCTCTCGCAAGCGTCGCGACGAACTCGGCGCGCGTGACCGTAGCGCCGGGACGGAACCGATCGCCCCCGCCGCCCCTCAGAACGAGCCGGGAAGCCAGATCGGACACTTCTTCCTTCGCCCAATGCCGTTCCATGTCGGAGAAGGAGACAGGGACGGAGACGGATTGCCGCACCAACGCGTACACGCCGTTCGTCAGGCTGCTCGCGACGGCGACGCGCCGCCCGTTCCTCTCCTCGAATCTCGTGGGCACGTGTCTGACGGAACCGTCCGGCTCCAGCACAGCCGCCGTAGAGACATCGCTTTCGGCCATGCCTTCCGGAAGCGGGATGTAGCGCCGCGCGTAGGCGCCGAAGGTTTCCAGCTCCTTCGTCGTGCCGCCGCTAGTCAACCGAACGGAGAATGCCGCCGGAGACCCTGCGATCGCGACGCTCCCGCCGCCTTTCGCATCGGCCGACGCGATCGAAACGGCGAATATCGCCTCGTCCAGGGAATCTCTTCCGATAAGCCGGGCCAACTCCTCCTCGCCGATCGCGGCTAGCGGCAGCTCGTAACCGGCGAACGGAGTATCAACTTCAAGAATCGCTCCTCGGCCCGCCAGCTCCCGGACGACTCTTCCGGTCAATTCCACGTCGACGTCCGTATCCGACCTGTCCCCTTCCACGATTAGCCGCGGACGTTCGGGAGACTGGCCCAGCTTCGCCAAAAGCATCGCGGAATCGAAGGAAGCCGTCAGCTTCGTCCTGCCCGGAGCCGAAGCCTCCTTTCGGACGGTAAGCTCCGAAGTTAACGTCGTCGCTCCGACGCTGGCTTTCAAATTCGGCTCGTCCGCCGGAGGCTCCGGAGGAACGGCCACGCCGCCGTCGGAAGGTGCGGGGCCGGGCTCGGGACCGGAGGAGGGCGCGGAAGCTCTCGTCACTCGAACGACGTATTTCAACGTTCCGCCGTTTTCCGCGGTCGCGTCGAGCTCGATCCGGTTGTTGCCGACATCCAGCGGAAGAGATGCGCTCGGGACTCCGTTCGCAAGGAGGATCGGACCGCCGGTCACCGTCCCCGAGTGGCCATAGACGGTGGCCGTCACGCTGGATCGGCTGTCGTAGACGCTCGCCGTCACCGTTACCGATGCCGTGCCGTTGACCACTTCGGCCGAATAGTCATATACGTTCCGGGTAAATGCAGGCCCGATCGGGACCGGCGCGCCTCGGCCATTCGTTAAGGCCAAAGAATCGAGAAAAGCCGATGGCCCCTCCGTATCCGGCAGCTTGATCCATTGCGCGTGCAGCGTAACGTTGGCCGTAGGCATGACGAGCGTATCGCCGGGCTGGTAGAGCGTTCCCGTCCCGTTTCTTTCGGTATTCCATCCTCCGAAGGCGTAGCCTTCGCGTACTAGCCCGCCCGTGTTTCCGAGTACGTTCGCCCCTTCCCCCTCCCAATAGCCGATGGGATCCAGAGGCGGCTCGCCTCCCGTGCTGCCGTTTCCTTCGTAGACGACGAAATACTCCGGTTCGTCGACCGTTTTCACCCGCAATTTCGGATAAACGCTTTTGCGGCCGGCCTTGTCTTGAACGACAACGGCGAAATGGTAGGTTTGCCCCCCGAACAGGCCGGCAACCGTCTTGGTCGCGATGTCCTCTTCGTAGGGCCCGACCGGTGTTCCGGCCTCGATCGCGGCAACGGTATTGGCGCTGTTGCCGCCCACTCTGTACAAGCGGTATCGCAATTCGCTCTGCTTGCTCAGGTTGTCTGCCGCCTTCGCCCAGGAGAGCGTAACCGATTGGTTCGTTATATCCGACGCGTTAATCGCGGAATCGGCTACGGTCGGAGGCGTCAAATCGACCACGGCCTTATTGACCACGGGAACGAGCCGGGTCTCCAGCGTGTTGTCGCCGAGCTCCCCGCTGGAGTTCAGACCCCAGCCCCGCACCGTTCCGTCACTCTGCATGGCGAACCCGTTAAAGCCCCCCGCGGTGACCGCGATTACGTCCGTCAGAGCTTCGTTTTTGACGGGAGTATAGCGCCATACTCCCGTACCGTCTCCCATTTCGCCGTAATTGTTATAGCCCCATGTCCAAACGGATCCCGAATGGGTAAGGGCGTAGCTGTGATGACCACCGCCGACGACGGTCTTCGCGTCGTTGACGCCAAGGACCCGTACCGGCTCGCGCCGATCGTAACCGGTGCCGTCTCCGAGCATCCCCCACGTGTTCAATCCCCAACTCCATACCGTCCCGTCCGCCTTAACCGCAAGGCTGTGCGAGTTGCCCGCGGAGATCGCCACGACGCTATCGATGTCGACTTCCTTCGGAACGTCGCTGTTCGCCAGCGTTCCGTCGCCCAGTGAGCCGAACTCGTTGTTCCCCCAAGCCCAGACGGTTCCGTTGGACTTCAGGGCCAGGCTATGCCACCCTCCCGCCGCAACGGCTACGACGTCCGTCAACCCGGGAACCTTGACCGGGACGTTTTTCTGCGAAGAAGGATCTCCGCTGCCAAGGCCCAGCTCGCCGCTCGTATTTAATCCCCATGCCCACACTTCGCCTCTATCGGTTAACGCGAGCATATGATAGGCGACTCCCGACGACAAGGCCGTGATCGAGCCTTCGATTCCCGTAATCTGAACGGGAAGGAGACGATTTTCCGTCGTTCCGTCGCCCAACTGGCCGTTCTCGTTCATTCCCCACGCCCATAGCGTTCCGTCGTCTTTTACCGCGTAACTGCTGCGAATGCCGGTTGCTACCATTTTCACCCGGCTCAGACCGCTTACGAGAATAGGCGCCATCCTGCCGGCCGTGCTCCCGTTTCCCAGTTGTCCTTTCGTATTCTGCCCCCACGAGTACACCGTGCCGTCTGTATGAAGAGCTAAAGTGTGGTAGTAACCGGTCGCGATCTGCGGAGCGACGACGTAGTCGGCCGCATGAGCTTCGCGAGAAGCAATCCAACCGATACTCCCCAGGAATAAAACGAAACTCAGCATAAACCTAACGATTCTCGACATCCTCTTCCATCCTTCCGCAAAATGTGCCAAAACTCGCCTAGTATCATTGTACGAAGAGGAAATAGAGATATCGATTTACTAAAGTTAACTATTCGCGGATGAACCGCAAAAAAACGCCTTCGGCAACCGGATGCCGTTCGACGATCCGATGTCGCCCCCCTTCCCACCTAAAGATTTTATCCGTTTACGCCACGATGGAGGCTGTCGCACCGGGGGGACCGGGGTACAATGCTCTCACCGAGCACTCCCATGCATCGCCCATACTCGAAACGTCCAAAGGAGACTACCGCCATGAGCTTAATCGGTTCGCTGACATCCAGTCCCGTCATTCGCAGACATCCCGCCAATCCCGTTCTGACCGCGTCCCAGGTGCCCTACTCTCCCGCTCTCGTGTTCAACGCGGGCGTCGCCAAGTACGAAGGGCGCTACGTCATGCTGTTCCGCAACGACTACGGCGATCCGGCCGCGGAAACGCTGCTGCCGATCGAGACGACCAACATGGGGCTCGCCTTCAGCGACGACGGCATCCATTGGGACGTGCAGCCGAAGCCGTGCTTCGGCATCCAGGACGAGGAGATTCTGCGCGTCTACGATCCCCGGCTGACCGTCATGGACGGCCGCTGCTACCTCTGCTTCGCGGTCGACACCCGTCACGGCGTGCGCGGCGGAGTCGCCGTGACCGACGACTTCGAGCGGTTCGACATCCTCAGCCTGTCCGCTCCGGACAACCGCAACATGGTGCTTTTCCCCGAACGGTTCGGCGGCAAGTACGTCCGCCTCGAGCGTCCTTTTCCCGTGTACGGCAAAGGAGGCAAGGACAGCTTCGACATCTGGATCTCCGACTCCCCGGACCTGAAATACTGGGGGAACACGGAGCTGCTGCTCGGGCTCGAGAACGTTCCGTTCGCCAACGACAAGCTCGGGCCGGCCGCGCCGCCGATCCGCACCGAACGGGGCTGGCTCACGACGTTCCACGCGGTCGACATCGACCGCTCCCGCGGCAAGAACGGCTGGGAGCCGGCCTGGCGCAAGCGCTACTCGGCCGGCCTGATGCTGCTCGACCTGCACGACCCGTACCGAATCGTCGGGATGAGCAAGGAGCCCCTGCTCGCGCCCGAAGAGACGTACGAGACGCAAGGCGGGTACCGCAACGACGTGATTTTCCCGGGCGGGATGGTGCTGGAGGAAGACGGCGAGGTGAAAATCTACTACGGGGCCGCGGATACCGTGGAGTGTCTCGCGACCGCCCACGTGGACGATCTTATACGGCTGTGTTTGCCCGGCTGATGTGATAAAGTTAAGAGAACATCGATACGGCCGGGAGGCTGGTTCTCTATGAAACGCGGGCGTCTCCTCCAATATTGGAACCAGCATTTCAAGCTGAAGCTGATCGTCTCCTTGTCCGTCATCATTCTTCTCTGTTCCCTCGTCACCGGCTACGCCGCTTATCGGAGCAACCTGAACCTTTTCGAGAGCGAGATCACGAAGCAGTATACGATGACGAGCAAGCAGACGATGGAGCAGATCGGCTTCAAGCTGCAGGACATGTACCGGATCACCGACTTCGTCTTCTTCCATCCTCTCGTCGAGCAGATCGTCACCGGCATGGATAAGCCGTCGGAAGACGGCGAAAGCGCGGCTTTCCGACACTTCAGGCTGGAGCGGGAGCTAGCCGAGATTTTACTTCCTCTCAAGAACGAGACCCGGCAGATCCGCGCCGTCTATATCGTCGACAATCACGGCAACAACGTCTATTACAGCCAGGCGGCCGCTTCGATCGAGCTTTCCTTTCCGGGCTTCTACGAGCAGGTCAAGGCCGGCGCCCCCGAGACGGCGGAGATCGTCTGGCAGCGCATGAACATTCCCGATCTGTCCGACCCGAGCGGCTACAAAAGCAGCCTGGTCGCTTCGCGCGTCCTGAAGTCGACGAAGCAGCAGACGATCTACGGCATGATGATCGTCGTTCTCGAAGAGTCGTTCCTGCGCGCTTCCCTCGAACCTCTTCTGGTCGGCCGAACGACCGGAGCCTATATCTACGATCAGTACGATCGTCTCTTGTACGGCTGGGAGCCCCCTGGCATCGGCGAAGCGCTGCGACCCTCGCCCGACGAAAAACGGGAGGCTTACCTCAAACGAAGCGAAGGTGAGGAATTTCTCTTCATCCGTAGCGAGTACGGCCCGCGCTCGTTCAAGCTGGTGAGCGGCATCTCTCTGTCCGATCTGCTGGACGAAGGCAAGAGCGTATACCGGATCGCCATCGTGTCGGGCCTGGTCAGCGTCTTGTTGATGGCGGTCAGCGTCTCCTTCTTCAGCAGCAGGCTGCTGCGGCCGCTGAAGGTGCTCGTCCGGGCGATGCAGCAGGTGCGGCGCGGCAATCTTCAGGTCGTCATCCCGAAGACGTCGAAGGACGAATTCGCCTTCCTGACGGACAGCTTCAACAGTATGATCGCCAACGTTCAGGAGCTTATCCGCGAAGTGTACGTCAGCAAGCTCAGCGAGAAAGAAGCGGAGCTGAAGGCGCTGCAGGCGCAGCTGAACCCGCATTTTCTGTACAATACGCTCAATACGATCTATTGGAAAATCATGTACCTGTACGACGACGACGAAACGGCCTCCCTCGTCAGCAGCCTGTCCGAGCTCCTGAAATATTCGCTGGAATCGAACGCCGCGCCCGGCACGCTCGGGGAGGAGCTGAAGCAGATCCGCAACTACATCACGATCCAAGAAGCCCGCTACGGGAAGGAACTGCTCGTCTCGATAGAGGCGGACGAGGAAGCGTTGGATGCCAGAATGCAACGCTTGCTGATGCAGCCGCTGGTGGAGAACGTCTTCGTCCACGCCTTCCGCGACAAGACCGGGGACAAGAAGCTGTCCATCCGCGCTCGGCAGAAGGACGGACGGTTGGTCGTCGAGATCGAGGACAACGGATGCGGCATCGATCCGGCATCGGCTCGCAGGCTGGTCGAGGTACGGGGCATGGACGAAGTCCAGAGGGATCGCGGCGACCGGGAAAGCATCGGCATCCGCAACGTGTTCCGGCGCGTCTATCTCGTTCACGGTCCGTCCTACGGTCTGGAAATTTTGCCGCTCGCGGAGGGCACGCTGATCCGCATGAATCTGCCATTGGAAAAGTATCCCCCGCGGGAAGGAGGCTTGGCGGATGAAAGTGCTGCTGGTTGAAGACGAGCCGTCGTTCCGCAAGGGACTCGCGAAAATGATCGCCGACACCCGGGAAGACTGGGACGTCTGCGGGGAAGCGGAAAACGGCGAAGAGGCGCTTCGGCTCGCCGAGCGATTGCGGCCCGAGCTGGTCATCACGGACATTCGCATGCCGCTGATGGATGGGCTGGAGCTGCTGAAGCGAACGAAGGAGCGGCTGCCCGAGACGGAAGTGATCGTCATTACGGGGTACCAGGACTTCCAATACGCGCAAGCCGCCCTGCGCTACGGCGCCATGGACCTGCTGGTAAAGCCCTGCGCCAAGCCGGACATCGACGAGGCGCTGGACAAGGCGGAGCGCGCGTGGCTGGAGAAGCAGGGCCGGCTGCGCCAAGCTGCGGAAGAAAGGCAGCTGCTGCTGGACCATACGCTTCGCTCGATGCTGCTAAGGGCTCCTTATGCCGGCGAAGCCGCCGCGGAGCTCTCGGCCCTGCTGTCCGGCAGCCGCCTGCTGCTGCTGGAGATCGCGGATTTTTGCCCGTCTCATAAGCAATACGCGAAGCGGGATATGCCTCTTCTGCAGTTCGCGGTGCTGAACATCGTAGAGGATTGGATGGACATGGCCGGGGTGTCGGGCCGGCTGCTGCTCGTCGAAGGAGGACGCTTCCTCGTCTTCTCTTCCGGAGCGGAAGCGGGGGCGCTGTCGGCCTTCGCGCGGGACGTCGGCGAATCGATCGAGCGGGTGCTCGGCCTCCGCGTAGAACGGACGGAAGGCGGCGTCGTGGAAAGCCTTGCGAAGCTGGCGGACGACTACGAGGCGGCGCTGGCTCGACGGAAAGGCTCGGGCGGCGCGCCCGCGGGCGAAGTGCGGGAGATCGGAGCGGGAACGACTCCGATCAACCTGGCCAAACAGCGGAACATGCAGGCGCAGCTGACCGCGTGCATCTTGTCCGGGCAGACGGAGCTGCTCGCGAAAAGCGTGGATCAGGCGATCCAAGAGCTGCGCGGCCTGACGCCGGACGAATGGAAGCTCGAAGCGTTGGCCTTCAGCATGGCGCTCCGGGATACCGCCCGCAAGCACTTGGAGCGAGAAGACGATCCCCAGGCGCTCGCGCAGCGGATCGCCGCGCTGAACGGCGGCGTCGGCCCCGGCGAAGCCGAGTCCTGGATCCGGGCGGAAGCGGACCGCTTCCTGGCCGCATTCGGCGAGTGGCAGCGCAAGCACGGCGCAGGCTCGATCTCGCGAGCGATCCAGTATATCGAGAAGCATTACGCCGAATCCCTTTCGCTGCGGCAAGTGGCGGCGCAGGTGCATCTGAACCCCTCCTACTTCAGCCATCTCTTCAAGAAAATAACGGGGGCAAGCTTCGTCAATTACTTGATCGAGGTACGGATGGACAAGGCCAAGCAGCTCCTGAGCAACACCGACCTCAACGTGACGGAGGTGGCGGGCAAGGTCGGCTACGATCTGCCGAACTATTTCGCGAAGCTGTTCAAGCAATCGGCCGGCGTGACGCCGAAGGAATTCCGCAGGCAGCGCGGCTAGATTGCGGTGGGTTGGCGGCTGGACTGCGATTCGAAGGCAGCCGGATTGCGGTGGGTTAGCGGCTGGACTGCGATTCGAAGGCAGCCGGATTGCGGTGGGTTGGCGGCTGGATTGCGATTCGAAGGCAGCCGGATTGCGGCGGGTCAGCGGTAGAAATGCGGCTGGAAGAAGGAGGGCTTCGATGACGATGGCGCGGGTTTCATGGTGGCGGCGGGGGGCGAGCATCGCCGGCCTCGTTTCGGTCCTGTCGGCCGCGGGCTGCGCCGGGAACGGGGACGGCGGCCACGCGGCGGGCACGGACGGGCCGGAGCAGGCCAAGCGCCCGGAGATTTCGGTGACCGTATACGACCGCGGCACGATTTCGGCCAGTCAGGGCACGGTCTCCGACAATGTCATGACGCGGTGGATCAACGAGGCGGGACCGGTCGGCGTGCAGTTCGTAGGCGTGCCTCGCTCGCAGTCGGAAGAGACGCTGAGCGTGCTTTTCGCCTCGGAGGAGGCGCCGGACCTCATCTTGGAGTACGCGCCGCAGATCAAGTATACGTGGATGGACCAGCAGCTTCTTCGTCCGCTCGACGACATGATCGACCGGTACAGCGTCAATTACAAAAAGCTGCTCGAGCAATATCCGGAGCTGCGGGTCGCCGGAACGGGCGCGGACGGGAAACTGTACCAGTTCGGGCGGATCAACGAGACGATTCCGCAGAGAGGCCTGTTCGTTCGCCGGGACTGGCTCGACAAGCTCGGCTTGCCGGTCCCGAAGACGACGGAAGAGCTGTTCGAGACGGCCAAGGCGTTCGCCGAGCGCGACCCCGACGGCAACGGCGTTCGCGACACGTACGGAATCGCGCTCTCGGCCAACAACGGCGACATCCTCGACGAGATCTTCGGCGTCACGTATCCGGACTTCGTCCTGCAAGAAGACGGGCTGATGCACGGATGGGACAACATCGAAGCCGTGACCGCCTTCAAGAAGCGTCTGTACGAGGCCGGGCTGGTCGATCCCTTCTATTACACCGACAAGAACGGCACGCGGGCCAAGCGGGACTTCATCCACGGCAAGCTCGGCATCTACATGGAGCAGTTCAACGTGCCGATCACGTTTTATACCGACTTCTACATGCCGCTGAAGACGAAGGCTCCGGAAGCGAAGCTGACGGTGATCCCTTATCCGGAGACGCCCGTCGGACGATACAATCCGATCTTCGTCAATCCGATTCCAGATGACCGCGGTCGTGAACGCCAAGACCCGGAACCCGGAGGCGGTCATGAAGTATGTCGACTTCGCGTCTTCGGGGACGTTCATGAAGACGATGTATTACGGCTTCGAAGGCGTGCATAGCCGCACCGATCCGGGAAGATGTCCGCAGATGACCGATCTGGACAAGTGGCGGACCGAGTTCAATTACGGGAGCGGGGACTTCGCGATGCTGGCTTCTCCGATTCTGTCCGGCACTTGCTACTACGGCATTCGCAAGCTCGACGATGCCGACGAGGGACAACGCGAGGTGAAGCGGATGTTCGAATTGAATTCGTCCTACGTCGATTTCGGCCTTCATATTGCCGGTCCGACCCACTCCGAGCACATGCCCCAGCCGCCGAAGACGATTCAATCGATCCTGACGCGGACGGCTTCCATGGTCAGCGCGTCGGACGGGGAGACGTGGGTGAAGGCGATCTTGACGCCCGGCTATTCGGCCGCGCAAGCCCGATCGGATGCCATCGCGGCATGGGACAAGGCGGGCGGCCAACTCGTCGACTCCTGGTACCGCAATTATTACGAGCATTGGAAGGACCGCATGATCCTGACCGAAGATATCTATCGCATCTTCAAGGAACAAAGCGCCGACGCCGCCGAATAGACGACGGCGGAGCGAACGGCCGCCGGGCAACCGGCGGCTTTTTCGTTATGCCGCGGACATCGCGAGGAGCCACCTAAAGATCGTATCCGATTATCCATAGGACTTAGATGTTCCGTTCTCCGCCGGCCTCTACAATACAGATACGGACACGACAAGCGCACCGTTTTGCGACCGCATCCCGCCCGATCCCCATTCCGCACGAGGTGAAGAGACCATGAGAACCCTGACCGTCCGGGCAGGACGAACGCTCGACTACATCAACAAGAAGAAATATCTCTACCTGCTCCTCCTCCCTTGCGTCGTTTACTTCGCCGTGTTCAACTACATGCCGATGTACGGCGTGCTGATCGCGTTCAAGGATTTCAACTTCGCCAAAGGGATTCTGCACAGCCCCTGGATCGGCTTCGAGAACTTCCGTTACATGTTCGGCCTAAGCGACTTCTACCAAGTGTTCTGGAACTCGCTTACGCTCGGGCTGATGCAGCTCGTCTTCGGCTTCCCGTTCCCGATTATCCTGGCTCTTTTTCTGAACGAGATGAGAAGCCTCGCCTACCAGCGGGTCACGCAGACGGTCATCTACCTGCCGCACTTCATCTCCTGGGTCATCATCGGCGGCATCATGGTCAACTTCCTGTCGCCGAGCTGGGGCGTCGTGAATCTCTTTCTCGGCAAGCTGGGCATCGAACCGATCTTCTTCCTGGCCGAGACGGAATACTTCCGGCCGCTCGTCGTGCTCAGCAGCATGTGGAAGGAGGCCGGCTGGGGCAGCATCATCTACCTGGCCGCGATCGCGGGCATCAACTCCGAGCAATACGAAGCCGCGAGCATCGACGGGGCAAGCCGCATGCGGAAAATATGGCACGTGACGCTCCCCGGCATCAAGTCGACGATCATCGTGCTTCTGATTCTTCGCCTCGGACAGATTATGAATAACGGCTTCGAGCAAATCTTCGTCCTCCAGAACCCGATGAACCTGGAGGTGTCCGAAGTGTTCGAGACCTACGCGTACCACGTCGGCATTATCGGCGGCCGCTTCTCGTTCGGCACGACCGTCGGCCTGTTCACCTCGGTCATCGGCCTGATCTTCCTGCTGCTCGCCAACAGGGTGGCCAAGTGGATGAAGGAGGACGGCATATGGTAAACGCATCGCCAACAGCAAAGGGGGAGCCGCTATGAACGTCAGATCGCCCGCCGACCGGATTTTCGATATCGCCAACTACGCCGTCCTGACGCTTTTCTCGCTGGCGTGCCTGTTCCCGTTCTTTTACGTCGCCGCCTTCTCCGTCACGCCGTACTCGGAGTATCTGGCCAACCCGCTGAAGCTCATCCCGAGCCGGCTCGAATTCGGAGCTTATCAGCAGATCTTCGATATGCCCGTCATCTGGAGCGGCTACCGCAATACGATTCTGATCACGGTCATCGGCGTGGCGATCAACATTACGTTGCTGCTGATGTCGGCGTACCCGCTGTCGAAGACCGACCTGAAGGGCCGAAACGTCATCCTGATGCTGATCACCTTTACGATGTTCTTCAACGGAGGGCTCATACCGAACTTCTACCTCGTCAAGTCGCTCCATCTATACAACACGCTGTGGAGCATGATTCTCCCGGGGGCGCTGACCGCCTACAACCTGATTCTGATGAAAAATTTCGTCGGAGCGATCCCGCGGGATCTGGAGGAGTCGGCGTTCATGGACGGGGCGAACGAACTGAAGGTGCTGTGGCGCATTATCATCCCGCTGTCCAAGCCGGCCATCGCCACGTTCGTCATCTTCCACGCGGTCACTCAGTGGAACACGTTCTTCTCGGCGATCCTGTACACCTCCAAGCGCGACCTGTGGCCGCTCATGCTGATCCTTCGCGACCTTGTCGTCGAAGACGGCGGCATCGCCCGGGACGTCATGGACAGCGCGGCCAACGTCTCGACGTTCACGGTCAAGATGGCCGTCATTATCGCGGCCACGCTGCCGATCATCGTCGTGTACCCTTTCCTGCAGCGGTTCTTCATGAAAGGACTGCTCGTCGGCTCGATCAAGGGCTGAGCCCCGCGCCGCCCGGCAGGGCGAAGGCGACTACCGGTTATAACCGTGTACCTAGGGCGCGGTTGTAATAGATCAAATCTGCTTATCCAAAGGAGATCAGAGACCATGAACAAGGCGGGACACAAAATTGCGGGGGTTGCGCTGAGCTTGGCGCTGCTCGGAGGAGCGCTGTCGGCTTGCGGCGGCAACGAGAACAATGAAGAAGCGAGACCGAGCGCGTCGCCGACGACGTCCGCGAGCTCGGAGTCGTCGGCCAGCCCAAGCGAATCGCCGGCAGCGGAGCCGCCGGCAAAGCTGTCGATCTTCAACCGGGTGAACGCGGGCATCGTGCTCGACGACAATCCGGTCGTGGCGGAAGCCGAAAGGCTGGCGAACGTGGAGCTGTCCATCGAAGCGCCGCCGATCAACAATTACGTCGACAAGCTGCAGGTTCTGATGGCTTCCGGCGACCTGCCGGACCTCGTCTACAACTGGGGCGGAGCCGATTCCAACATGGAGACGTGGGCCAAGAACGGCCTGCTGGAGCCGCTCGACGACGTGATCGCGCAATATCCGAATCTGATGAGCAATATCACGAAGGAAATGTGGGACGGCGTCAAATCCGTCGTAGACGGCAAAACCTACCTCATTCCCCGCCCGAACGTCGTCAACCACTGGGGCTATATGATCAATCAGCAGTGGCTCGACAAGCTCGGCCTGGCCGCGCCGACGACGCTCGACGAGTTCACGAACGTCTGCAAGGCGTTCACCGAGAACGATCCCGACGGAAACGGTAAAGCCGACACGTACTGCGTCAGCTTCTCCAACCCGACGCTCGGCAACAACTCGATCTGGAACGCCACGAACTTCCTGGCGTCGGCGTTCTCGCTGCCGATCGTGAACGGCGCGAAAGATACCGACGGAACGTACAAAATCCGCGAGAAAATGTCCGGCTATATCCCGTATTTGACCTACTTGAAGAAGCTGAACGACGAGAAGCTCGTCGATCCGGAATTCCTCGTCAATAAAATCTACGTCGACCAAGACAAGCTGAACCAGAACCGAGTCGGCATTATTTATTCGCACCAATACGGCGTCATGGCCAACCTCGCCAAGGATAAGGAATCCGACCTGAAGTACACCTATCACGGGGTGCTGAAGGACGCGAACGGAGTCGCGTCCGACTGGGTGACTCCGGCGATGTGGGGCGGCTGGATGATTCCGAAGTCGTCCAAGAACAAGGAAGCGGCGTTGAAATTCCTCGACTGGGGCAACACGGCCGAAGCGAACGCGCTGTTCCAGATCGGCGTGAAGGGCGAGACCTACGACAGCTACGATCCAGCGACGAAGCTCATCTCCCGCACGCCGGAGCAAGCCGCCAAGCTGGCGACGCTCAGCAGCACGTACATGACCGTCGCCAACGCGATCGGAGGCAGCCCGTCGCTGATCGAGAACGCCGACACGCCGGAGCGCGTCGCCAAGTTCCAAGAGCAGTTCGACGCCGCCATGAAGCAGATGACCGTCGTGAACGTGCCGGCCGTGCGCGCTCCGCTGATCCTGAATCTGAACAACTCGATTCCGGATCTCGTGAAAGAGAAGGACAGCATGGAAGTCAAGTTCATCATGGGCTCGATCACGGAGGAGCAATTCAAGAAGTTCCTGAACGACAAGTGGTTCCCGGCCACGGCCGACGCCGAGGCGGAATACGCAGCCTATATGAACGAACAGGGGCAATGATCCGAAGGAAGACGGCATGACGGCATGACGGAAGCAAGGCCGATTAAAGACGGACGGGGCGTTCGCCCCGTCTGTCTTTCTATTGCCGGCACGGCCTCGGCCGAATCGGAATTCCCCATCGCAGAAAGCGCCCTTCGGCAACCGAAGAGCGCTTCGCGTAAATTACAGGTTCGACTCCATGATCCGGTGGGCGTACAACATAAACACCGACAGCACGCCGGCCAGCAGCAAGTAAGCGGCCAGCACCTTCCACTTCAAAGCGGCGGGAGCTTCGTAATACGTCCGGTACAGATGCAGCTCCTCGTCCAGCGCGGCGATTCTCTCGTTCGCCCGCAATTCGTGGTCCGTCAGCGTCAGGGACGGAAGAGGCCGGTCCGGATCGCCGTCTTCGTACTGCACCGGCTCGTATTCCCACTGTTGGAGCAACTGCAGCGTCTTCTCGGCGTATTCGCGATCCATGCGCGCCTGCTCTCTCGCCAGCTTCTCCTCGTCCTGCAGGAACGGAATATACTTCTTCCCGCGAACCTTCTCCTCCGCCTTCCCGGCCGCCTCCGCGCGGGCCATCAGCGATTGCTTCAGCTCCCAGGTGCTCGTCAAGCCCGGCCAGCGGCGAATCTCCTCGCGGAATTCGGCCAGCTTCCTTCTCTCGTAGCCGTAGAGCTCTCCCCGGTAGCTTTCTCTCGCCCGGTTCCACCAGCCCACCGCCCCCAAGATCAAAATAATAACCATCAGCGGACTATGCGTCGTGAAAGCGTAGGCGCCGAGCAGCAGCAAGCCGATCAGCCATATTTTCGTGGACAGCACGGAGACGATGCGCCCTCCGTCGAGCGGCGTGACCGGGATCAGGTTGAACAGGTTGATCATCGCCCCCAGAAACGTGACCAGCGCCCAGAAAGGCTCGCCCGTCGTCTCGTACAGCAGCGCCGCGGGAAGAAACGAAATCAATCCGGCGAGCGGGCCCCCGTAAGCGAGGAAAGCCTCGGTGGCCGCGTCTTTCGGCCTCTCTTTCATCGAGATCATGGCGCCTACGAAAGGGATGAAAAACGCCGGGGACGTCTGGATTCCCTTGATTCTGGCCGCGACCAGATGCCCCATCTCGTGAACGAAAATCAAATAGACGACCGCGACTCCGAATTTCCATCCGTATAAGGCGGCGTAAGCGCCCAGGCTCACCATCATCGTAATGAGGGTGCCGCCGAATTTCGTCCATTTTAACAGAGCCAACGCCCATTTGAATTTCGCCAGCAAAAAAACGCCGATGCCCACCAGCAACGATCTGCTTTTGGTTTTAACCGCCCTGCTTTTCGTTTTTTCCACGTCGGACTCCTTTCGCCCAGCATGCTCGATAGAATGCATTTTCATTATCTCAATAATACGGTTCGGAAGAAAGCCGGGTTTCGGAATAGGTTCCGAAGTCCTGCGATTCTTCGACGGATTCGCGCAAGGGCATGATGGATTCGCAACTACAGACGGATTCGCAACTACAGACGGATTCGCAACTACAAACGGATTCGCAACCCTCTTTACCTGATCGCCGGGTTATGCTACACTACACGTACTTATAGGAACGGAGGGTTCAGTGTGATCGACTACATCCGGGTTAGATCCTTGCGCGGCTAATGAGAATAGCGCTTAAGGCTCTGTCTGCACGACAGAGAAACTCGGGATGGGTCTGTCCATCGAACCGCATAGGGCGCGAACGGGCGAGAAGGCCGGAATCGGAGGAGCATCGGGAATCGGGATGAGCCGCCGGTCTTTATACGCTGCTCGTTCGACCCGCCGTTGGGGCGATTCCGCAAATCGCCGCCGTAACCCGGCGGATTGCCGCCCTCGTCCCCGGAGTTTCTCTATCGTCTTGCGACGCACAGGCAGAGCGATGTCTGTGTTTTTTTGCGTCTACAAAAGGGATCGGAGGCCTGTCTATATGGAACGAATAAAAGAAAAAGCATTTACGGTCGGCGTGCAATTGCATCATAAGCCCGGGTTCGCCTCCTCGATGGAGGAGCTCGGGAGCCTGGCGGACGCCTGCGGGATCGAAGTCGTCGGCGAATTGACGCAGAAGGCGGAGAAGATCGTTACGGCTACGTACATGGGAAGCGGGAAAATCAAGGAACTGAAGGAAAGCATGGCGGCGCTCGGCGCCGATACCGCGATTTTCAACGACGAGCTGTCGCCGTCGCAGATCCGCAATCTCGAAGCGGAGCTCGACTGCCGGGTCATCGACCGCACGCTGCTGATCCTCGATATTTTCTCGAGCCGGGCGCAGACCCGGGAAGCGAAGCTGCAGG
>Ga0065721_10005159_pt1 | contig 15836 bp, 15 predicted proteins | sample Mesricmetagenome_FD_59108 | JGI IMG/M metagenome (GOLD analysis project Ga0065721, IMG submission 59108) | Mesophilic microbial community from rice straw/compost enrichment Sample: eDNA_1 v2 (version 2) | ecosystem: Engineered > Solid waste > Grass > Composting > Bioreactor | place: USA: Davis... | reverse complement strand
CGGGGCGGCGATGGCGGGGCTCCGCCCGATCGTCGAGTTCATGACCTTCAACTTCGCCATGCAGGCGATCGACCAGATCATCAACTCCGCCGCCAAGACGCTCTACATGTCGGGCGGGCAGATGGGCGCGCCGATCGTCTTCCGCGGTCCGAACGGCGCGGCCGCGCGCGTCGCCGCCCAGCACTCGCAGTGCTATGCCGCATGGTACAGCCACATTCCCGGCCTGAAGGTGGTCATGCCCTACACGGCCGCCGACGCGAAGGGCCTGCTCAAGGCGGCCATCCGCGATCCGAATCCGGTCATCTTCCTCGAGAACGAGATCCTCTACGGCCAGACCTTCGACGTGCCGAAGCTCGACGACTTCGTCCTGCCGATCGGCAAGGCGCGGATCCACAAGGCCGGCAAGGACGCCACCATCGTCTCCTTCGGCATCGGCATGACCTACGCGGTCAAGGCCGCCGACGAGCTCGCCAAGATCGGCATCGACGTCGAGCTGATCGACCTGCGCACCATCCGCCCGATGGATCTGCCGACGGTGATCGAAAGCGTCAAGAAGACCGGCCGCCTCGTCACCGTCGAGGAGGGCTTCCCGCAATCCTCCGTCGGCACCGAGATCGCCACGCGCGTCATGCAGCAGGCCTTCGACTATCTCGATGCGCCGGTCATCACCATTGCCGGCAAGGACGTGCCGATGCCGTATGCCGCCAATCTCGAGAAGCTGGCGCTGCCGAGCGTGGCCGAGGTCGTCGACGCGGTGAAGGCAGTCACCTACACCGCCTGAGGGAGGAGAGAGAGATGCCGATCAACATCACCATGCCGGCCCTGTCCCCGACCATGGAGGAAGGCAATCTGGCCAAGTGGCTCGTCAAGGAAGGCGACCGCGTCGCGCCCGGCGACGTCATCGCCGAGATCGAGACCGACAAGGCGACCATGGAGGTCGAGGCCGTCGATGAGGGCACGGTGGCGAAGATCGTCGTCCCGGCCGGCAGCGAGGGCGTCAAGGTCAATGCCGTGATCGCAATCCTCGCCGGCGAGGGCGAGGATGCCGCCGCCGTCGGCAAGGCCGAGGCGGTTCCCGCGCCGGCTCCTGCCAAGGAGGAGGCGAAGCCCGCCGCCGCGCCGGCCCAGCCCGCCGCAAGGGAAGAGGCCAAGGCTGCCGAAGCCCCGAACGACGCCGCGAAGCCGGCGGCTGCTGCGACCTCCGCCGCTCCCACGCTCAAGGCGCAGGGCGATGATGATCCCTATCCGTTGGCGTCCTCTCCGCTCGCCCGCCGTCTCGCCAAGGAAGCGGGAATAGACCTGCGCTCGGTTTCGGGCAGCGGTCCGCATGGCCGTATCATCAAGCGGGACATCGAGGCGGCGATCGCCGGCGGGTCCGCCCGTCCCGCCGCGCAGGCGCCTGCGGCTGCGTCCGCAGCCGCTCCCCAGGCCGCCGCGCCCGCGGCCAAGCCGGTTTCGGACGATGCAGTGCTGAAGCTCTTCGCCGAAGGCACCTACGAGCTCGTCAAGCACGACAACATGCGCAAGACGATCGCCCGCCGCCTCGTCGAGGCCAAGCAGACGATCCCGCATTTCTACGTCTCGGTCGACTGCGAGATCGACGCGCTCCTGTCCCTGCGCGAGCAGCTCAACAAGGCCGCGCCGGTGCGCGACGACAAGCCGGCCTACAAGCTCTCGGTCAACGACATGGTCATCAAGGCGCTGGCGCTGGCCTTGCGCGACGTGCCCGACGCCAACGTCTCGTGGACCGAGGAGCACATGGTCAAGCACAAGCATTCCGACGTCGGCGTCGCCGTGTCGATTCCCGGCGGGCTGATCACGCCGATCGTGCGCAACGCCGAGACCAAGTCGCTGTCGACCATCTCCAACGAGATGAAGGATCTCGGCAAGCGCGCCAAGGAGCGCAAGCTCAAGCCCGAGGAATACCAGGGCGGCACCACCTCGGTGTCGAACATGGGCATGATGGGGGTCAAGAGCTTCTCAGCGGTCATCAACCCGCCGCACGCAACCATCCTCGCCGTCGGTGCGGGCGAGCAGCGGCCGATCGTCAAGAATGGCGCGCTCGCCGTCGCCACGCTGATGACGGTGACACTGTCGACCGACCATCGCTGCGTCGACGGCGCGCTCGGCGCCGAGCTTCTCGCCGCGTTCAAGGGCTACATCGAGAACCCGATGGGCATGCTGGTGTGATCCGGGACGGTCAGGGCGAAGGAGACGAAAGCGGCGCCGGGCGACGGCCAGTCCCCGGCGGCGCGGGAAGAAGGTGAGGAACCGACGAGGGGACGCTGATCAGCCCCTTCGCCCGAGTGTAGAGGTCTTGAACACCAGGAGGGTGAAATGGCCAACGCAACCGGACTTGAATCTTTCGGGAAGAACTGGATCTGGATGGCGGCGCTCGCCGTCATCTCGATCATCGGCGGCGTCTTCGCGCTCGCCAATCCCTTCGCGGCCACGCTGGCGGCGGTGCTGCTCGCCGGCTGGTTCTTCCTGCTCCAGGGCATCGTCCAGGTCATCTACGCCTTCCGCATCCGCGGCTGGAGCGGCTTCATCTGGCATCTCGGCCTCGGCGTTCTGGCGCTCGTCGTCGGCTTCATGCTGGTCGCCAATCCCTTCGCAGGCAGCCTGTCGCTGACGCTCCTCGTCGCGGTTCTCCTGCTCTTCACCGGCGGCGTGAAGCTCGCCTATGCCTTCCGGCTGCGGCCGCTGCCCGGTTGGGGCTGGGTGCTGGCCTCGGGCATTGTCTCGATCCTGCTCGGCGCCCTGATCCTCGCCGACTATCCGGCCTCGGCCGCGACCATCCTCGGCCTCTTCCTCGGCATCGAGCTCCTTTCGAACGGCGTCCTGTTCCTGTTCATTGCGCTCGGCCTGCGCAAGCTGACGGCGAATGCGGGATGAGGACGGCCGGCGAGAGGCGCGTTTTGCCGATGGCGGCCGAGCTCAGGGAGCTCGGACATGCCTTGGCGCGGACCGGCCCGGTGGAATCGAAATCGATGCTGAAATCGAGCGGGCTCGCCGTGAACGGCTCCGTCTTCGCCATTCACGTCAACGAGGCAATCGTGCTCAAGCTCCCGGAGACGGTGGTCACCGAGCTGGTATCCTCCCATCGCGGCCAGCCTTTCGGCATGGGAGGGAAGGTGATGCGCGAATGGGTGAGCCTCGACGGCCTCGATGAGGGTGAGCAGGTGGAACTGGCCGAACGCTCGCGGACCTTCGTCGCCGGCCTGACCAGGAAGCCAAGGCGGGCAAGGGCAGGCGCGCGATGAAGACGATCCTCGCCTATGGCGATTCGCTCACCTGGGGGTTCGACGCCGAGGGCCACGGCCGCCACCCGCGCGAGGTGCGCTGGCCGAGCGTGCTCGCCGAGGCGCTCGGACCGGACGTCGAGGTCATCGCCGACGGCCTCAACGGCCGCGCGACCGCCTATGACGACTGGACGGCCGATTGCGACCGCAATGCCGCCCGCACGCTGCCGACCGCGCTCCATGCGCACGCGCCGCTCGACCTCGTCATCCTGATGCTCGGCACCAACGACATGAAATCGCACGTCGCCGGCTCGGCGGTCGCCGCCACGCGCGGCATGCGCCGGCTGATCGAGCTGGTCGACCGCCATGCCTGGCCGTTCCCCTACGATACGCCGCAGGTGCTGATCGTGGCGCCGCCGCCGATCGTCGAGACCGCCGATCCCGATCTCGGCGCGCTCTTTGCCGGCGCGCGCGAGCAGTCGGCCATGCTCGCCTCCTTCTACGCCGATCTCGCCGACGAGACCGGCGTCGGCTTCTTCGACGCGGGCTCCGTCGCCCGTTCCTCCTCCGTCGACGGCGTCCATCTCGACGCTGCCAACACGGTCGCCATCGGACGCGGGATTGCGCCGATCGCGCGGCTGATGCTCGGGCTCTGAGATGGCTGGTTTGACCAAGGTCAAGGAGGCGGTCGCCGCCACGTGGCTAGGATGGGGCATACCCCGCGCCACAAGGAGATCGCGCCATGTCGAACACGCCCCATCAGCTCGCCGAGGAATTCCCGGAGCACGTCTCCACGATGCAGCGGCTCAAGCAGGAGGACGCCCATTTCGCGCGCCTCTGCGAGGAGTATCACGAGGTGAACAAGGCGATCCATCTGGCCGAGACCAATCTCGAGCCGACCGACGACTTCCACATGGAGGACATGCGCAAGCAGCGCATGCGGCTCAAGGACGAGATCTACGCGCTGCTCGCGGCCTGAGCGCTGCCTCCACCATCCTTTTCCTGCACCCGGCGGGCCGCGCGCCTGCCGGGTGTTTCTGCTTGCGTGCGGCTCTTGCCGCTTGCCCCGCCTGTCATTGAGGAGACCGCCATGGCTCAGGAATACGACATCATCATCATCGGCTCGGGCCCCGGCGGCTACATAGCGGCGATCCGCGCGGCACAGCTCGGCATGAAGACGGCAATCGTCGAGCGCGAGCATCTCGCCGGCATCTGCTCCAACTGGGGCTGCATCCCGACCAAGGCGCTGCTGCGCTCGGCCGAGATCTTCCACTACGCCAAGCATCCCGCCGACTACGGCGTGAAGATCGACGGCAGCGTCACCCCTGACCTGAAGGGAATCGTCACCCGCTCGCGCGGCATCGCCCAGCGCATGAATGCCGGCGTCGGTTTCCTGATGAAGAAGAACAAGGTGGACGTCATCTGGGGCGAGGCCAAGCTCGGCAAGTCCGGCGAGGTCATCGTCGGCAAGACCGCCAAGAAGCCGATGGAGCCGCAGGCGCCGCTTCCGAAGAACGTGCTCGGCGAAGGCACCTACAAGGCCAAGCACATCGTCGTCGCCACCGGCGCGCGGCCGCGGGCGCTGCCCGGCATCGAGCCGGACGGCAAGCTGATCTGGACCTATTTCGAGGCGATGGTGCCGCAGGACCTGCCGAAGTCGCTGCTCGTCATGGGCTCGGGCGCGATCGGCATCGAGTTCGCCTCCTTCTACCGTACGCTCGGCGTCGATGTGACGGTGGTCGAGCTGATGCCGCAGGTCATGCCGGTCGAGGACGCGGAAATCTCGGCCTTCGCGAAGAAGCAGTTCGAGAAGCAGGGGATGAAGATCATCCTCGAGGCCAAGGTGACAAAGGTCGAGAAGGCGGAAAACTCCATCACCGCCCATGTCGAGATGAAGGACGGCAAGGTCGAGAAGATCACCGCAGACCGGCTGATCTCGGCCGTCGGCGTTCAGGCCAACATCGAGAATATCGGTCTGGAGGCGGCGGGCGTGAAGACCGATCGCGGCTTCATCGTCATCGACGGCTATTGCCGCACCAACGTGCCGGGCATCTATGCCATCGGCGACGTCGCCGGCCCGCCGATGCTCGCCCACAAGGCCGAGCACGAGGCCGTGATCTGCGTCGAGAAGATCGCCGGCCTCGACGTCCATCCGATGGACAAGACCAAGATCCCCGGCTGCACCTATTGCCACCCGCAGGTTGCTTCGGTCGGCCTGACCGAGGCCAGGGCCAAGGCCGAGGGCCGCGAGATACGCGTCGGCCGCTTCCCCTTCGTCGGCAACGGCAAGGCGATTGCGCTCGGCGAGGACCAGGGCATGGTCAAGACCATCTTCGACAAGAAGACCGGCGAGCTTCTCGGCGCCCACATGGTCGGCGCGGAAGTCACCGAACTCATCCAGGGTTTCGTCGTCGCCATGAACCTCGAGACGACAGAGGAAGACCTGATGCACACGATATTCCCGCATCCGACGCTGTCGGAAATGATGAAGGAAAGCGTGCTCGACGCCTACGGACGGGCGCTCAACGTCTAGGCGCCGTCAACATTCGCATTGATCGCGGCGCCTTGCGCGCCTAGATCATCCGGACACCGAAGCCCCGAAGGAGGCGAACATGCAGGATCAGGTCGGCTTTCTCTCCATGCCCGGCGTCGGCTTCCTCGGACTCCTGTTCATCGGCATCCTCGCCGGCTACGTCGCCGAGCGGGCGATGAACCGCGACCACGGCCTCCTCACCAACCTTCTGGTGGGGATCGCCGGCTCCTTCGTCGGAGGGGCGCTCGCGGGCGTGCTCAACATCGATTATTACGGCTTTGCCGGCAACCTGGTCGTCGCGATCGTCGGCGCCATCCTCATCCTCTGGGTCTTCGGCCGTTCGAAGCGGCCTGGCAACCCGGTCTGAAAGGCACGACCCACATGGTCACCATCCTCGACACGAGAAACGATCCCTCCAAGCGCGTGCGCCATCCGGAGAAGCAGCATCGTCCCGACACGGAGATGAAGCGCAAGCCCGAATGGATCCGCGTGCGCGCGCCCACCTCGCGCGGCTACCTGGAGACGCGCGCGATCGTGAAGGAGAACAACCTCGTCACGGTCTGCGAGGAGGCCGGTTGCCCGAATATCGGCGAGTGCTGGCAGAAGAAGCATGCGACCTTCATGATCATGGGCGAGATCTGCACACGCGCCTGTGCCTTTTGCAACGTGTCGACCGGCAAGCCGAACGCGCTCGATCCGGCCGAGCCGGAGAACGTCGCCCGGGCCGTGCGGGAGATGGGGCTCTCCCACGTCGTCATCACATCGGTCGACCGCGACGACCTCGACGACGGCGGCGCGCAGCATTTCGTCGAGGTGATCGAGGCGATCCGCCGCTCCTCGCCGGCAACGACGATCGAGATCCTCACGCCCGACTTCCTGCGCAAGCCCGGCGCGCTCGAAAAGGTGGTCGCGGCGCGGCCCGACGTGTTCAACCACAATCTGGAGACGGTCGCCTCGAACTACCTGACGGTCCGCCCGGGCGCGCGCTACTTCCACTCGATCCGGCTTCTCCAGCGCGTCAAGGAGCTCGACCCGACCATCTTCACCAAGTCCGGCATCATGGTCGGGCTCGGCGAGGAGCGCAACGAGGTGCTCCAGCTCATGGACGACCTGCGGACGGCGGACGTCGACTTCCTCACCATCGGCCAGTACCTGCAGCCGACGCGCAAGCACCACGAGGTGGTGCGGTTCGTCACGCCGGAGGAATTCAAGAGCTACGAGACGAGCGCCTATGCCAAGGGCTTCCTCATGGTCTCGGCGAGCCCGCTGACGCGGTCCTCGCACCATGCCGGCGACGATTTCGCCCGGTTGAGGGCGGCGCGCGAGGCCAGGCTCGCGAGCGCCGGATAGACCGTGCCCAAATTCGAGACCACCCGGACCGTCCCGCACGATCCGCGCCAGATGTTCGACCTCGTGGCCGACGTCGAGAGCTATCCCGAATTCCTGCCGCTCTGCGAGGCGCTGACCGTGCGCTCGCGCAAGGAGCGCGACGGCCGGACGCTGCTCGTCGCCGACATGGTGGTCGGCTACAAGGCGATCCGCGAGACATTCACAAGCCAGGTGCTGCTTCGGCCCGAAGACCTCGTCATCGAGGTAAAATACCTAGACGGGCCGTTCCGCTATCTCGACAATCGCTGGACCTTCACACCGGCCGAGGGCGGCTCGACGATCCATTTCTTCATCGACTACGAGTTCAGGAGCCGCCTTCTCGGAGCGGTGATGGGCTCGATGTTCGACCGCGCCTTCCGGATGTTCACCGAGGCCTTCGAGGCGAGGGCGGCGAAAATCTACGCCTCGCCCTCGGCCTGAGCGCTGGTCAGCATGTCGAGCAAGGCCTCGAGCGCGGCATGGACCGTCAGCGCGCGGATCGTGTCGCGGTCGAAGGCGGGGTTCCACCTGAGCTCGACCGCGCGCGCCGAGCCGTCAGCGCCGGCAAGCCCCATATAGACGAGGCCGACCGGTTTCTTCTCGGAGCCGCCGCCCGGGCCGGCAATGCCGGTGACCGAGACGGCGTAGGACGCGCGCGACCGGGTCCGTGCGCCGCGCGCCATCTCCTCGGCGACGACGGGCGAGACCGCCCCGTGGCGCTCAAGCGAGCCGGACTCGACGCCGAGCATCTCCATCTTCGCCTCGTTGGTGTAGGTGACGAAGCCGCGGTCGAACACGCCCGACGCGCCGGCGACGTTGGTGATCGTCGCGGCGATCAGTCCGCCGGTGCAGGATTCGGCGGTGGCGATCATCGCGCCGGCGGCGGTGAAATCGGTTACCAACCGGACCGCGAGTGCGCGGGTGTCGGACCGGATCCGGTTCAGGTCGCTGGCTTCCGCCATGTCGGGCTCCCTCAATAGGCGACGCTCGCCGTCGCGATCGCCGCGATACCTTCAGAGCGCCCGGTAAAACCGAGGCGCTCGTTGGTCGTCGCCTTGACCGAGCAGCGGTCGATGCCAACGCCGAGAATCTCGGAAAGGTTCCGGCGCATGGCCAGCCGGTGCGGACCGATCTTCGGCGCCTCGGCGATCAGGGTGACATCGACGTTGAGGATGGTGCCGCCGGCCTCGGCGACGATCCGCGCCGCATGGGCGAGGAAGACCGACGAGGCCATGCCGCGCCATTGCGGGTCGGAGGGCGGGAAGTGGTCGCCGATGTCGCCGGCGGCGCAGGTGGCAAGCAGCGCGTCGGTCAGCGCATGCAGCGCCACGTCGGCGTCGGAATGGCCGTCGAGGCGCATCGTGTGGGGGATGTCGATGCCGCAGAGCGTGACGTGGTCGCCGGGCACCAGCCGGTGCACGTCATAGCCGTTGCCGGTGCGGATGTCGGGAACCTGCGCGGCGCGCAGCCTCTCTTCGGCCATGGCGATGTCCTCCGCCGTCGTCAGTTTCACGTTACCGGCGCTACCCGCCGAGCGGGCCACCCTGTGGCCGGCCCATTCGGCAACGGCGCAATCGTCGGTGAAGTCCGACAGGCCGGCCGCAGCGGCGGCGCGATGGGCGGCAAGGATCGCCGCGAAGTCGAATCCCTGCGGCGTCTGCGCGGCGAAGAGCCCGGCGCGCGGAACGGTGTCGGCGACGAATCCGTCTGCATCGACGCGCTTCAGCGTGTCGGCGACTGCGACCGCCGGCAGCACCGCGACCGCGCCCGAATCGAGCGCCGCGAGCACGCCGTCGATCGTGGCGCGATCGAGGAATGGGCGGGCGGCGTCGTGGATCAGCGCATAGCGGGAGGCGCGGCTTTCCGCCGCGGCCTCGAGACCGGCGCGGCACGAGGCCTGCCGCGTCGGCCCGCCAGGGACAGCCTCCACCGGGACGGCAGACTCGAGGCCGGCGATGGCCGTCTCGTAGAGCGCGCGGTCGTCCGGATGGATGACGACGGTGATGCCGTCGAGCCGCGAATGGCCCAGAAAAGCCGCAATCGCGTGGGCAAGCACCGGTTTCCCGCCGATCCTCCGGTATTGCTTGGGGCCGTCGCCGGTATTTCCGGCCCGCTCTCCGCGCCCGGCGGCGACGATGAACGCCCGGAACGTCCTGGGCTCAGACATGTCGATGCGTATCTCCCGTTCGGGTGTCGAAACAGAATCCTTGGGTGGCAGACATGTAGCGGCTTGGCAAGCGCCCGGCCATTGTCTAAAAAAGATGCAATGAAGAATATTGCACGAAACGAATGCAGATCGTGACCCCCTCCTGGCAACGTCCGCTCGCGATCGGGCCGGTCACCATCTCCAACCGGGTTTTCCTGGCGCCGATGTCCGGCGTCACCGACCTTCCGTTCAGAAAACTCGCCGCCGGGTTCGGCGCCGGGCTCGTCGTCACCGAGATGGTGGCGAGCCGCGAGCTCGTGACGGACAGCCGCGAATCATGGGCGCGCCTGCGTTCCGCCGGGATGAAGCCGCACGTGGTGCAGCTCGCCGGCCGCGAACCGCATTACATGGCCGAGGCTGCGAAGATCGCCGAAGCCGAGGGCGCCGACATCATCGACATCAATATGGGCTGCCCGGCGAAAAAGGTGACGGGTGGCTATTCCGGATCGGCGCTGATGCGCGATCCCGGGCGCGCGCTCGCCATGATCGAAGCGACGGTCGGCGCGGTCTCCGTGCCGGTGACCCTGAAGATGCGGCTTGGCTGGGACGAGGCGAACCTGAACGCCGCCGAACTCGGCCGCGCCGCGGTCTCTGCCGGCGTGCGGATGATCACCGTCCACGGCCGCACCCGCTGCCAGTTTTACGCGGGAAGCGCGGACTGGGAGGCGATCGCCCGGGTCCGCGATCAGATCGACGTGCCCTTCGTCGCCAATGGCGACGTCTCGAGCGAGGCGGACGTCGCCGAGTGCCTGCGCGTCACCGGCGCCGACGCCGTCATGGTCGGCCGCGCCAGCCAGGGCAGGCCCTGGCTCTGCGGCGAGCTCGCGGGCTCGGCGCGCGCGCCGCACGACCGGGCGGAAAAGGTCGCGACCGCGCTCGCCCACTACGACATGATGATCGAGCATTACGGCGAGGACGTCGGCGTGCGCCACGCACGCAAGCACCTCGGCTGGTATCTCGCTTCGCTTGCCCCGGCGGCGCCGGCCGCGCTCAGGGCGGCGCTGATGACGGCGAAAGATCCGGCGCTCGCCAGACGCCTCTTTGCCGAGGCGCTCGCCCATGGCGACGATGCGCTCGGAGCCGCGGCATGACCGGGGCCGCGCCGCAGGCGCCGCTCGTTCCGGACGTGGCCATCTCTGTCCTCAACGCCATCCAGCATCCGGTCATCATGGTCGACGCCGGCGGGCTGATCGCCTTCGCCAACTGGGAAGCCGAGGCCTTCTTCGGTGCGAGCGCCGCCCATCTCGCCAAGACCGCGATCGAGACGCTGGTGCCGTTCGGCAGCCCGCTCCTGACCCTGATCGCCCAGGTGCGCGAGCGTCGGGCGCCGGTCAACGAATACAAGGTCGACCTCTCTTCGCCACGGCTCGGCGCCGACAAGCTGGTCGACCTCTACGTCGCGCCGGTGGTGGGAGAGGGCGATCGGGTCGTCGTCGCCCTGCAGGAGCGCTCGATGGCCGACAAGATCGACCGCCAGCTCACCCACCGCGCCGCCGCGCGTTCGGTGACGGGGCTCGCCTCGATGCTCGCCCACGAGATCAAGAATCCGCTCTCGGGGATCCGCGGCGCAGCCCAGCTCCTCGAAATGTCGGTCGGCGAGGAGGATCGCGCGCTCGCCCGCCTGATCCGCGACGAGACCGACCGCATCGTCTCGCTGGTCGACCGCATGGAGGTCTTTTCCGACGAGCGCCCGGTCGACCGCACCCCGGTCAACATCCATTCCGTGCTCGACCACGTGAAGACGGTGGCCAAGGCCGGATTTGCCCGCAACATCAGGATCGCCGAGCTCTACGACCCGTCGTTGCCGCCGGTCTTCGCCAACCGCGACCAGCTGATCCAGGTCTTCCTCAATCTCGTGAAGAACGCCGCCGAGGCGATCGGCGACGACGCGCAGGGCGAGATCGTGCTGACGACGGCCTACCGCCCGGGCATCAAGCTTTCGGTGCCCGGCAGCCGCGAGAAGGTGTCGCTGCCGCTCGAATTCTGCGTTCAGGATAACGGCCCCGGCGTGCCGCAGGATCTCGTGCCGCTCCTTTTCGATCCCTTCATCACCACCAAGATCAACGGCTCCGGCCTCGGCCTCGCCCTCGTCGCCAAGATCGTCGGCGACCATGGCGGGATCGTCGAATGCGACAGCCAGGGAAACCGCACCATCTTCCGCGTGCTCATGCCGGCCTCCCGCGAGGCGCTTTCCGGCGATGCGGGCGGTGACGAGCGGCCCTCCGCCGAGCCGACAGTCGGGAACAGGATCCGATGAGCAACGCAACCATCCTCGTCGCCGATGACGACGCGGCGATCCGAACCGTCCTGAACCAGGCGCTGTCGCGCGCCGGCTACGAGGTTCGCATCACCTCGAACGCAACCACGCTCTGGCGCTGGGTCTCCGCCGGCGAGGGTGACCTCGTCATCACCGACGTCGTCATGCCGGACGGCAACGCCTTCGACCTCCTGCCGCAGATCAGGCGCTCGCGCCCCGACCTGCCGGTCGTCGTCATGAGCGCGCAGAACACCTTCATGACGGCGATCAAGGCCTCCGAAGGCGGCGCCTATGAATACCTGCCGAAGCCGTTCGACCTGACCGAACTGATCGGCATTGTCGGCCGCGCCCTGACCGAGCCCAAGCGGGCGCCCGCAGGACATGCCGACGAGACGACCGAAGGCATGCCGCTCGTCGGCCGCTCGGCGGCGATGCAGGAAATCTACCGCGTGCTGGCGCGGCTGATGCAGACCGACCTGACGCTGATGATCACCGGCGAATCGGGCACCGGCAAGGAGCTGGTCGCCCGCGCGCTCCACGACTACGGCAAGCGCCGCAACGGCCCATTCGTCGCCATCAACATGGCGGCAATCCCGCGCGACCTGATCGAATCGGAACTGTTCGGCCACGAGAAAGGCGCGTTTACCGGCGCGCAGCAACGCTCGATCGGCCGTTTCGAGCAGGCCGAGGGCGGAACCCTGTTCCTCGACGAGATCGGCGACATGCCGATGGACGCGCAGACGCGTCTGCTGCGCGTTCTGCAGGAGGGCGAGTACACGACAGTCGGCGGCCGCCTGCCGATCCGCACCGACGTGCGCATCGTCGCCGCCACCAACAAGGACCTGAAGCTCCTCATCAACCAGGGCCTTTTCCGCGAGGACCTGTTCTACCGCCTCAACGTCGTGCCGCTTCGCCTGCCGCCCTTGCGCGACCGGGCCGAGGACGTGCCCGATCTCGTGCGTCACTTCGTGCGCCAGGCGGTGGGCGAGGGGCTCGACGGCAAGCGCTTCGACCAGGACGCGCTCGATCTCCTCAAGGCCTATCCGTGGCCGGGTAATGTGCGCGAGCTCGAGAACGTCGTGCGCCGCATCCTCGCGCTCTATCCGCAGGACCGGATCGGTGGCGACATCATCGCCGCGGAACTGCGCAACGAGCAGGCCCAGGCCGGTCCGGGCCGCGATGCGGGTGCGCCGACCGATGCCACGATCGGTCAGGCCGTCGAGGACAACATGCGGCGCTATTTCGCGAGCTTCGGCGACAGCCTGCCGCCGCCTGGCCTCTACCAACGCGTTCTCGCCGAGGTGGAATATCCGCTGATTCTCGCGGCGCTGACGGCGACGCGCGGCAACCAGATCAAGGCCGCCGACCTGCTCGGCCTCAACAGGAACACGCTTCGGAAGAAGATCCGCGAGCTCGGCGTGGCCGTTTACCGCGCCCCGCGCCCGGTCTGAGCGACGGGCTTGACAGCTCGCCGCAACCGTTGCAATTTCGCCACATTATGTTGCTTCATGGCAACGTTTCGTGATCCCGAAATCGACTTGAGGGCGGGCAATGTCCGTGGCGACGGCACCAGACATGGATGACCGCCCGGTTGAACCGGCGCTGGACGGGTACAGGGAGAACTTTCTGACGGTGCCGGGCATCGCGCTCGTCGCGCTCGCCTTCGTCTCGGCGCTCGTCTCCTTCGCCATCCTGCTCGGCCTCACCCCGATCAAGCCGGTCGATTCGGTCGTGCTGACGGCGATGTTCGTCAACCTGTTCTTCGTCGTCTGCCTGCTGACGCTGATCTTCTTCGAGGTGCGCACGCTGCTGCGCGCCCGCCGGCGCGGCAAGGCGGCGGCACGGCTCCACATCCGCATCGTCGCGCTGTTCTCGATCGTCGCCATCCTCCCGGCAATTCTCGTCGCCATCGTCGCCTCGGTCACGCTCGACGTCGGCCTCGACCGCTGGTTCTCGATGCGCACCAAGGCGATCGTCAATTCCTCGCTCTCGGTCGCCGAGGCCTACGTGCTCGAGAATGCCCGCTTCCTGCAGGGCCAGACCGTGTCGATGGCCAACGACCTCGACAATGCACGCACGCTCTACAGCCTCGACCGGGTCGGTTTCGAGCAGATGTTCACCCGGCAGGCGATCGCGCGCGGGCTCCTCGGCGCCTTCCTCGTGCGCGCCGACGGCAGCGTCATCCTCCAGGCCGACATCAAGACCGAAAGGCCGCTGCCGGCCATTCCCGTCGACGCGCTCAAGGACGCCGTGTCCGGTAAGCCGACGCTGATCCCGCCGGGGGTGACCAACCTCGTCGGCGCCGTCATGCCCCTACAGGACATCGACAACGCCTATCTCTATACGGTGCGCGTCGTCGACCCCGAGGTCATGCAGTCGATGCGGCAGATGCAGGACGCGACCCGCGAGTACCAGACTCTGGAACAGGGCAGGGCGCCGCTGCAGCTCGCCTTCGGCATCCTCTATCTCGGCTTCGCGCTCGTCGTGCTGCTCTCGGCGATCTGGACGGCTATCGCCGTTGCCGACCGACTGGTTCGGCCGATCCGGATGCTCATCAACGCCTCCGACAACGTGGCTTCGGGCAATCTCGACGTCACCGTGCCGGTGCGCGCCTCCGACGGCGACGTCGGCTCGCTCGCCCAGACCTTCAACAACATGATCGTGCAGATCCGCACCCAGCGAGACGAGATCCTCTCGGCCAAGGACCAGATCGACGACCGCCGCCGCTTCACCGAGGCGGTGCTCTCCGGCGTCTCCGCCGGCGTCGTCGGCATCGATCACGAGGCGCGCATCACCATCGCCAACCGCTCGGCGACGACCATGCTGACCGACGGCGCCGACGACATCATCGGCCAGCCCTTCTCGGCCGTGGCGCCGGAATTCTCGACCGTGATCGCCGAGGCCGCCATGCGCAACCGCGGCGAGACCCGCGGCCAGATCACGCTGAAGCGCGGCGGCAAGGAGCGCACGCTCGACGTCAAGGTGACGCGCGAGACCAACCACGACGGGCTCGAATCGTTCGTCATTACCATCGACGACATCACCGATCTCCTGATCGCCCAGCGCTCCACCGCCTGGGCCGATGTCGCCCGCCGCATCGCCCACGAGATCAAGAATCCGCTGACGCCGATCCAGCTCTCCGCCGAGCGCATCCGCCGCCGCTACGGCCGACAGATCCCCGACGAGGATCGCGCCGTCTTCGACCAGTGCACCGACACGATCATCCGCCAGGTCGAGGATATCGGCCGCATGGTCGACGAGTTCTCCTCGTTCGCGCGGATGCCGAAGCCGTCGAAGACGCGNGCGGACCTGCGCGACATTTTGAAGGATGCCGTGTTCCTGCGCGAGGTGAGCCGGCAGGACATCTCCTTNCACCGCGAATTTCCCGAAGAGCCGCTTCCCGGCATGTTCGACCCGCGCATGCTGGGCCAGGCCTTCGGCAACCTGATCAAGAATGCCACCGAGGCGATCGATGCGGTCGCGCCGGATGACGAGCGGTCCGGCAAGCACGTCTACGTGCGCGCCACGACCTCGGCCGACGGCCTCGACTATATCGTCGACATCATCGACAACGGGCGCGGGCTGCCGGCGGAGAATCGCCACCGCCTGCTTGAGCCCTACATGACGATGCGCGAGAAGGGCACCGGCCTCGGTCTCGCCATCGTCAAGAAGATCATCGACGACCACGGCGGCGTCATCCAGCTGCGCGACGCGCCGCCGGACATCGACGGTGGCCGCGGGGCGATGATCACGGTGCGTTTGCCGGTGGCGGCCGGGCCGGACGAGGCCGAGCCCGCCCCCGGGGAAGTGAGGGAGACAGTCAATGGCGTCTGACATTCTCGTCGTCGACGACGAGGAAGACATCCGCGAGATCGTCTGCGGCATCCTCTCCGACGAGGGGCACGAGACCCGCATGGCGCACGATTCGGATTCGGCGCTCGCAGCCATTTCCGATCGCGTGCCGCGTCTCGTCTTCCTGGACATCTGGCTGCAGGGCTCGCGCCTCGATGGCCTCGCGCTGCTCGACGAGATCAAGGCACGCCATCCGGACCTGCCCGTCGTCATGATTTCCGGCCACGGCAACATCGAGACGGCGGTCTCGGCCATCAAGCGCGGCGCCTACGACTTCATCGAGAAGCCGTTCAAGGCCGACAGGCTGGTGCTCGTCGCCGAGCGCGCGCTCGAGACCTCCAAGCTCCGGCGCGAGGTCAACGACCTGAAGAAGCGCTC
>Ga0065721_10006484_pt1 | contig 15838 bp, 15 predicted proteins | sample Mesricmetagenome_FD_59108 | JGI IMG/M metagenome (GOLD analysis project Ga0065721, IMG submission 59108) | Mesophilic microbial community from rice straw/compost enrichment Sample: eDNA_1 v2 (version 2) | ecosystem: Engineered > Solid waste > Grass > Composting > Bioreactor | place: USA: Davis... | reverse complement strand
AATAATACCTTGCGCGAAATGGGCACTATTGCCGATCTCGTGGGTGTCACCGCTAATGCAGTTACCCAAATGAGTGAAAGCTCCCGCCAGATTTCCACAGTCATTGAAGTCATCCGCGAAGTAACTGAGCAAACCAATTTGCTCGCGTTAAATGCGGCTATCGAAGCGGCGCGCGCGGGTGAAATGGGACGCGGATTTTCCGTGGTTGCGGATGAAGTGCGCAAACTCGCGGAAAAAACTTCTGAATCCGCCAACGAAATCGCCCATACCATTTCGCAGGTCCGCTCCAGTACTGAAGAAGCGGTATCGCGCATGGGGCGAGTAGTGGAGTCGGTATCCAACGGTCAGCAAATGGCCCAAAACGCCGGCTCAAAAATCGCCGCGATCCAGGAAAAAGTCCAAGCCGTCACCACCTCGATCGACCATATCTCCGTCGCATTGCAGGAACAAAGTCAAGCCAGTCATACCATTTCCCAAAGTGTGGAAAATATTGCGCAGATGACTGAGGAAAATGCCGCAGCGACCCAGGCAACGTCGGAGACGGCGGAGCAGCTTGCTGGGCTGGCAAATAGTTTGAGTAGTGTGTCGGCGCGGTTTAAGACGCATTAAAAAGCAAAAGGCGCCGTAGGCGCCTTTTGCTTTTCAGAGCTTATTTTTAAAAGTACTCGTCCCAAATATCGGCAAAGCCGTTTCTGGTCATATAGCCGTAGACTTTGTTAAACAACTTGTGCATCCAAAATTCAATATCGAAAACGCCTTCCACCGCGACGTCGTTGTGATGATCCTCAACGGCTAAATCGGTCATCTTTCTGAACCCCTCGATTATCTTTTTAGCCTCATCTGTCGATGTGACCTCGGTTGCCGAAGACATAAACGCGACCAAATCCGCATCGCCCACTAATTCTGCGTAGTGGACGGCCAATTTCCTTGCGTTCTCTGTGCTTTCATTAAACTCAAGCATCTTTGTAAGCCTCCAAAGTAAGGTCGCTCATCACTGCCATTCTTTGTGCAATCCAGCGCAGTTTAAATACGAGGTCGGTAATTTTCATGTCTTTGGTGATAGTGAGTAAGTAGTGGTCGGGGTTATCCGGATCCTGCACAAATTCCATGTTCTCTGGAATGGCAGAGCTGTCTTCCAATATCCAATAAGCACAATTTACCTTTGTGCCTTTTTTCTGAAATTGTCCTAAGAAATTAATTGTATTTACCGCATGCCGCATGGTTGAGGAAAAAGAGAGACCGTGTTCATTGCTGGCTACTACCCAATTCGGGTCCGACGGCGATAATTTGTAATCGCATTCTCTTACGCCTTGGTTAATGCCTCCTTTTCCATGATGACCTTCTTGATACAGGGTGGGACCATTCGGATCTATTACGGTCCTAAAAACCACACCAAGGTGGCTTCCACTTCTTTTTCTATGCTCAAGGATTAATGACTGGATTTTGAGTTCTATATTTTCCAGTGTTTTGAGTTGGTGAGTGAAGGGATTCTTTTTCTTTCCCATACAATTTCCCTATTGTTGTGTAGCGTGTATTGGCGCGGGCTAAGGGCCTGGCGGCTGGCAGGAGTTTAAGCTGCAAGTGGGACCGGGGGCAACCAGCTTCAGGGCTGGCGCGATGGGCATCACGTTCAAAATACTAGCCCCAGCTGGTATATTCCCTCACCATTCCGTGGAGGCGGCCTTCCGGACTGAGTCCACGCTTCGGCTTAGACTTAGAAGAACAACAACGCCAGGACAGCCCCAAATGGTGAACCAGCATCCCGAACAACTCGCCCGCGACAAGATCGACCAGAAAACTCCGAGAAGCGGGCTTGGTTGGTGCAGGACCTATCGCACGGTCAACCTGGGGCGGGCTTGGGAGTAGTGTACAGGGGGAGGTATTAGGCGTCGAGGTGCTACTGAATTCTTTAACTCGAGTAGTCTGAGCCCTTGGTATTATGAGCAGTTGGCTAAGTTCGAAAATCCTAGATTGGCGTATATACAGACGGCTCAAAAAATAATACAAACAATGGTGCAAAACCAGCCCGGCGATTGGGTAGATGTCCACCCAGCGACCGAACATTTGTGGGAGATAATTAAGCAGTTAAAAAATTATGAGGGCGGCGCGGATTCTCTTGCTGTTTTACGAGGCTGGGTTAAACCTTCTTAATGAGGGATCAGATAATCCTTTTAATGACCTTTCTTCAGGTGAGAGATGGCAGTACTATAAAATTGCTCTGAAAAATCCCTGTGTTAGCACAAGTAAGAGTTTATGGGAAAATCCCTCCTCCTGGTTAACCAAAGAGGATGTTTCAGGTGATACCCTAGTAATTGCGTGCATTAAGGATGTTCTTAAAAGCCGCGTGCAAGCCGACGATGAAGATATTATTGCCATTGAAGATCTTTTCTCTTTACAAAAGCAAGGTTGAGGTTTACCCAAACGCGGGTCGGTGGATGGAGTCAGTCAGAGCGATTAGGGTTCTTAATGGATGATTTATTCGTGTTGGGAATGCCAAAAATTCATACTCTAATTTAATCAGCTACGGCAAACAAATTGTCGCCACACCGTGGCGACAATTGAGCTCGAGTCATTTTCGGTAGCCAATCAGCCTTATGGGACCAGATCGAGCGCGGAGTGTGCGGGAGCTAGATGGCCCATCGATTTCTATGCTGTTGAGCGCAAAGCCCTATTCGTGAATGCGAGCTTGGACATTTTCTAGTTTAAAGACCACATCCTTGTGGCGATCTCCGTTATTTACAAACCGACTTCAAATCATCAATCAACCGCGGCATCACTTCTTGCACCGCGTAGTTTAACGCGGTGGCATATTCGCCATAGCCGTTGACCATATTAGCCTTTGAACCCATGCCTCTATATCGGCGCGTGGTTGTTTCGCCGCCGATGGAAATATCCACGCTCATTGAAAAAACGCCGTGAAGGTTCATGTTTTCGGCGTATGCATAGAGTTTTGTCAAAGCGGGTTTGACGTGCACTTCTTTGCTGCCAGTCCAGCTTTTGGTTTTGCCGACCAACTCGGCTTCTTTAATGTCCTGGAGCCACTGTTCCACTCCGGAGGGTAGTAGCGGTCCGGCTCCATTGGTGCCGATGGTAAGCTTATTTTTGCGGGCGTCGGTAATATCGTCGAAATGCACGTTGCAGGCGACGGCGCTGCTGGCCGGAGCGGTTTGCGGCGCTGCTTCAGCCTGGGTCTTTTTCTTTTTTACCTTCTTGGTTTTGGCTTTCTTCGGTGTTGACGCGGTTTCATACTCAAGTTCAACAGTTTTTTGAGTGGCTGTAGTTGCAGCGTGGACATCGGTAAAGAAAAAAGCGGCCGCCAAAAATAGGAGTGAATTGATTTTCATAAAATATCCTTGTTGTCAAATTAAGCGCATTTCTTTGGTTTGGCTTTTGGGTTGTCCTGTACGGACTGCTTGGGCAAAGCCTGGAGTGCGCCAGATGTGTCTTGTACGATTGTCCAATCCTCTTTTTCTTCTACCATGGTGGCGTTTTGCCAAGTAATGGCCATCATATATATGGTGTTGGCTTTCACCGGTTTGCCGCAGAAATTGGCTTTTTGCGCTTTGATGTCGTAGGCAACCATGTCGGCGATTCTTTTGGCGGCATCTTCCATTGAAGCCCGATAAAGTTGTCCGTCATTTTCGGACCAAAGCTGCAGTGAATTTTCACCACCCGTTCCTACGCTGTCTGAAAGGTAGATATAGCGGTTATGGAAAATGGGTTTAACAGTTTTAGTGGCCTTCGCAGGTTTGGTGTAGACATAAACCTGCGTTTCACTGGCTACTACCTTTGATTGGTTGATGAACCTATAAAAACTCGAGGTATAGACGAGAGCTTCACCAGGGGCTAAAGCCGCGATGCGCGCATCGCGCTCTTTATTGCTGAGCAACATAAATTCTGTCGGTGCGTTTTTTACGGAAAGCGGCAGGACGGATTCGAGCGCAGGATTGAGCTGGGCCGCAAGCGATTCCCGGTAGTCGAAGTCATCTGTAGTCCCATAGAAGTTTTCCATCACTTCTTGCGCTTTTTGATTACGTTTTTTGTTGACCGAAGAATCAATGGCCGATCCGATTAGAGCCGGAATTGCGCCGTATAATCCGCCAGCCATCATGGCTCCGGATACGTTGGACATTTCAATCGAAGGCGTAATTTCCTCCTGAATGACCAGATTGTAAGGTTTGGCGGTTTGAATAGAGGCGGCTGATTCCGGCGTAAAAGCTTGTCGAGAAGGGCCGACCGCGCATCCTTGGAAGATGGTTGATAATACAAGAATGGCTGCTAGCGAAAGCGTGGGGGTTTTAATCATAAAAAATCCTGTTTATAGGTTCCGAAACTGGAGTATAGACTGCGGTAAATGGACCACCAGACTAAAGACACATGTCGTTTTGGCTACCTCCAAAAATTTTTAAGTCATCTGAAACCTTGATTGACGGCGTCTGGTAACCGATCATCACCCCCTCAACCCTTAGGGACGATCGCTGTATGCCGAAAATTCACACCTCCATTATCTTGGGGATTGTGTCACTTGCCTTGGTGGCGGCATTCCTTGTGCCGCCCATTCCTCAAGATGTGGACTATCATATTTTTGCGGATCAGCGGGATGCTTATGGGATACCCAATGCGTTTGATGTTCTGTCGAATGTGCCTTTTATTATCGTCGGTCTGTTGGGATTGAAATTGCTGGCGGGTGGCGTAGGAACGGGGGGATTGCCAGCGCTTTTGTGGCATTACCGGATTTTCTTTTTAGGTGTGTTATTCACCGGTGTAGGTTCGGCTTATTATCACTGGCGGCCGGATAATGCCACGCTGTTTTGGGATCGTTTGCCCATGACGATCAGTTTCACCGCGTTTTTCAGTTTTTTGGTGGGTGAATCCATATCGGTGCGGTTGGGGCGGGCGATTTTGTTGCCGTTGCTGGTTTTGGGAATAGGCTCAGCCTCATACTGGTATTGGACGGAAATGTCCGACAGTGGCGACTTGCGTTTTTATTTGTTGGTGCAGTTTCTACCCATGGTGCTAACGCCTTATATATTGTGGTTTTTCCCTTCGGCATTAACTGAAAAATCCTGGTTGTGGTGGCTGACCTGTTTTTATGTGCTGGCGAAATTATTCGAAATGACCGACCACTTCTGGTTTGACCTAACTGGAATGGTCAGCGGCCATACGCTGAAACATCTGGCTGCGGCGGTGGCGACTTATTGTATGTATCTGGCGCTTTGCCACCGGCAGGTCCGGCCTAGTGAAATTCGCCGCAAAATGACCTATATCGATTGAATTTTTTAAGTTTTAGAGACAATCACTGATTTATGACCGACAGTACCTGGTATGTCTATATGGTTTTAACCGACAAAGGCCGCTTGTACACCGGTATCGCTACCGATGTCGCGCGGCGTTTGCGCGAGCATCAGGATGTGGCGAGTGGTGTTGTCAATGCGCGGGGAGCGAAGTATTTCCGCAGTCAGAAGCCTATGCAGGTGGTGTATGTGGAGGCGTTTGCGGATCGCCCACAGGCACTGCGCCGGGAGCGTTTGATTAAGGGGATGACGGCGGTGCAAAAGCGCCGCTTGTGTGCCGCGCAGGCGGCGGATGCCGCAGAGCGAGCCAATCCCGCCCTGATTGATTAGAATAGGCCGCTTTTCGCAGCGCAATTAGATGAGGATTTTATGACCTCCCTCAAAGACCAGTTACTCAAAGCCGGCTTGATCGATCCGAAGAAGGCCAAACAGGCGGAAAAGGAAAAACGCAAAGAGGCGAATCAGGCGCGTCGCACCGGTCACTCCGAGCAGGATGAAGTGAAGGCCGCAGCCAAGGCGGCGCTGGAAGCCAAGGCCGAGCGCGACCGCGAACTCAATCGCCAACGCGATCAGGAAGCGCAACAAAAGGCGCTGCAGGCCCAGATCCGCCAGCTGGTGCAAAATCACCGACAGGCCAAAGGCGCGGGGCCGGGCGATATGGAATACAACTTCACCCATAACAGCCGCATCAAAAAGATCCGGGTATCAAAGCAGGTACATCGGCAGATTGTGTTAGGTCACTTGGCGATTGTGTGTGTGGGTGAAACCTACGAATTGGTGCCATGGGTAGTGGCAAAAAAAATTGCTCAGCGCGATCCGGCCTCTGTGCTGGTGGATAATTACAATGCCCAAAACACGGAAGTGGTGGAGGATGATCCCTATAAGGATTATGTGATCCCGGACGATTTGATGTGGTAATGATTTGCGATCTGGCTGCGGTTTAAAGCACGTGCAGCCAAATTGCAAAATAATGACTGATGCTGCCCGCCAGCACGAACAAATGCCAGATGGCGTGAAAATAAGAACGGCGGTGATCCAGCGCGTAAAAAACCACTCCGGCGGTATAGAAAATACCGCCCGCCAGCAGCCATAAAAAGCCTTCGTGAGTCAGCGCTTTCAACAGCGGTTTTATCGCCACCAGGCAAAGCCAGCCCATCACGATATACAGGGTTACGGAAAGTAATTCCCGCCGCGGTTTTAGCGTTGCATCGAGAATGATGCCGATAATCGCCAATCCCCAAATTACTCCAAATAATGACCAGCCCCAGGGACCTTTTAACGTCACCAATAAAAAGGGTGTGTAGGTACCGGCGATCAATAAATAAATAGCGGCGTGATCGAATTTTTGAAAGATTTGTTTCGCCCGTCCGCGGAAACTGTGATACAGCGTGGACAGCAAGTACAACAAAAACAGAGAAGTGCCATACACACTGAAACTGATGATTTTCATCAGATGTCCCTGACTGGCGGCCTGACTGATCAGAATAATCAGGCCGGCCAAAGCCAGGGCGGCACCCAAGAGGTGAGTGAAGCTGTTGAGTCTCTCGCCTTTATACATATATTCCTAACTTCTCGAGCTATGCGACACCGAGCGCCGCCAATAACATTCAGCTATGACAATCCTATCGATCATATGTTGCGATGATGCGACCGCTGGCCAATACATGTCCTTTCATCGCATTTAATAGTTCTTCCCTGTTTGCTCCAAAATTAATATTGAGCTTTTTATCCAGCGCAAACACTTGGAAATGATAGTGATGCGCTGAATCTTCCGGCGGCGGTTTCGGGCCGAAATAGCCGATATTGCCGCGATCATTGACGCCCTGCAGCGCGTCTTTGGGTTTCTCAAGTTGCGCCACTGCGGGAATTCCTTTCGGCAGGTGAGTGGTGTTCGCCGGTATGTTGTAAATCAGCCAGTGTACAAACGGCGGATTTTCACCTGCATCCGGATCTTCCATTATGACCACATAACTTTTTGTACCCTTAGGACCTTTTTCCCATTGCAGCGGTGGCGAAATATCTTCACCCGTCGCGGCAAAAATCTCTGGCAAGGTTGCACCATCGGCAAATGCCGGTGACGTTACCGGGATATTTTCTCCCGCATCCACCTGATCTATCGCCAACTGCGGTGATTTAATCGGCGGTGGCTCCGGCCCCAGTCGCTGAATCACCCGGATATTGGTATTGGCGGAGTTGGTGGGCTCGCCAACCGGCCAGGCGCGCTTGCCTTTTTCAGTATAGGCAATCCGATAAATGACGCCGTTCGTATCGTCGGAGACGAGCATCGCACCGTCTTTGGCCTGGGCCAGTCCGGCCAAACGTCCTTGATGCACCCATTTATCACCTTGGCGCTGCAAAAATCCTTGCGCAAAAGCCTCGAAAGCAACGGGCTTGCCAGATTGAAAGCGAATACGCGCGATTTCGTAACCGGAGGGCGGTTTGCGATTCCAGGAGCCGCGCATAGCGACGAAGGCATCCCCTTGATATTCGCGGGGAAATTGGGTGCCAGTGTAGAAAATCATTTGCATAGGAGCGGCGTGGGGCGTGTAAAAGCCAATCGGGTTTTCACTGCGTTTGGCCCACTCCTCCAACGAGATATCGCCCGGTGGTTCGTCCTGGGGATTAAATTTGCCGGCGTCATAAATATAGGGCCAGCCGTATTGCTTGCCTTTCACCAAGTGGTTCAGCTCTTCGTATTGTTCGTTATCGCCGAGCCAATCAATACCGTGATCCATGCCATACAACTCGCCGGTGTCCGGTTCAAAACCAAAGCCTATGGTATTGCGCAACCCCGAGGCAAAAATGGTGCGGCTGCTGCCGTCAGGTTTCATTTGTAACATGGTGGCATTTTCCGGATTTGACTCCGCGCAGGCGTTGCAGGTGGAACCGACAGAGACATACAGCATACCGTCCGGGCCGACGGCGAGAGTGCGGTTGGGGTGCTGACCGCCGTCCGGCAGATCATCCACCAGTAACTCCAGTTCTGCGAAAGTGCCGTCCTGTTGAATGCTGGTGCGATAGACATTGTTGACGGTGGCGAGATAGACGGTGCTGCCGCTGATGGTTATGCCGTGCATATCCGGCCGGCGCGCCACCACTTTTTGCACATCGGCAGTGCCATCGCCGTTGTCATCGCGCAGCATAAGCACGTCGCCAACAGAGCGGCGCGTAACGTAAACAGTGCCGTCCTCTGCCACGGCGAGCATGCGCGGGTTGATGAGATCCTTGGCGAAGACATTCATCTCAAAGCCCCAGTGCAGAGCAACGCCAATCAAGCCTTTTTCCACCGGAATTTTTCTCGGTTCCAATATGTGTCCAACCACTGTCACATCAGCGGCTTTGGGATCCTTGAGTTGTTGTTGAATATCGGGCACTGCGGGAGTGGGGATATCCCGGGCGAATGCCGGCGAACCTGAAAAAAATAAATTCAGTCCCACGGCGATGGTGGCGCCGCGCGACAAACATCGCGACAGAGATCGGAACATAGGATTACCTTCTCGTGTTGGTTGGCTGAAGCGACGGAACAACGGCGGCCGCATGTTGCGACACCTTCAGCAAGCCACATGCCGGCTGCTCCCGAGTAAAGNCATNAAAAACGGTTTTTTGTGATTTATGAAAAATTTATGGAGAAAAATCAAAATTCGGACGATATTTTCTTTTCAGTCAAATTAAAAAACTCACCAGAAAAGCATTTAACAGCTGTAAGTTTTACATGCGTTTGATGCTTTTGTTTTAGGTCTCGCTGCGTCCATGTTGGCAGCGGCGACGGAAAATCCATTGCGCCGCCAAGCGGCACGCCGTGTAATTTTGGCGTTATTCCGCGCTGGTATAGCCCTTGCAATTCCGCCATCAACATCAGTGGAAGAGCAGGTAGGAATATGCCAACAAATCAGAGACGGTTTGCGGTCGGGGCGGAAGTTGTTGCTAACAGGGGAGCACATTTCCGGGTCTGGGCGCCAGGTAAAAGCCGCGTTCAGGTAGTGATTGAAAACAGCCGATCCGCCATGCAATGGTCGTTGACCGAAGAGGAGGACGGATATTGGTCGGGCTTTGTTGAACATGCCAAAGCGGGTGATCGCTACCGTTATAAATTGGACGATTCCACCATGTTGTATCCGGATCCTGCGTCGCGTTTTCAGCCCGAGGGACCGCATGGGCCATCGCAAATTGTTGATGCTACCGGCTTCGTCTGGACAGATGAAAACTGGGAAGGGGTTTCCCATAACCGGGGGATCTATGAAATGCACATAGGCACCTTTACCACTGCCGGAACCTATCGCGCTGCTATTGAAGAGTTGGCTGAGCTGGCGGCGCTGGGCATCACCGTTATTGAAATTATGCCGCTGGCCGAATTCGACGGAAAATTTGGCTGGGGCTATGACGGTGTCGATTTTTTCGCACCTTATCACCACTACGGCACACCGGACGATTTGCGCAGCTTTATCAACGAAGCCCACCGCCTTGGTATGGCGGTGATTTTGGATGTGGTGTACAACCACTGCGGCTCCAGCGGCTGTTACTTTCGACAATTTTCCCGGGATTATTTTTCCTCCACTTACAAAGGTGACTGGGGCGACGTTTTTAATTTTGACGGCGATAACAGTGCTGCTGTGCGCCAGTTTATTTGCGATAACGCCGCCTATTGGATCGAAGAGTTTCATTTTGACGGTTTCCGCCTCGACGCCACCCAACAGATTTTTGATGAGTCACCGCGGCATATTCTTCTGGATCTTCTCGCTGCGGCGCGCCAGCGCGCCGGCGGTCGTCCGCTTTATGTGGTGGCGGAAAATGAGCCGCAACACAGCGCTCTGGTTCACTCTTTGGAAGACGGCGGTTTTGGTTTGCAAGGTATCGTCAACGATGATTTTCATCACTCGGCAATGGTGGCCTTAAAAGGGCATAGGGAGGCTTATTTTCACGATTATCTCGGCCGACCACAGGAATTTATTTCCGCCGCTAAATATGGATTTTTATATCAGGGACAGTGGTACGCCTGGCAAAAGCAAAATCGCGGCGCGCCGACCTATGGCGTGATGCAGGACGCGTTTATTCATTTTCTGCAAAATCACGATCAGGTGGCGAATACCGGCGACGGCACCCGCCCGGATGCCATGGCGCCGCCAGGATTGTATCGCGCCTTTACCACGCTGTTACTGCTCGGCCCGGCAACGCCGATGTTATTTCAGGGGCAAGAGTTTGGAGCATCTTCACCCTTTTGTTATTTCGCCGATCATCAAGGCGAGATGGCGGAAATGGTTGCGAAAGGCCGGCGGGAATTTCTCCATCAGTTTCCGTCCTTGGCTTCTCCGGAAATTCAGGACAAGCTCAGCCGCCCCGATGACATCAACACCTTTAACCGCAGCAAACTGGATTTCAGTGAGCGCGCTTCACATGCGCACATCTACCAGTTGCACCGTGATTTGTTGCGCTTGCGCCGGGAAGATCCGGTGTTTTCCCAAAAACAAATTTTGGCAATCGACGGTGCGGTATTGTCGGAAAAAGCCTTTTTATTGCGCTTTTTCTCCCGCAGCGGAGCTGACGATCGCCTGTTGCTGATCAACATGGGAACCGATTTGCCATTGTCACCAATCCCCGAACCGCTGCTGGCGCCCCACCATGGCGATACTTGGCAATTATTGTGGTCGAGCGAACATCCGGACTACGGCGGCCACGGTATAGTCGGTTGGCGTATGGATGAAAAATGCCTGCTGCCCGGATGTTCCGCGCTGGTATTAAGCCCGGGAAAAATCGCCAAGCCAGGTCCCATCATAGATACCGCCTCGGCACGTAGATAACGCGTAAATAAAAAATTGGCTGGTGGAGGAGTTGCAATGTCCGAAGTTGTATTGCGCCAAGTCTCATGGCTGGATGTTCAGGATGATGAACTCGCTCTGACCGAGGAATGGCTGGTCACCAACGGCCTGGGCGGATTTTCCTCCGGCACACTGTCCGGCATAGCAACCCGCCGTTATCACGGTCTACTTGTCGCCGCGCTGCCGGCGCCCCTCGGGCGCACGGTTATGCTCAGCCATTTGCAGGAAACCCTGATGTTCGCCGACGGCGAAATCGTGAATTTATCCGAGCGGGAAGTGAGTGGAACGCGGCCGGAATTTAATGCTCTGCGTTATCTGAAATCCTTTCAGCTGGAGATGGGTTTGCCGGTATGGCGTTACGAAATTAAAGGACTGGTGCTGGAAAAGCGCCTGTTTATGCCGTATCAGCAAAATACCGTGCACGTCTGCTATCGCGTTATTTCCGCAACCGAACCAGTGCGCTTGGAATTGCGCCCCGCCTTGCACTATCGCGCATTGGAAGTGGCAGTGGATGAAACCCCGGTTGCAGCGACGGATTATGTGCTGAGTGTGCGCGAAGATTTTTTCAAATTGACCGGTGGAAATTTTCCGCCGCTGTATCTCAAAACTCACGGCTGTGAATCAACTTTTACCATTGACCGGCGGCGCTGCGAGGATATTTTTTACCGCCTGGAATCTTTTCGCGGCTACGCCGCCGTAGGGCAATACTGGAGTCCGGGCGCATTTGCCATGACATTGGGCACAACCGGTGAATTGACCTTGACCTGCTCGACAGAAAAACCTGAAACCTTGCGTTTGGTTTCTCCGGAGGAAGCCTATGAATTGGAAGTCAAACGGCGCTTCCAATTGTTGTCCATAGCGGAAACTCCTGTGGATTCCGGTATGCCGGCGGAGCTGGTGCTGGCGGCAGATCAATTTATTGTGACGCCCGCCGGTCGCGCCGAAGAGGCGGCCCGCGCCAAAGCGAGCGGCGAGGAAGTCAAAACCATTATTGCGGGCTATCACTGGTTTACCGACTGGGGCCGCGACACCATGATCAGTCTGGAAGGTCTGACCCTGTCCACCGGTCGCCATCACGAAGCGCGCTACATTTTGCGCACCTTCGCCAATTACGTAAAAGCTGGTTTGATTCCGAACATGTTTCCGGAGCACGACAAAACCGGCCTTTATCACACGGCGGACGCCACCCTCTGGTTTTTCCACGCGCTGTCGCGTTACTACCGCACCACCGGTGATCGCGAGACGCTTAAAACCATTCTGCCCAAACTGATTTCCATCGTTGAACACCATCTGCAGGGCACCCTGTTCAATATCGGCGTGGACCCGGAGGATGGCCTGCTGCGCCAGGGCGAAGAGGGCTATCAGTTGACTTGGATGGACGCCAAGGTCGGTGACTGGGTGGTCACGCCAAGACGCGGCAAGGCGGTGGAGCTGAATGCGCTTTGGTATAACGCGCTCTGCACCTTGTCAGCGTGGCTGGATGAGGAAGATCCGGCGCAGGCGGAGCGTCTGCGAGAACACGCCCGGCGCGCGCGCAAATCCTTTAACCGCCGTTTCTGGTACGAAGAAGGCGGTTATCTCTACGACGTGATTGATAGCCCGGCCGGCTCCGACAAAGCCTGCCGTCCCAATCAGGTATTCGCGATTTCCCTCGATTACCCGATTCTGGATGCGGAACGCTGGGATTCGGTAATGGCGGTAGTGGAGGAGCGCCTGCTGACGCCGTTGGGGCTGCGCTCGCTGTCGCAAGATCATGTGGATTACAAGGCGTCCTATAAGGGCGATTTATGGACGCGGGATGCGGCTTATCACCAGGGCACGGTGTGGGGCTGGTTAATCGGCCCGTTTATTGACGCCTGGCTGAAAGTTCATCCGGGGGACTTGAGCGGCGCCCGTCGCTATCTCGCCGGCTTTGAAGGCCACTTGGGCGAGGCCGGTTTAGGCTCCATCAGCGAGATATTCGATGCCGAACCGCCGTTTACGCCGCGCGGTTGTATTGCGCAGGCCTGGAGCGTGGCGGAGGTGTTGCGCTGCTGGAAGCAGTGCTCGGCGCCCGGTCAGGATGCCGGCTGAGGGGTTGATGCTGCTTGTTGCGGCAATTCGTAGCCGTCGGTCAAAGCCTCGAGAAATGCAATCAATGCATCGATTTCTTCCTCGGTAAGGTTGAGCTTGGCGGTCAACATATGGCTTTTGGTTTCGGGAAAACTCGCCGGTCCCCAGCGCTTTCTGTCTTCCACATCGTTGTAATACTCGATCACCTCACGCAGGGTTTTAAACACGCCGTTATGCATATAGGGCGCCGTTTTGGCAATATTGCGCATTGTCGGCGTTTTAAAACGACCCTGGGCGATTTTTTTCTCCTCCGCGTTTAATTTCGGATTGGCGGCCGCGCCAATATCCGGAATGCCATTGTTCAACGCGATATTTGGCGGGGTGAGAATATTGTGATAGCTGAAGGAGCTGAACAGCTGTTTATCGGCGCCCCAGCCGGCATGGCAATCCAGGCAGGCGGCTTTGCCATCAAACAGGCGGCGGCCGAGTTTTTCCTGTTCGGTCAATTCCACCAGGCCGCGCTGGGCGTAATCGAATTTGGACGTGAAGGGCGCAAAGGTGTCCGTCAGTTGAAAGGCCTGCAAAGCATCCGCCGCGGCGTTCAAAAGATTTTCGTTATTGCTGAATACCTCTTTGCCGTAAATGGTTTCGAAGAGGTTGGTGTAACTGGTTTTGCGCAGATTGTCCGCGAGAATTTCCCGGGTGTTGCCCATCTCTATGGGGTTGAGCAGGGGACCTAACGCCTGCTCCGCCAAAGTGTCCGCGCGCCCATCCCAAAACTGCCCGCCAACCCAGGTTCTGCGCCAGTCCTCGTACATAAAAGCCGCGCTGAATCGGGCGTACATCAAGGATGGCGTATTGCGCACACCCCGAGATTTATTGGCACCTTCGCTGACCACCTTGCCGTCGCTGAACGCCATATCCGGTCGATGGCAGGTGGCGCAGGACTGACCCGGCGGATTGGACAGGGAGGGGTCGTTAAACAGGATATTGCCGAGGGCGGCTTTTTCGGTCTGTTTGGGATCGACGGGAGCGGGCTCGGGGGCGCCGTCCTGAGCACTGGCACCCAGGGTTGTGGCGAGGGTGATGGCGCAGAAAAAGCCGGCGCGGGTAAGGCTAAAACGCATGAACACTTCCACAGGAGACGGATCAAAATCGCGGCCAGAATAAACAGCCGGGCACAATTGGACAACCAACTGCGCCCCATTCTTCGGATTTGCTCGCGGGTGAACTCGATCAGGTTGCCAGACCGAGCCAGCGGCGGGTCTGCGGCAGCCGCTTCAGAATCAGCCATTCCAGCAAGAAGATAAGCACCAGGGAAATCGCCAGCAGCGGCAACACCAGCGCGAGTGCCAGGATGATTGCGCCTATGACTTTGCCGGTGCGGGCATCCGGTAGGGGCGGCGGTGCACCCAGGGCGTCTTTGGGCTTGCGTCGGCGCCAGAGGATAAAAGCACTAACGCTCATCAGAGTAAGTCCCATGGTGGTGAAGACGCCGAGCAACTGGTTGAACCAGCCGAATAACTGGCCTTCGTGGGCGGCTATGCCGACGCCGATCACACGGTCGATGGCCGGTTTTTCATCGAAGGATTTTGTGCGAATCACATTGCCGCTGGTGCCGTCCAACCAGGCTTCCGCCCGCAGCGGGCGGTTTTGCGTTTGCGATTTTAAAGTCCAGGCGCCCGGCATATCGGTGGCGGGGGCGAGTTCCGCCGGCGGCGCAAAACCGAGGGCGAGGGCGTTTTGCAGCAGGGTTTCCGGCAGGTGAACTGCGGTTGCGTCCACCGCCTGAGAAGGCTCAGAGCTGCGCAGGCTCCAATCTGACTGCGCGGTGCCGTGATGATGACTGTGATCGTGACTACTCGGTTGGCGCAGTTCTTTTAAGGCGCTGCCCCACACCAAGGCCCAGGGCAGGCCGGTGATCAACAAAAACAGCGTAAAACCCGCCACCCAAAAACCGGTGACGGCGTGCAGATCGCGCCAGAAAATGCGGCTGCCCTGGCGCAACCGCGGATACACAATTCCCGCCGCGCCGCGAGCATTGCGCGGCCACCACAAATAGAGTCCGGTAAGCACCAGCACTATTGCCCAACAGCCCGCCAACTCCACCAGAATCGATCCGGTATTACCCGCGAGCAGTTCGCCGTGAAAACGTTTCACCACCTGCATCAATTCGCCATCCGCCGACACGCTGCGCAAAATCTGCANATTGCCCGGATGCACATAAACCCGCAGATTTTCGCCGNCTTGTTGCAGGGTAATCACCACTGCGTCATTGGCTGATTGCGGCNAGCGGTAATTAACAAATTGACTGCCNGGATGCGCCGCAATGGCGGCGGCGATTTGTTCGTTGGCGGTNCTGCGTGTTTCGGTAATGGCGAGGTTGCGATAAGGCGCATCTATCCANGCATCCACCTGCGGTTTGAATAAATACAGCGTCCCGGAAATGGCCAGCGTCAAAATAAACGGCAGACAAAAAATCCCCGCATAAAAATGCCAGCGCCATAGGGTGCGGTAGAGGGAGGCGGGGGAGGCTTTATTCATTTTTATGCCGTCTCTCAAAAAAAATCACCAATCCCAATCCACCGAAAAATAAACCGTCCTTGCCGGCCAAGGATGCGCCACATAGGAAAGTTCGTCGGTTAGGTTGTCCACACCCGCGCTGATTTTCCACTGCTC
>Ga0065721_10005186_pt1 | contig 15838 bp, 14 predicted proteins | sample Mesricmetagenome_FD_59108 | JGI IMG/M metagenome (GOLD analysis project Ga0065721, IMG submission 59108) | Mesophilic microbial community from rice straw/compost enrichment Sample: eDNA_1 v2 (version 2) | ecosystem: Engineered > Solid waste > Grass > Composting > Bioreactor | place: USA: Davis... | reverse complement strand
GGCCTCTGACGTCCCACGGCCGGTACTGCTTGCCGTCCGGTGTGTCGTAGCGATACACACAGGCCAGTAGCTCGCCATTGGCGCTGCGGTAGTCCCACTTCGCGGTATGTGGGCCGAGCGTGTCATGGGCGGTGGATGACTTGGCCGGCGCCGGGAGGAATGAGGTCGGTGCCACCAGCCAATCACCGACGTCATCCAGCAGTTGCCCGAAGTCGCGCGGCAGCGCAAAGCCGCGTACTGCGGCCCACAGCGCCAGCACGTCGCCGGACTCATGGGTGGCAAAGTCGATCCACACGCCGCGCTTCGGTCCTTCGAGCTCGATCACCAGGCTGTCGCCGGCATCGCCCTGCACATTGCCGACCACGAAGCGCGTTCCCTGGCGCTTGCCGCGCGGAAACAGGTAGCTCAGGACAGCTTCGAGCTGATCGAGCAGGCGGTTGCGCAGGTCGTCCTTGTTATGGCGGCGCTCGATGTGGTCGGGCGCGTCGTTGAAGTCGAAGAAGGGATGGGGCGGAATGCAGACCGCGTCTATGGCGGCGGTGGTCATTGGGTGTGCTCCCCGTCGAGCCGCGCCTTGAACCAGTCGCCGTCGGCGTTGACGCAGTAGTAGGCACGTCCCGGCTTTGTCCTGGGTGTCCGGCACGATCCAGAGCCGCTCACGTTCGTCGTAGCGCCAGGAGCCGGGACCGAACATCCGGTCGAGCACCGGCTCGATGCCGTGCTGGGCGATCTGCGCGCGCAGTTGCCGGGTGAGACGCTTACGCAGGTTCCGATGACCGCGACTCTTCACCGGCAGATCCCCGCTGTTTCGCTTCCCGCCGTGCAGCGGCGGCTGTGGCGCCGTTCGTGCGCCTCGATGGCATCGATGGGGTAGAGCACGCGGCTGCCGAGCTTGAGGAACGCAGGCCCGGTGCCCAGCATCCGCCAGCGTTCAAGGGTCTTTTCGGAAAGGCCCCAGCGGGCGGCGAGCTGGCGCGCGGTGAGCAGTTCGGTGGGCGGAGAGATGTTCATGGCGGTGGCTCCGGTTCGGTTCGATGTGCCCGCGCTGTCCCTCGCTGGGGCTCTGTGGCGGTCGATGAACGGATTGTTCGCGGTGGCCGGCGGCGCGGCAATCGCACTCCTTCGCCGCGATCCCGCGGGAGCCGCTACGCACTCGAAGCGGCACTTGCCACCTCGCAACTTCGGTTGGGAGTACGCCTCGGCACGCGCGGGCATCGGTGGCCCTGGCAGCGCTTCGCGGTTGTCCGCAACGGCCCGATCGACCGAACCGGTCTCTGCGGCGAGCATTGCGTTCATTCGAAACGGTCGCTGCGACACGGTGTCGCGGCGATGTCATCCCAGAGGAGACCTCGATGAAACTTCCCACCCGCAAGCACCCGCCCAGCGGCTACCTCCAGCAGCTCCGTGCCGAGTTCGAGGCGCTGAGCCGTCAGCTGTCCGAGGCCGAGCGCGCCGCCACCGCCGCGCAGACCGAAGCCGAGCACAAGCGCCGCGCCTATCGGGAGCTGGAGGAGCGGTCCCAGTCCACCACCTGGTCCACCGCCGAACAGCGCCTCTACCGGGAGAAGAACCAGGCCGAGGCCGAAGCCACGCGCTGCCGGGAGGCGCTTTATCCGTTGCGCGAGGAACACACCCGTCTCGAACGGCTGGTGACCGCGCCCCGCCAGTTGGAGGAAGCGAAGGCCGAATTGGAGCGACTCGCCGCCCGCCGGGCCACGCTCGGTGCCGAGCTGCAGAAGGCCGCTGCCCTGCGCGGCAAGCTCGAAGCGCGCCTCGAAGAACTGCAGCGGCAGCTCACGGACGAGACCCGAACCACCGCCCTGCGACTGATCGACGCGGGTGATCTGGCGCCGATTCCGGCGGAGCTGGGCACGCAGCAGGCCGAGCTGACCGCCACCCGGCACACGCTGGAGGAGGTCGGCCGGCGCATCGAGGCACTGGAAGCCGAGCGCGAGGCCCTGCCCGAGACCATCCGCCGTGCCCGGGACCAGTGGCTCGGGGCGCGGGCGACCGTGGCCGAGATCGAACTGCGAGAGCAGTTGCCGGCCTTCGTCGGCCTCATCGCCCAGGCCGCCGTGGCGGCGCACCGGGCGGGATTCTCCCGCGAGCGGGACCGCTACGCGATCGAGATTCCCGAGGAGGCCCTGGAGGCAGCCGCTGCGGCGCTGGATGCCGAGCTTCCGGCCGCCTGAGCCCGTTTATATGGACTTGGCTTCTGCCCGCCACAGCGCGTTCATCGACCGGTCTCAACCACAGGAGTCCAATCGATGACCGGTACCCCAACGAAAGACAGCATCAGCGCGCAGCTGGCGGCGCTGCCCGGCCTGCCCATGCAAGACCTCTGGGCGCTGTGGGATGCGCACTTTCCGCGCCGCCCCGCCCACGCTAATCGCCACTACGTGGAATCGCGCCTGGCCTACCGGCTGCAGGAACTGGCCTACGGGCCGCTGCCGGCAGGCGTGCGCCGCTATCTGGTGGAGCGCGGCGCGCAGTTCTCGAAGATCCGGCAGCCCGGACGCGGCACGGAGTGCCATCTGATGCCCGGCACGGTGCTGGTGCGCGAATGGGATGTGCGCGAGTACCGGGTCACCGTCACCGCCGACGGCCTCTACGAGCTCGAGGGCCGGCGCTTCAAAAGCCTGTCGGCGGCGGCGCGGCACATCACCGGTACGCAGTGGTCGGGGCCGAAGTTCTTCGGGCTCAAGCCGGGCAAGGGTGGCAAACGATGAGCACCGCCATCCTGGCCTCACCCAAACGCTGCGCGGTGTACTGCCGCGTCTCCAGCGACGAACGCCTCGACCAGTCCTTCAACTCCATTGATGCGCAGAAGGAAGCCGGACACGCCTTCATCAAGAGCCAGAGTCACGAGGGCTGGATCGCGGTGGCCGACGACTACGACGACGGCGGCTACTCCGGCGGCAACATGGAGCGGCCGGCGCTCAAGCGGCTGCTCGCCGACATCGAGGCCGGCAGGATCGACATCGTGGTGGTCTACAAGATCGACCGGCTCAGCCGCTCGCTCGCCGACTTCGCGCGCATGGTGGAGGTGTTCGACCGCTGCGGCGTGAGCTTCAGCGCCGTCACCCAGCAGATCAACTCGGCCACCTCCATGGGGCGGCTGATGCTCAATGTGCTGCTCTCCTTCGCCCAGTTCGAGCGGGAGGTCACCGGCGAGCGCATCCGCGACAAGATCGCGGCGAGCAAGCGCAAGGGCATGTGGATGGGTGGGCCGCTGCCACTGGGCTACGACGTCGAGAACCGCAGGCTGGTCGTGAACGAGCGCGAGGCCGCTCTCGTGCGACGCATCTTCGACGACTTCGCCACCCTGCGCTCGGCCACGACCATGGTGCGTGCCTATGCAGCCGAGGGCATTCGTACCAAGACGGGCCGGGCGTTCTGCAAGCAGAGCCTCTACAAGGTGCTGCACAACCGCATGTACCTGGGCGAGATCGTCCACAAGGGCAAGAGCTACCCCGGCCAGCATGCCCCCATCGTGAGCCAAGCGCAGTGGGCGGCGGCCCACGCGGTGCTGGCCGAAAGCGCCGACCAGCGTCGTGCCGAGACGCGGGGTGGCTCGCGCGGGGTCGCCTTGCTGCGCGGCCTGCTCTTCACTACCGAAGGCGAGCGGCTGATGCCGACCCACACCGTCAAGAAGGGCAAGCGCTACCGCTACTACACGCCGAGCCGGGACCGCCGCTTCGGCGCCGGCAGCAGCCGGTTCGGCAGCCTGCCGGCTGAACCCATCGAGGCGCTGGTGGTGGCGCAGCTGTGCGAGGTGTTGAGGGCGCCCCATCTGGTGCAGGCGGTATGGGACCAGGTACATGCAAACGCGGCCGAGTTGGACGAGGCGCAGGTCGTGGTGCCGATGCGCCAGCTCGCCGCTGTCTGGCCCTCGCTGTTCCCGGCCGAACAGCGGCGCCTGGCGCAACTGCTGATCGAGCGCGTCCTGATCGGTGACGGCGGGCTGGAGATCCTCTGGCGCGACGCCGGCTGGGTGGAACTGATCGACGAACTGCGACCCGGCAGCATCGGCGCGGAACTGGCGGAAGTGGAGGTGACGGCATGACGCGGATACGCCAATCGGGCGAGGCCACGGTACAGCAGCGCATGGACGGCAGCGCCGTGAAACTCTCGACCTTCATCCCCCTGAAGATCAAGAAGCGCGGCGTGCGCAAGGTGGTGATCCGGCCGGACGGGGAGATCAGCCGCCATGCCAGCCGCAGCCAGCACGACAACCCGCTGCTGGTGGCGCTGGCGCGGGCCTTCTATTGGCAACAACTGCTCGACGACGGCGTGGTCGCCAGCGGCACCGACATCGCCCAGCGCGAGGGCCTGCATCACTCGACCGTGAACGAACTGCTGCGCCTGACCCTGCTGGAGCCAGCCATCATCCAGAGCATCCTGGCGGGCCAGCAGCCGCGCTGCATGAGCTTGATCTGGTTCCAGCGCAACCCGCTGCCGCTGGACTGGATCGAGCAGCTGCGGGTGGTCGACGGGTTCGATGCGTAGGGGTTTGACCGCATAGCGGTGGGCATAGTTGACCGCAGAAAGGCCGCGCCAAACCCGCATAAATACTGCGTTCTGCGCCGCGACTACCCGCAGGGCAAACAGAGAAAAGAGACTGGGATAGCCGGGAAACGGGCCGATACGGCGCGTTTGGCCCGGGTGCTACCCGCAGGGCAGGTGGCCGAAACTCCGCGCCACGCGGGGATTCGCGCAAAGAAAAAGGGCCTGGAGACGATCCAGACCCTTGGTGTTGGGGCGGGGGGAGTTGAATAGGTTGCGTATGTGCTTGATTGATATGGCAAGGAAGGGGCAAGGGTTTTGTAAGTGTTGCTTTGAGTGTTGCATTGGGACGTCGTGACGTCGAGAACGGTGCCTTTTAAGATGTCAGAAAACTCTTGGGTAGGAAGGCTACTGCCTGTCGAAGCCCCTTAAATGCTCCTAAAAACCTGTGAAGAGACGATATGAAAAAGATGCTCTTAGTCGCGGTCGCCATGTTCGTCTTGGCAGAAGCGAATGCACAAAGCGTGAATATGCTTAAGGAGGAGCAAGAGATTTTGCGGGAAGCTTTACGCAATCCCGCCACTAGGGATGCAGCTTTGGCGCGTATGTCTTCTGGATGTGGCGGGTTCCTATATCCAGTGTTCCCTTCTTCAGCGGGAAAGGACTACTCAGGCACCTGCTGGGCTGCTCAAGTCTCGACAGATGAGTTTACCGACATCACATCTTGTACCGTCCGCCCGGCCGGCTTGAAGTATGAGGCATACCCCGTCCTACGGATTGAAGGCGGGAAAGTTGCCCTCGGGGTAATGGGGCGTGCCGACAAATTTCCTGGTACCGGGACGATGGTTCGAGTGGACGCTAACCCCGTCATCGAAGGTGGCGATTTCTTCGATGAACCTGCAGTAGAGGTTTTTTTTGATCAGCTTGTGGGTGCGTCAATACTGCGAGTTCGCATGACAAAGTGGCCTAATGAAACATATGTGGATGAGAAGTTGGACGTTGCAGGACTTCTAGACGCCGTGGATTACTGTCGGGCAATGCTGGATTGAGCTCCAACTAGCGTCTGTCGCTACGAGTGTTCAACAGGCGGGGTGGATCATCCGGATCGCACCAGTCGCATCCCTCGCCCCCGCATTTAGGGCAAAAATCTGGAACCGCTTTAGATGTTGCTAAGTCATGGTCTAGTTGGTCGATTTCAGTCTCATATGTGTATCGGCTGTTCTGCTTGTCGTGATTACTAAGTTGTTTTGTATTTAGCTGTACTGCGCTGGATTGTTCTTTACTAAGAGCTCGCAGGTTAACCCGCGGGGGACCCGTCAGCTTACCTGTCGGCTTACCTGTTGGGGTACCCGTAACTTTCCCCTCGCCTCCCTTGCGGCTTGGTCTACTTTGATTCGTTTTCTCTGCTCCGCGCTTGCCGCCTTTCGACTGTTTCAATCGACGATCTTCGAGATAGTCCCGGTAATTATCGAGTTCAGGACAGTGAAGCCAACCATCCTTGGTTTCAAAGAAGGGTAAGACCTGCTCGAACGTGGACGACGAAATTTCGGCCCTCAATACCGCGGAGAGCGTGCTTAACTCAGCAGGCATACGATGGTTCTCCCAGCACTCTAGCCGAAGGGTGTAAAGCAGCCCTCGTGCCTCTAGGGACATAGTGCGGAAGTGGATGTTGGCGAGCATAGATGCCGCATATTCTTGAAACGCTGGCGCTGCACGATCTTGCATAAGATCTACTCACCGTGCCTGAGACGTCGGCGTGGTGGAGGAAGATCCTTTATCTGCTTCGAAGCGTTCCAGAGAGCTTAGAAGCCAGCGTGTGGAACCTCCGGACAGCTTTACTGGTTGGGGAAGTCTGCCTTCGCTGACCCATCTCCATACGGTTGCGCGGGATATTTCGTAACGCTCAGCAACACTACGATCTGATAGGTACTGCATGGGATGCCTCCGGTTTGTGAATACTCGGCATTATTTGTGTGCGGGAGGGCAAACTAAGAATTCCTTCGTACAGTACAAAGGCAATTGTTCTAGATATTAGGCCAGTTTTTGACTTTCTTTCTGAAGTCCCGGAGAAGATTTTCTATGCATTTCCGCGATACTCCCAGTTCGCCCATAGCGACTTGAATGATCTCTTCCCTGTCAGCAGCAAGTGAGGCTATGAGCTCTCCAGGCTCAATTCCCTTGCTAGCCGCGATTGATTCAGCTCCTTGCTTGAGCCCGGGCTCCCCTAGTGCGTCAAACTGGAACATGTCTGCTATTCCGATGCATAGTGAAACGCAGCCTGCAATACGCATTCGCTCCGAGGCCGGGATTTTTAGCTTGGACGCTCCTTTCCTTTTTTGTTTTCGTTGGCCGCTTACAATATCAGCGATCGAGGCGCGTAGTTCCTCGGGAATGGGGGCGCCACTTACCAGTAGGGCTAGAGGCGCCGAATCGCAGTAGTCCCATGCGTCTATAGCGACAACCCAATCCCATAGCTCGTTCATCCGAAACGGGATTTGGTCGAACTGGACTGCTCTTCGCCCCATCAGAGCGCGCCCCTTAGCGCATTTTGTAGCCCCATTGGTGATAGGGCACGTTCTGGATATGGATAGTCGCGGTTTGCTTCTGCTCCTAACTAGGCCACCGCTCTTATGCTTTTTCTGCCCGCAAGGCTTAAGCTGCCAGTAGCGGCCCTCGCGATATGGTCAGACCACCATTCCATCATCGGTCTGCGGCGAGAGATGTAGGCGGCTCTGTTGTATGCGCCCCGCACTTCATTCTTGTCGGTATGCGCTAGGGCTGCCTCAATAAGGTCTGGATCGAAACCTTGCTCGTTGAGGATGGTGGACGCCAGTGCTCGCAATCCGTGTGCGACCAGCTCGCCACCGTACCCCATGCGCTTCAGTGCCATATTGGCAGTCTGATCGTTGATGTGGGTGCGTGGAGCTCTATCCGCTGGAAAAACGTACTCCCGGTGCCCGCTAATGGGTTTTATTACGTCTAGAAGGGATAACGCTTGGCAGGAGAGGGGAACGACATGCGGGCGCTTTTTCTTCATTCGCCCGGCGGGAATCGTCCAAAGAGCATTTTCTATGTCGATTTCCTCCCAGCGTGTTCCCGCAGCTTCTCCAGGGCGGACCATCGTATGCAGTTGCCATTCAATCAAGGCCCGAGTTGTGATCTTGATATTTGCGGCTGCCAGCGAAGCCATTAAATCGGGAAGTCGAGCAGGCTCTAGGGTTGGCATATTTCTCTTCAGAGGTGACTGAAACGCTTTACCAATTCCGCTAAGAGGATTGCTATCCAAGAGGCCGGAATTTACTGCATACGTCATGATCTCGTTAAGGCGCTGGCACAAGCGCTTAACTGTCTCAAGGGCCCCTTTCGCGGCAACGGGCTTTAATACCGCTATGACGTCACGAGCTTTGAGTTGCTCTAGGGGCAGGGCTCCAAGTTTTGGAAATATGTGAAGCTCCAAAGATCGAAGCGTATCGGCTGCATGAGCGGGTGTGACTTTGCTGCGCTTCACTTCTAGCCACCGTCCAGCGACCAGTTTCAGCGTATTGTTCTCAGCTTCCGCACGACGGCTTCTCTGCTCATGTCGGTGCGTCTGAGGGTCTATGTCACGAGCTAGGAGGTTAAGCGCCTCCTGGCGCATCTGTCGGGCTTCTGAGAGGGATAGGGACGGATATTGGCCGAAGCTCAGGTTCGAGCGCTTTTTCGTGAAGGGACGGCTGTACTGAAATATCCAGAGCTTCGTGCCGCTAGGCTTTACCCTCAGATAGAGGCCCTGCCCATCCGCAAGGTTGAATTCCTTATCGGATCGCTTGGCTTTCTTAACTTCGGTGTCGGTGAGGGGTTTCGTGGTTCGAGCCATTGCAACACCCGCATGAAGCGCTTCTTCCAGTGTTGCATTGAGTGTTGCTAAAGAGGTGAGACATTGCAAGACGAGTTGAGAATCTTTAAGACACAAAAAAGCCCCAATTACGGGGCTTCTCTGTTGGATCTGAGGCTTATTGAGGTTGCCTGAGATTCCGTGTTGGTGGAGGCGGGGGGAGTTGAACCCCCGTCCGCCAGTCCGCTGCCTTCAGCTCTACATGTTTAGCGTCGTCTATTTTTTAACCTGGTGCCGCCCGACGGGCAGGGTACAACAGGCGAGCCCGGTGAGTTTTAACGGGTCGGCCCCGAGCGAGCCTTCCCGCGATCTCGTTCTGTATGACGATGGCAATCACTGGTTTACGAGCATCCCGGTGGCCATCGCTCGCTGCGCCTAATTAGGCAGCGAGAGCGTAAGTTTCGTCGTTGGCAACTATTTAAGTTGCATAGATTGATTTACGAGAGTCTATACCCTCTCGACATGCACCTCAGGTTTTGTAACCGGCGTCGAATCCAAAACGCCCCCGAGTGGGTCGGCGATGCTAACACAACTCACGCATCACTTCTCGGTGATGAAAACATCGCGTTGAGTCAGATGTGGGGGCGGAGGCTCAAAAGACAACAGGCACCGAGGTGCCTGTTGTCATGTCCATTGCGGTGAGTCGCTTACTTGTTCTTTTCCTGGCAGACCTTCTGCGCTTCACCCACGTCGCAGTAGTACTGGCCGTTGGCCATTCTGATCGTGTAGAAGCGGCCACCGGGCTTGCCGTTGGCGTAGGGGCTGACGGTGAACTCGACCTCGTCGCCTACGTTGAAGTTCTTGACGTCGAAGCCGCGCCGAGTGAGGTGCACCTTGCTGGTGAACTCGATGCCCCAGAGTTCCGAGGAGCCGTTTTCGGTGGGCACATCGACGAAGATCCAGACGTGGGGGTTGGTCCACTGCACTTCAGTGATCTTGCCGACGTGGGTGACCTTTTTCGTCTGGTCGAACATCGAGAAGGAGTGATGCGCCAGCGCAGTGCTGACGGGCAGGCCCAGTAATAGCAAGCTCAGGACGTAAGGGACGGGCGTTTTCATTGTTCTCATACCTCTGTTGTAGGCGCCGTCCTGGCATGGGCGGCGATGGGTCTGTCTAAAGTCAATCCGTGCGACGTTCGTCGCGCAATATCTTGATCAGCTGATTGGCGGTGATCACGACCTCCGGCAGCTCCGGCACACCTTCATTGCGCACGACACGGTAGCGGCCATTGACCACCAAAGTGGGCAGACGGCTGATGCCGGCGGCCTTGGTTTTCTGCTCCGCCTCTGCCAGGGCTGCGGCTACTTCCGGCGAGTTCCAGGCCTGCTCGAAGGCGTCCGCGGCCACACCGAGTTCGGCAAAGAAAGCTCTTGCCTGATCGACCGTGTTCAGCGGCTGATGCTTCTCGTGAATGTGGCGAAACGCGGCCGAATGCGCCTCATCATCGATCTTCAACTGCACNGCGGTGTANTAGATCTGCGCGTGCAACTTCATGACCGGATTCCAGATCGCCGGCATTCGATGCAGGACGAGGTCACCACGCACTTCGCCACCCCAGTAGGACATCATCGGCTCGAACTCGCTACACACCGGGCAGCCGTACCAGAACACGTCGAGCATCTCGATGATCTCGGGTGGCGTGTCGGTAGCGATCGGCGGATCGATGCGCTCGTAGTGCTTGCCCTCATCCATTGGACGTGGCTGCGCCAGCGCGATGGCGGAAACGAACAGCAGGACGGCCAGGAGGGCAACCTGTCGCAAGCTCAGCGGAAGCAAGGTGTGTGGCGTTTGCATGTAAGGCTCCGCGCAGTCTGCGCCACTTAGAAATCTGCCTGCGTCTGGCCGTTTTCATCGACCGGATGACGGTCGTTCTCGTCACAGATGTACTCGAGCATTTCCCAGGTGCGGTCGCGACGGAAGGTGTGGCTCAGGCGCCAGGGCTCTTCGAGTACGTTGGGATCGGTGAAGGTGAAATCCAGATGCAGGATGTCAGGGTTGTCCTTGTCGAGGTAGAGACGCTCTTCGATGACGAGGTCGGCGCTGTTGTAGACGCCGGCTTTGCCGAGGCGCTGGCCGGGACGTACGTTGCGGGTTTCGACCACGAGCACGTCGCCTTCCCAGTGGCCGCGGGAATCACCGAAATACTTCGGTTCCGGCTCTTCGGGGAAGGGGCGGCCATCGGTGAAGATGCGGCGTACCATCATGTGTGCTTCCTGCATCACTGTGATCTTGCCGGGAGTGAACAGGAATTCGAGGCTGTAGGGCATGGTCATGAAATACGGCATGCCCGGCGGTTCACAGTTGTTCGGGCCTTCCGGAATTTCGTAAGTGGGATCGGCGGCGATCTTGGCCATTTCCCGTTCATAGAATTCCTTGGCGGCACCTTTCAGTTTTGGCTCTTCGGGTGGCGTGGAACCGAAGGCGAAGGCGGGGAACCACAGTCCGCGGAAGTCGGGCAACTTGTCCAGTTCGGCATAGGAAGCATCCGGAGCGTTGGCCGGATAGACCACGCCGTCCTGGGCAAGCGCTGGCTGAGCCAGAACAGAACCAGTCAGTACGGAAAGAGCGAGAAGGGTGTGTCGAGCGGTGAAGGTCATCTGGCAAGCCTCGATCTACTAATTATTGTGGGCGGCAATCCGCTGCGTAGGCGCGGGATGATAATAACGTCCAACTGGTCAGTTCAATAGAAGCGCTGCCGGAATAGGTTGGAACTTGGTTCAGGATTGGCGCGTGGGCCTCACATTGCTCGTTGAGGGGGGCAGATAAAGCGGCTACCATCACCGGGCTTGAGCAAGGGGACTGCCAAGGCGGAGCTAGACTATGCCTGGGAATGATTACGATAAGAAGCAAGCGACCCTTTCCATGATGTCAATCATCGAACGTTTGAACAGAGGGCGAAAATCCCACGCGGTGCCTGTCGTGCGCACCTTGGTGGGCGCATGTGCGTTGCTGTTGTCACTGCATGTGCAGGGCAACGAGGCCATTCAACGCGCCGCCGAAGAAGGCGATCTCGCAGCACTCGAGCAGATGCTGCGAGCCGAAGAAAATGTGAATACGCCAATGCTCGATGGATCCACTGCGTTGCATTGGGCCGCATTGCGCGATCAGGCAGAAGTGGTTTCCTTCCTCCTCGAACGTGGCGCTGATGTCGAAGCGCGCAACCGCAATGGTGTATATCCGCTTTATCTCGCTGCGCTCAATGGCAGTGCCAAAGTCACGTCGCTGTTACTCGAAGCTGGCGCTGATCCCAACGCAGAACTTCCCAATGGCGAAACGGTGCTCATGACGGCAGCGCGCACCGGTGCGCCGGAAGTACTGGAATTGCTGCTGTCTTATGGCGCGCTCGTCGACAAGCGTGATCCTGAATTCCAGCAAACCGCTTTGATGATCGCTGCACGCGAGAATCATCCCGCAGCTGTGGATGTGTTGCTGCGCTACGGCGCAGAAGTGAATCTGCATACGCGCATCGGTCCGCCGATCGTCCACATTCCGCCCTGTAAAGGTACGGGCTGCGGTTCCGAAGGTGTGGGCATCAACCGCAGTGGTGTGCCTGATCGCGGCGAACGTTACGAACAAAAAGGCGGGATGACTGCATTGCTGTATGCAGCTCGCGAGGGCAACACCGAAGTTGCGCGCAGTCTGCTCAAAGCCGGTGCCGATATCGAAGCGACCGAAGTCAATGGCATCGGGCCTTTGTTGATGGCGGTACTGAACAACCAGCAGGACACCGCCTATCTCCTGCTCGAACATGGCGCCAACGTCAACGTCGAAGATTTCTGGGGCAGAACGCCACTCTATGCGGCTGTCGACTATCGCAACCTCGATCTCAACAGCTCCATCGAAGACAGTCCCACCACCAACTACGTCGATCGTGAGCCGATCTTTGCGTTGATCAAACGCCTGCTCGATGCCGGTGCTGACGTAAATGCCCAAACTCGTGAATGGCCGCCCGAGAAGAAATGGCTCTATGCACTGAACGATGTGTCCTGGGTCGACATGACTGGCCGTACGCCTTTCATTCGCGCTGCGGAATCCGGTGATGTGCGTGTCATGCGCCTGCTTTTGGAATATGGCGCCGACCCCCATATCACTACTTATGGTGGAACCAACGCCCTGATGGCTGCTGCTGGTGTCAACTGGACCGTGGCGCAGACCTATACCGAATCCGACGAATCATCGCTCGAAGCGGTGCGTTTGTGCCTGGAGCTGGGTCTGGATGTGAATGCCACCAACTCCATGGGCTTGACGGCGCTCCTCGGCGCTGCGAACCGCGGGTTCAACGACATGATCGTTCTCTTGGCTGAAAACGGGGCTCGTCTGGATGTACGCGATGCCGTCGGACGCACCGCCCTGCGCTGGGCCGAAGGCGTGTTCCTGGCGGCGGTCGGTGCCCAGCAGAAGCCGGAAACCATCGCACTCCTGAAGGAGCTGCTGAGTAAGCAGGGTTTGCCGCATGAATAAAGGTATTGCAGCAATGCGTCTTTCGAAGCTGTGCCTTGCCTTGCTGCTACCGCTGGCAGGGACTCTCGCGCAGGCTCAGGGTTTGAATCCCGAGCAAGCGAAACTCATCGATCAATATTGCAGCGAGTGCCATAACCTCGACGATTTCTCGGGCAGTCTCGCGTTCGAATTGGTCAATCGTGATGCCGTGCACGAAGATGCCGCCACCTGGGAAAAAGTGGTGCGCAAGCTCAATGCAGGGATGATGCCTCCGCCCGGCAATCCTCGTCCTTCCGAGGAGCAGCTGCAGGGTTTCGTGCGGGCAGTGACGTCGACCATCGACGCACAGGCGGCCAACAATCCCCAGCCTGGTGCTCCGCTGCTGCGCCGCCTCAACCGCACCGAATATCAGAACGCCATTCGTGATCTGCTGGATCTGCCGATCGATGCTTCCGAACTGATGCCGGCCGACGATTCGAGCGGTGGCTTCGACAACGTCGCCAACGTGCTCAGCATCTCGCCGGCTTTGCTCGAGGCCTATATTTCCGCAGCGTCGAAGATCAGCCGTTTGGCTGTGGGCGACATGGACACCGTCGCATCAGCGACGACCTATCGCGGTGATGGCCAGTCGCAGGCGCTTCACAAGGAAGGCTTGGCGCTTGGCACTCGCGGCGGCTTGAGCGCGCGTCACGTGTTCCCGCTCGATGCCGAATACGAACTCAACATCGTGCGCACCGGTGCGAACAGTGCCTTCATGCTCACGCCTTTCGGTGAAGAAGATCCCGTAGAAGTCGTAATCGACGGCAAACGCGTTGCCCTGCTGCAGCCCAACGATCGTGGCACCATCCGTCTGCCCATCAGCGCAGGTGTGCATCAGGTGGATGTCGCTTATCTGCCAATGGCACCGGCCTTGGGAGTGGATGATCTGCACTCCGTCTGGGCCACCAGCACGGCCATCAACTCTCTGTCGATTCGTGGTCCTCTGGACCCGACCGGCCGCGGCGATACGCCGTCACGCCGCAAGATTTTCATTTGCCAACCTCAGTCGACCAGAGAAGAAGCCGCCTGCGCCGAACGCATCCTGCGGCAGCTGGCAACGCGTGCCTATCGCAAGCCGGTCGATCAGGAATCGCTCGACATTCTCATGTCTTTCTATCAGGACGGTCGCGCCAAGGCCGATTTCGATACCGGTATTCAGTATGCACTGGCACGACTGTTGGTCGACCCGCAGTTCATCTTCCGCTTCGAAGCCGAGCCTGAAGATCTGGCGCCCGGTGCCATCTATGCGGTGAACGACTACGAACTGGCGAGTCGCTTGTCGTTCTTCCTTTGGAGCAGCATCCCAGACGATCGTCTGTTGGAGCTGGCCGGTCAGGGCAAGCTGAAGGATGAGTCTGTCCTCGATGCCGAAGTGAAGCGCATGTTGGCCGATCCCAAGGCTGAGTCGCTCGTCACGAACTTTGCGACCCAATGGTTGTCGCTGCGCAAACTGGATTCCGCCAACCCGGTATCGGTGGAGTTCGATGGCGCGCTACGCGAGGCGATGCTGAAAGAAACGCAACTGCTGTTCGGGCACATCCTGCGTGAAGACGCGAGCGTCGTCGAACTGCTGGATGCGGATTACACCTTCGTCAACGAACGTCTGGCCAAGCATTACGGGTTGCCCGGAATCCGCGGCAGCCACTTCCGTAAGGTTGCCCTGCCGGAAGGTTTCCGCCGCGGCCTGCTCGGTCACGCCAGTATCCTGACCATCACGTCTGCGCCCAACCGTACTTCGCCGGTGATTCGCGGCACCTGGGTGCTGGAGAACCTGATGGGCACGCCGCCGCCTTCGCCGCCGCCCGGTGTCGAGACCAATCTCGAAGTCAGTGTTCCCGGTGGCCAGACCTTGACCATTCGCGAACAATTGGAGCGGCACCGTGCCGATCCCTCCTGTTCGGCATGTCACAGCGTGATCGACCCGCTCGGTTTCGCGCTCGAGAACTACGATGCCATCGGCAAGTGGCGTGACGAAGTGGGTGGGGCGCCGGTCAATACCAGTGCTACCCTGTGGGACGGCAGCGCCATCGATGGTCCCGAAGATCTCCGTAAGGCCTTGCTGGCACGGGAAGAAATGTTCGTGGAAGCGTTCATAGAGAAGATGATGACCTATGCTCTGGGGCGCCGCGTCGAGTACTTCGACATGCCGGCCATCCGCAAAGTGGCGGCAGCCGCAGAGAAAGACGGCTATCGTTTCAGCGCAGTGATCAAGGGAATCGTCGATGCCGACGCATTCAGAATGCGCACGAAGGAAGTAAAGGATCAGGCCCAGGTGACGCTGGCGCCATCAGCAGGACAGGTTGAACGATAAGAGAGAGGCGTGGATATGTTCATTACGAAGAAACATCTGTCTCGTAGGACCTTGTTGCGGGGTGCCGGTACGGTCCTGGCGCTGCCGCTGCTCGACGCCATGGTGCCCGCGCTGGCGCAGGCTCCTGCGCCTACTCCGCGTCTCAGCGCCATCTACATTCCGCATGGTGCGACCATGGCCAAGTGGACGCCGGCCGCGGAAGGCAAGAACTTCCCGATTTCCGAGATTCTGTCGCCCCTCGAGCCCTATCGCGAATACCTGAACGTCATCAGCGGTCTGGCCAACGAGCCGGTTGGTCCCTGGCCGGGCGAAGACACGGGTGGGGCTCAGAACCACTCGCGCGCCGCGGCTGCGTTCCTGACGGCTGCGCACCCAGTAAAAGGTGACAAGGCCTACGTCGGTGAATCACTGGACCAGGTTGTCGCCCAGGCGCTTGGTCGTGATACGCCGCTGCCCTCGCTGGAGCTGGCCATCGAGCCCTCCGGTCTCACCTGCGGTACCAACTTCACCTGCGCCTACAGCAATACGCTGTCGTGGAAAACGCCGACGCTGCCGATGCCGATGGAAAACAATCCGCAGCTCGTGTTCGAGCGTCTCTTCGGCGAAGGCGCTACCGACGAGCAGCGCCGCGAACGTCGTCAGCTTTCCGCCAGCATGCTCGACTCGAT